>Ga0082212_10011828_pt1 | contig 11034 bp, 9 predicted proteins | sample TergutNt197P3_FD_71548 | JGI IMG/M metagenome (GOLD analysis project Ga0082212, IMG submission 71548) | Neocapritermes taracua P3 segment gut microbial communities from Petit-Saut dam, French Guiana - Nt197 P3 | ecosystem: Host-associated > Arthropoda: Insects > Digestive system > Gut ...
GCTGGTTGCTTTTATTGCTCCAGCTCTGAATTCCACTTCCCGCATATACAATTCAACTTGTCGTGGATCTGCGTCAATGTATTTGTTGATGTAATACTTACATTGCATGCATACATCATCGCCAAACCTACAACGACAACGGCGGTTCTTTCTCCTAAGGGCACATTCTGTTGCGCAGTTAAATAATGCTTGAGAAGCAGATGGATTTCCGGTCATATGATTTATATCCATTGCTAGTCCTAATCATACTCGGTTTGTGATTGGATTCTATTAATGTAATCCACTGTCCTCTTAATCACCTTGAGACACTCAGTGTCAACAAACTCCTTCTGATATTCTACAAATGAAGTTTTGAACCATATGTCACTAATTCGCATATTAACAACAAGAAACTTGTTTTTTCCTTCTTCCCATGTTGTCATGGAAAAAGTAACACGATGTTTATTCATTAGATATTTTACGTTTAAAGATAAATTTTTGTTTATTTTCCAATTACTGGTTTCAATACTAATATTATGTCCAGTTTTGATATATGCGGCGATTTTTATATCTTCAAGATTGTTTGAAAGGGAATATTTAAATAATTTACATTCCTTTTGATCTTTAGATTCTAAAGTAATATATTCCTCTGCGTATCCAAGCTTGTCTTTGGTAGTCAAATGTGATAGCGCCGGCGTTTTTTCTTTTTGGAATTTTCTCTGGGAGAATTTTGACTTTCTGCAAGAATTTTGCATCTTACCGTAACTGCAGCGCAAATTACCCAATAATAATGCATTTCGTTTGTGCGGACCAATGCTCAAGCCTTTATTTCCCATTACTTGCCTCCATAATTGTTATAATGATGGGGGTGAATAAGACTTAAGGGTTTTAATTAAAAATTTCTGGGTTTTTTTCTTTTAGATACTTCTCTAAGTCGGATAGAATTTCTTTTAAGTTCTTGGAAGCCATTGCTTCTGAACTACCTTTTGAGGCACTGGAATGATATTTTTGGTATATTTCATATTGCTTCGGCTTCTCGCCATTTTGCCTACATGCTTCAATTATTTGGCTGTCAAGAACAGGATACAGGTCTATATTATCTACACAATGCAAGGTTAAAAGAGCTTTATAGCAATCTCTTGACCTTTCTTGCTTTTGGCTTAGAACTGTTTTTATTGCTTCGAGTATGATGGCTGTATCAGTGGAATTTAGATAATCAGTTTGTGGGTTTCCATCAATTTTTGCACCTGTAATGGAAGTACCAACTATTTTCATCGCATTTTCGTAATCATACCATTTGTTAATAGATGATATTCGTTCATCTTCGGTTAATTTCCTACCCAGATGACTTTCCTTCATACGGACAATATCGTCATGGTTTCTTTTTTCATAATTCCGTATATATTCGTATTTTCCTCTTTTTAATGAGGAAAGAAGATATTTCATAAAACTCTCTTTATCATGCGGTATATTTGAATTACCTTTATCTTTCAGTAAACGTTTGGTAATAACTACAATTTCAACACCCAAATCATTTATATCAAAATTGAGGAAATCTCTGCACCAATTAAAAATTAAACCGCTTAACTGTCCTAAATAAACCTGTTGACGTAAAGGCTCATTAAGGCTATTTGAAAACACAGAGAATATTTTATCTTTTAATAATTCTTCATTTTGTTTGTTCCTTTCCACAAAAACCTCTTACATGGTAAAGAAGTCTTTTAAAGTTTCCGTTGCTGTTTCAGCATTGGTAGCACCCATTGTTCCCATTAGTTTGAAAAGATAATATAGGGAAGTAATATCATACAGTTTTGGGTTTTCTATATCACCGTCTTTGTTAAATTCGGCTTTACCATACACGATATATTGTACAATTGCATTACGAAATTCTTCGACAAAACGGAGAGCGCAAAATAAAGACAGAATTTCAGGCTTGTACCCATATGTAATATCTGTGTAAATTTCGGCATTTTCCGGTATTTTCTTTGTTAAATCGGTAATAAGTTTATTGTATGTTTCTTTTGTTGGTTCAAAAGGAATATCTACGGTATCATAAACAAGCGAAGCACCAATATTTTCATTAATCTCTTCCAGTTCAGAAACAAATGTCGTTTTATTACGTTCGCAATTACTGTTTTTTCCAGTTGTCATTATGTATATAATTTTGACTTCATCGTCTTTTTTTAAGGTTTTTGCAAGAATTCCGTTAATTGGACAGCGGACTTCGTCCTCATATTCAATTGATTTATTTCCTTCTACAGGATATTGTTTTTTCTTTAAGTTTTCAGGGTTCATCATTGGGGCTGTAATAATTACGGTTTTCATTATTGTCTCCTTAATACAATATAATGTCCGACTTTTTTGGAGGGGATTAGATGATGGAAAATAATTCATTCCTTTTTGACAATTTCAAGTAATTTTCTCAAGACATTCCTGAATTGAGTCATTATTCCAATCTGTAGCTCCTGAAAATCACCTATTGTCTCTGGTATATGTTTTGTACCTAAATACTTTTCATATACATCCAGAATTGTTCTTTTCATTCCCCAGTCAATTTCTTCAGGTATTTCGTCTCTTGATTTGTTATGAGCAAATTTATTACGGGTTATTTTGATATCATCAATATATTCCTTAGTCCATGTACCATTTTTTACAAAACAATCAGGAAACCTTGATTTATATTTTCCACGATCTATTGAATCTCTAGCATTTTCTAAAAATAAACCATGAAGTGAGTCTGAAAATTTACCAAAAGTTTCAGAATGCTTATATAATTTTTCAATACCGCTCCACAATTTAACACTATCGACCTCTTTAAAAATAATCTGCTTTCTATTTTCTTTCCTATATTCATTTATTTGGATAAAAAGGGTTCGTGCTTTTTCTGCTATCCACGAATAATAATCAGAAAGGAATTCACCGTTCAATGTAGCATCAAAAGAATTTACATTATTGGAAGCATGAGAATTTTTTATTAATACAACAGGTTTTGTTATAATTTCATTCCTTGTAGGTTGAAAATTATTTGTTTGCTTCTGAATTTGTTTCTTATCAGAAAACTTAAATGCAATCTTCTTTACATCAGATAAACTTTTATAATTTTCTGTGACGTATTGAATATAGTCTTTTCCAGCGGTTTTTCCCTCAGGCCAAAAATCAAATAATAATTTTTTTTCTTCTAGAAAGCAAATTAAATATATCCTACGAATAGCTGCCTCTCGGTTAGCATTAGGGTTATATATTTTCATAGCTTCATCATATATGTCGCCAAATCCTTTCTCCTTTAAATATTGACCTGCTGAATCTAAAGAGAAAGAAAGGGTAACATCTCTTCTTGAAACCCAATTTTTGATATTAATATTATCAAGCGGATAATCATCGTTATTCCTGTTATACCATGATACAATTTCATTAATTTTTATTTTATTGGCATAAATGTCAATTAACAGCTTCTCATTTTTGGATTTTTCTCCTAATTCATAACATACATAATCAATATGTTGCTCAAGTGCCGATAATGAATTTTTATAAATGTTTCCGTCAAAATCATTGTATATTTGAGATAAAAAATATAAAGAATCTTCGGGGTTCATTTTTATTGCAAATACTTGCCCAATTTTAAAACAACGCAAGTTATTTAAGTAATTGGAAGCGCATCCTTCATTCATTTTGGTTTCTTTATGTATAATACTTGTTGCGTGTCCTATAGTGATTCCATTGTTATCAATTTCTTTTCGCATAGTATATACCATTTTTATCATTGGAAAAGTAACTTTTTTTCTCATTTTTTCCCTCTCACAAAGCCAATTATACTACTCAGTAATTTGCATATAATAGCTTATCACCTATACTGCAATAAGTCAACCGCCCACTGTTTTGCACAGGGGCAAGCGTTAAATGATAGCCAAGAGAACGCGATACTTTATAAAAAGTGGTGATACACAAATATCCACACTTAATAAATAAAAGGCAAAGATCTGTTTAAGCAATGCCTGTATCGCAAAAAACCATTATCATACCTTATAAATGATATATTTTGTAGTCTTCACCAATTTAGGTATATAATATAGGTTATTGTCTACAATGTGTCAACTGGTATTTTTTTGTTGACAGAGTATTTAACTCGTCTTTTTCAACCCATTAAGGGGGGCAATGATTGTAGATAGTTTTTTATAATCAGCTAATTGTTTAATAAAATTTCTGTTTAAGTTAATCGATTTTGGGCTAGGGTGATACATGGGAAATAAGTATAGATTATTCCATGATTGTATTTCTGCTACATTGTCTTTTAGTTTGTAACTATGAGAATGTATCTTTTTTAATGCCAATAATGCAGTTCTGCCAAGAGTTATAATTAAATCGGGATTTACAACCTCTAATGTCTTTTTGAGATAACCGCTACAATTCATAATTTCGTCATCTGTAGGGGTTGTATTATTACCACTTGCGTTTTGAGGATTACAGAGTATTGCATTAGTAATGAAAATATCTTCCCTTTTCCAGCCGATTGCTTGTAAAAACGCTTCAAAATTATTGCCTGTTTGGTCTCCAGATAAAGGAACACCAGTGCATTCCGCCCCTAATCGTCCAGGGGCTTCGGCTATAAACAATACTTTTGAATTGATATTTCCATTGTTTTCCGATAAGATTTTTTTACGATAACACATCCTTTTGCAGGCTTTACAATCATTGACCTTTGAAATAAGGTCTTCAAAATTATTCGTTTTTGATTGTCTGGTTTCCATTAATTTTTTCCTCTTTTTATATAGAGATAATGCCTGTAGGATATCGAACTTAATAGAATAAAAGCCGTTAAAGTTCCCATATTTCCTCCAAGGTTTTCATTCAATAATAATGCCTGATTTATTTGAGAGTTAAGGGTTTTGAGGGAATTTTTCGCAGAAAACCCCAGCCTGCAGTTTCGTGTAAAAATAGGGTATTTTACCTGCACTTTTGTGTAAATAATGCACCCATCTGACATTGGAAGAAAGCGAGTAATCCCCCCCCCCTACAGCGGCAGGGCTGAAAACAGGCCGATAAGCACCCAGAGGGCGGCAATGCGAATGCATTGATGCATTTACAAATTATTGTACAATAAAAACTCACGTGATATATTATTACTAATGTATATGCTTTATATGAGGTGAGTAAATGACTGAAAGCAATACCATAAAAATTGGCAGCGGATCTGTTTTACTTTACCATGGATCGAAAAGCGGCATTACCGGTGATATTAAACCTGTCAGCCGCGAGCTGTGTGATTTCGGCAAGGGTTTTTATATGGGAACTGAATCGCTGCAGCCGCTTACACTGATATGCAACTTCCCCAATGCAAAACTATACACAGTCATGTCCGATTTGTCCGGTTTACGTATTCTTGAAATTGAAGTCGGAATCGACTGGGCATTGTTGATTGCGTATAACCGGGGCAAAATGGATATAGTGAAAGGCAGCGGTATTTACCAAAAATATACCAACATAGCAGATGGCTGCGACATGATAATCGGATATATTGCCAACGACAGGATGTTTGTGGTGTTGGACAGATTTTTTTCCGGTGAAATTACCGATACTGCGCTATTAAACAGCCTGTCTGCCCTTAAACTGGGAAAACAATATGTAGCGATCACCGAAAAGGCCTGTCAGCAGATTAAGATAATTGCAGAAAAAACTCTCGATAAATCCGAATGCGACCTATTGCTTATTGAAGCCAATGCTTTCAGACTGGAAGGTATCCGCCAGGCTGAACAGATATGCAGAACGCATCGCAGAGATGGCCGCTTCTTTGATGAAATTCTGGAAGGAGGCTATTGATAATGACAAAGATTCTCAGCGGATTTGAACGCCAGTTATGCGACATTCAAGGCAGATTGTTTGAACGCTCTCTCAAAAAAGGGCTGGATTCAACGGATTTTATGGACAAGTTCATGAATAGCAAAACCTGTGAATACCTTGATATGCCTTATGACAGGCTTCAATGGGCGGGCGAAGAATATATAATGGAAAACTTGCTGGAAGAAACTTCTGTACTGCCAGCGGGCGAAAAATTTAGCAAAGAGGAACTGTTTTGGGCCGGATATGTTTATCGTTATTGGCATTTGTTAACAAGCGAAAGCGGCAGGGAAATATATTCCCAGGCGAAAGCCAGACGAATGAAAGAATGTTACCCCGGATTTCATGCATTGGACATTGCCATGGCAATTGATGACCTGAAAGAAATCTACTGCCAGGAATATAATCTTTATACCTTGTGACAAACGCAGAAAATCCCTCTACACCGGCAGCGCAAAAAACAGGCTGACAAGCAGCCGCACGGCAATGCCCCCAAGCAGCCAGAGCGCGGCAAGTGCCGCCAAAGAAACGATAATGCTTGTCGTGTAACCAACGATCTTTCTGCCAAAAATGATCCGGCCAATACGGTATAGCAATGGCCGGGAAATGGAATCGATTGCCTGCCAAAAGGGGCTGTACATATTGCTGCTGCTCACATAGGCAATAAGGCGCAGGACAAGAACGATGAAACAAAAACCCAGCAAAAAAGCAGCCGCCGACCACGCCGCTGAAAGGCAAACGGCAATAATCGCCCCCAGACTGATTCTGCCCTGGCGGGCAATGGAGGAACAAATCGTCTGGGCAACGGAAAGCGCTGCCATCGCAAGCAGGGGAGAAAGATCCAGAATACCCGCTTTCAGGGGGACATTTCTGCGCCACCAGTCAAGGTAGGGATCGGTAATGCGGGACAATATCTGCACCGCCCTGGAATACTGGACATTGCCAAACCAGGTAATGATGATACGAATAATAATTAACAGTGAGTAAATTCCCAAAAGGGAATTTAAAAGATTCATTATGAGACGCATAATTCCTTCCATGCCTCCACAACTCCCACGCAGCCTTCCAGTACGCCTACCGCTTCCTTTTCCGCTTCAAGACTCAGACCCGAGGCGGTGCGGATTATTTTTTCGCCGCCATCGGAAAGATGAATAAACACGGGGCAGGGGCCGGGGTTTCCCGTAAGATAATTCCGCAGGGGCAAAATGTTTTGATCCGCTTTTGCGGCCCGGCTGTCCAGCCGTATATGAATGGCCTGCATTTGCTGGGCGCGTTGATTGATGTCAAAAAGTTTGGGCACAGGCCGCTTGTCCGCCGCCGGAACCTGCGGCTCTTCCCCGGCCTTGGCTTTTTTCGCCGCCGAACGGCTGAGCGCGGCAATATCGGCAACGCCTGAAACCTTAAAACTTGGTTTCTGCGGATTGCGGTCGGCCGCCGGATCGATACTCCCCTTGAGGGCGACAAATTCACCAAGACTCAATATGTCGCGGTATTCGCCCCATGCCTTTGAAAAAAACAACAGATCGATGTCTCCCTCAAAGTCGCGTAGGGTTCCAAACGCCATGCCATTGCCGTTCCTGTCCTGCGTTTCCCTCAGGGAATCAAGCTGGCCTATCACCGTGTAGCTGCCCTTTTGGGCTTTGGCAAGATTACCGCTTTTCAGGTCGGCCATGTAGAGCCATGCATGACGAAATTTTTCCCGCTTTCGCCGCAGGGCTTCTTCTTCGGTTATCGCCGCCTCAGCTTCCCTCGGATCGATCCATGCGTCAACAATAAAACTGAATTTATCCTTATCCTGCTGAAAATCAATTTTACCTCTGAAGATTCCTATCCCTTCTTCCTGTATTCTGTCCTGACATATCTCCCATACTCTGGGGAAAAAAACCATTTCGATTTCGCCGTTAAAGTCCGAGATAACCGCATAGGCCATCTTTCCGCCTCTGGAGTTGATGGGCTTAATACCCTTGACAATGCCAACGAGGATATAATTTCCCGGTTCCAGCGTATCTTTTTGTCCCAGATCAACTATCACCGCTTTTTCCCACAGCTGCCGGTGTTCGTCCAGAGGATGACCCGATAAATATATTCCGATAAGCTGCCGCTCGTTTTTAAGTTTTTCGGTCTTGCTCAATTCGGGAAAATTTTCAAACACAAAATCGGCATATTCTTTTTCGCCCGATTCCCCGAAAAGGCTGGACTGGCCGTATTTTTTGTCATCTTTTTGATTCTGCGCATACTCGACAGCCCGTTCCAGATTCCCCTGAAGGTTTTCCCTGCTTGTGTCGAAACAGTCGAACGCCCCGGTCTGAATTAATTTTTCGATAACGCTCTTGCCGACAATTTTTATATCAACCCTGGACAGAAAATCCATAAAGTCTTTGTAGGGGCCGGTGTCTCCTTCGGAGTCAGTGCGGCAGCGGACAATCTCTTCGGCGGGGGCATCCCCAATACCCTTGATCCCCAAAAGGCCGTACACTATGCTTCCGTCAACAATGGTAAAAAGTTTGCCGGAACGGTTTATGTTGGGGGCATCAATGGGGATGCCCATTTTGCGTGCCTCTTCAATACATTCGGCAAGCTTGTCCTTGTTGGCGCTGTGAATCTCGTTGGTAAGGTTGGCGGCCATAAACTCTGCGGGAAAATTCGCTTTAAGATAGGCGGTGTGGTAGGCGACCACCGAATAGGCCGCCGCATGGCTCTTGTTAAAACCGTAACCGGCAAAAGGTATCAACAGTTCAAAAATATAGTCGGCGTTTCTGTCGTTGTGACCCCGCTGTTTGGCCCCGGCAATAAACTGCTCTTTTTCCATGACCATCTTTTCCATGATCTTTTTCCCCATCGCCCGGCGCAGTTCGTCCGCATGACCAAGGGTAAAACCGGCGATGATCCGCGCCACCTGCATAACCTGTTCCTGATACACGATGACGCCATAGGTTTCCTTTAACGTATCTTCCAGGCTGGGATCGGGGTAGCTGATTTCCTGCACGCCGTTTTTACAATCAATGAACTGGGGAATAAATTTCATGGGGCCGGGACGGTACAGGGCGTTCAGGGCGATAAGGTCTTCGATTTTTCCGGGGCGGGCGCGTTTCAGAATATCCCGCATTCCGTCGGACTCAAACTGAAAAACTTCGAAACTCTGTCCCTCGCCCAGCATCTTGAATGTCGCCGCATCGTCTTCGGGAGCGGCTTCCACGCTGAAGTCGGCGTATTCCCCTCCCCTCTGGCGGATAAGCTGCTCGGTGTGTTTAATTACGTCTAACGTTTTGAGACCCAGAAAATCCATTTTTACCAGCCCGCATTTTTCCAGGTGATTCATGTCGTACTGGGTGGCAATGGCCCCGGTCTTGGTATCCTTGAACATCGGCAAAAGCTCGTGCAGAACGGATTTGCCTATTACCACGCCGGAAGCGTGCAGGCTGGAGTGGCGGTTAAGGCCTTCCAGCTTGCGGGCAAGGACGAAAAGCTCGGTATACCGGGGATCGTTTTCCATTTCCTTAAGGCGCGGTTCATCTTCAAAAGCTTCCTCAAGGGTAATTCCGGGCCGGAAGGGAATCAGTTTGGCGATCTTTTCAGACTCGTCGATTGAAATACCCAAAGTGCGGGCTACATCTTTTATGACCGCCTTGGCCCCCAGCGTTCCAAACGTAATGATCTGCCCGACACGCTCTTTGCCGTATTTTTCGGTAACGTATTTGATTACATCGTCGCGGCCTTCGTTGGCAAAATCAACGTCAAAGTCGGGCATGGTAACGCGTTCCGGGTTAAGGAAACGCTCAAAGAGCAGGCCGTATTTAAGGGGATCGATGCTGGTGATACACAGGGCATAGGCGACGATGGAACCTGCCCCCGATCCGCGGCCGGGCCCCACGGAAATATCATGCTCCCTTGCCCATTTGATAAAATCCGCCACAATAAGAAAGTAACCGGTAAAACCCATTTCTATAATTACGCCTAACTCATATTCCAGCCGCGCATGAATATCCTTCCAGCTTTCCCCCCCGGCCTCTTTTTCCTTCCCGTAACGCTCGGCAAGGCCATTCTCTGCAAGATGACGCAAATACTCGTCGGCACTGCCAAAACCGGAAGGGATTGAAAAATCCGGCAGGTAGCCGGGAAGTTCCGCCGTTTTGATCATCGGGACATCGGCTTCGCAGCGTTCGGCAATGCGCATGGTATTGGCGATGGCTTCGGGACAGTCAGGGAACAGGGCGGCCATTTCTTTGGCGCTTTTGAAATAGAACTGGTCGCCGTAGTATTTTTTCCGGTTTTCCTCGCTTCGGAACTTTGCAGTGCCGATGCACAGAAGCACATCGTGGGCAACATAATCATCCCGGCTGAGGTAATGCACGTCGTTAGTCGCAACAAGCGGAATACCGGTTTTGCGGGAAATGGCGATAAGCTCCCTGTTAATGTCACGCTGGGAAAGCTGCCCCCTCAGTACCTCGGCGGGGATGCCGTGATCCTGAATCTCAAGGTAAAAGTTCGGCCTCCCCTGTTCGTCTGCGCCAAAGAGATCGCGGTAACGCAGGGCTTTCTGTTCAGCCTCGGCTGTTTTCCCCGCGCGGATAAGCCGCGGTATCTCGCCGGAAACGCAGGCGGAAAGGGCGATAAGCCCGCCGTGGTATTGGGCAAGCAGTTCCTCGTCAATGCGGGGGCGGTAGTAAAAGCCCTCGGTATAGGCAAAGGAACAGAGCTTGACCAGGTTGAAGTAGCCTTCACGGCTTGCCGCGAGCAGCACCAAATGGTAATACCTGTTTTCGTTTTCCGTGCCTTTTTTTTCAAAACGGGAACCGGGCGAAACGTACACTTCGCAGCCGATTATGGGTTTGATGGGGTTATCCCGGTCTTTTTTCCGTTTTGCCGGTTCGCCCTTGTCATCAATATAACCCTCTACGGTCTCTTTGCACGCTGCGATAAATTCCATCGCACCGAACATATTGCCGTGATCGGTAAGGGCCAGGTGGGTCATCCCCAGTTCTTCCGCCCTGTCTGCCAGCTGAATCGCCGAGACAGATGCGTCCAGCAGGGAAAAATCGGAATGGACGTGGAGATGCGCAAAACCGGCCATGAGATGAAATGATACCGCGAAAAGCAGACCAGAGCAATAGCAGAAAGAACACAGCTTGACGCTGTGCGTTTATTTAGGCATCCTTCCCCTTTTTCTTGGCTTTTTTGTCTTCCCGCTTTTCTTTCAGCGTCTTTTTGGACGCTTTTTTGGAT
>Ga0082212_10011829_pt1 | contig 11034 bp, 16 predicted proteins | sample TergutNt197P3_FD_71548 | JGI IMG/M metagenome (GOLD analysis project Ga0082212, IMG submission 71548) | Neocapritermes taracua P3 segment gut microbial communities from Petit-Saut dam, French Guiana - Nt197 P3 | ecosystem: Host-associated > Arthropoda: Insects > Digestive system > Gut ...
AAAAATCTTGGAGGCCACGGATCATGAAAAAAGGATACATCGCCGCAATGCTCCTTATAATCATATTTGCGTCGGCGTTTCCGCCCGCTGCCGTCGCGGATGTAATAACGGCGCCAGACAATGACTTTTACAATCGAAACTATGCCGATTGCGTAGCTTTGCAGCGAAGCTTTTATGCAAACGGTAGGAATGGCTCTGTCTCTCTCAAAGACAAGCCAGGCTCAAAAAACAAGGTCGTTGAATTTGAAAATGGCGCTATTTTGTTCATCATGTTCACATACAACCTTAACGGTGAGATTTGGGGCGTTACAGAGATATGGGAAACGAGGAAAAGCGGCTGGGTTCCGATGGACGATATGCTGCTTGTGTACGACTATATATCATTCGATGAGGATCATCAGGATGAGCTCTATACTTATTCAGATGTATATGATGCTCTGCAAGAGATACCGGATCTTATCTTCTGGACATGGCCCGGCTCCGGGGAAATACACCATGTGCTCGAGTCTAGTTGGCGGAGAGGCAACACTGAGCATGAGTCGATTTTTCTGGCAGGGGATAAACCAGCATACAAAGACAAAGACGGGCATGAATGGGTTTTCGTTCAGTATTTATTTGGCCGGATAAACGCCTGGATATGTCTGGGCGACCCTCTGAACTATGATATCCCCGCATTTAACCCCGCGCCTGAACCAGCATTGTGGCAGCCGGGAGATGAACAGCATGAACCGCCGGGAGGGCTTTCGCTGCCGTTAATGATAATCATACTGGTCGCCTTTCTGGCCATAGGCACGGTCATACTAATAATGGTATTCTGGAAAAAAGAAAAAGCCTAATTATTGTAAGTCTGAAAGTCGCTCTTTCAGCGCATCTTGCAACACACCGGAAAAGTTAATATTTTCTTTCTCGGCTGCAACATTCAGCCAGCGGGGTATGGATAGTGTCTTTTTTACATAACGCGTTTGGCTTTTAATATTCTCAATGTCTCCGACAACCATCATTATCCTGTCTCCGCTCAATGTATCAATTTCAGATGGCGGTGGTAAGCTTTCGCCGCGCTCCAGCGCCACCTCTATGCGGCTTTCAAGAACATCTTTTGCCATAATAGCAGCTTCCTCCAATGTTGCGCCTTCAGTATAGCATGGTTGAATGTCAGGAAAGTTTACGAAAAATCCTGTTTCTTCTTTGGTGAAAATCGCAGGATAAGCATATTTTGTTTTCATACCAACGCCTCCATCACTTTAGTTTTGCATCTTCCATTATCTGATTATACAACCCTTTTCCCAGCTCCTTATGATGATGAGGCACAATAACATATGCAGAGTCTTTAATCATGTGATAATGGCTGCTTTTACTGACCTTAATAACCTTAAAACCTAATCCTCTTAGTTTTTTTATCATTTCAACACCCGTCATGCACTCACTCCTTAGAGAAAAGTATAGCACGTAAGTTACGTGTCGTCAACATTATCGCAACAATGCTATTTGTAGTTTTTGAACATATGACATATAATTACGTCTGAAGAAAAAAGCCTTGGAGGACACTGACAATGATAAAAAGATGCCTCGCCGCAATACTCCTAATCGCCATATTAGCGTCGGCGTTTCCGCCCGTTGCAGTCGCTGATGTGCTCATTGAACCAAAGAACAGCTTTTTTGATAGACACATCAACGAAGTCGAGTATATGAGGCGAGATTTCATTGCAAACGGCAGCGGCGGCGCTGTTTCTGTGAAGAGCGAACCTGGAGCGAGAAACGAAATCGCTAAAATCGAAAATGGCGGGATCCACCAAATACAGTACACATATAACTATAATGGCGTACTATGGGGCGTATTCGATGTGGAGTCTCCCGGCAAGCCATACGCGGATTGGCAGAGAGGCTGGGTTCTGATGAGCGACTTTTTAGTCGTTTATGATACTATCGCGTTTGAAGAAGATCATCATGACGAGATTTTCACCTACAACGGTAATATAGACGCTATATTTGACGTGCAGGAACTAATAATCTGGAAGTACCCGTGCTCGGGAGTAATAATCGACACAGTGCAAGAGGAGTCTTTGATGGCTGATTTGAAAGAATTTATTACGTGGAAGGACGAGTACCCCGCATATATAGACTCTGATGGCCGTGAGTGGGTCGCGCTTCCTTTCCTGATCAAGCAGTGGGTTTGCCTTAGCGCGCCGTCAAACGCTATTATTCCTGCATCCAACCCCGCGCCTGAACCAGTATTATGGCAGCCGGGAGATGAACAGTTAGAACCGCCGCCAGGGCTTTCGCTGCCGTTGATGATAATCATACTTGTCGCCTTGCTGGCTATTGGCACTGTCATTCTTATTATGGTATTCTGGAAAAAACCCAAACCGACTGCGGGTGATGCAGAGGAAACAACGCAAGATTGAGTTTCTCAAAAAAACCAACAGCCGTCATTCCGGGCTTGCCCCGGAATCCCATGATTAGAGACTTTTGTAAAAAGTAAGAGACGTAATACATAGGACTGTAGAGCTACATGATTGAGAAAGGCAGTGCAAATGCAAAAAAGCGGGCGCACGGTAAGTCTATATTCTATAGCGCATTTCGCTGTGGACTTTGCCTGCGCTTTCCTTATGTTCCGCAGCATTTCAGCGTCACGAGACTGGTACACCTGCATTCTGCTCTATAACTTCTGCGCTTTTGCCATGCAGATGCCTATCGGCGTCGTCGCCGACAGGCTGAACCGCAACCATGTGGTTGCGAGTATCGGTTGTGTATTAGTCGCCGCCGGGTATGCGCTCGCAGCGACCTTTGACATTCAGCCGGAGCGCTTGACGACGTATCTTCCGCTCGCGACGGCAGTTGTGATTGGGCTCGGTAACGGCATGTTCCATATCGGCGGCGGCATCGACGTTTTGAATATATGCGCGAAAAAATACGAAGCTCAAAGCGAACAGCGGAAACATCAGCAAGCCGGCTTCAAAGGCGGGCTGTCAAGCGGCCTGCAATGCGCCCCGCTCGGCGTATTCGTTTCGCCGGGCGCATTCGGCGTGTATTTCGGGACTATACTTGGCAAACGCAGCGATTTTCCCCCGCTCCCGATCACGTTAACAATAATAACTGCGTTATTGATAGCTGCATTAATAATCTATGGAGCGGGCGCCAAGCGTCGCAAGCGTCACTTGACTCAAGTCGAAAATCCATCGAAAGACTCCTATGTGGAAAACGCTGAGTTTTCATTAACCACAACCTCACCAGCGTTAGCATCGGCCATTTGCCTTTTTCTGGTTGTCTGCCTGCGCTCGTATGTCGGGCTTGCGATAGATTTTCTCTGGAAAAGCGCAGGATACTGGGGTCTTGCGCTTGTATGCGCCACGGTACTCGGAAAAGCAGCGGGAGGCTTCCTCGCCGATCTGTTCGGCACACAGAGGACTGCCATTATCTCACTGGGTATCGCGGCATTATTATTCCTGTTCCCGAACATGCCAATAGCGGGCGTAGCGGCAATACTATTGTTCAATATGTCGATGCCTATCACGCTATATTGCCTGGCAACGCTCTTTCCGGGGGCGAAGGGTTTTTCATTCGGACTCCTGACATTCGCGCTGTTCCTCGGTTTCCTCCCGGTTCACTTCGGCGCTGCCACTCCACCCTTCTGGCTGTTTCCGCTTCTGGCTGCCGTATCGCCCTTTTTGCTCTATATCGGACTTCGAAAGATTGAAAGGGGGCATAGCGCAGGGTGAGCCCCCTTCATATGAAGGGGGTTGCGCGCAGCGCAAGGGGTTGCAGGTTCTCAGATATTGAGCGCTTTTTATGCTTTTGGAGGCTTTATTTCAAATTATGAATCGTGATCTACTTACAGCGCTTGCGGCCTCGCTTTCTCTGACACTTGTTTTTGAGGTTACTTTCTTTTTTATTGTCGGCAAACGCAATAAAAAGGATCTTTTGCTCGTTGTCATGGTAAATGTGCTCACAAACCCAATCGTGGTATTGCTTTTCTGGTTGTCAGCCCTGTATACGGACTGGTGCGAAACCCTTGTAAAAATTCCGCTTGAGGTGTTCGCCGTTCTAACCGAGGGGTTATTTTTCAAGAAATATGGACAAAGCTTCAAGCGCCCATTCTTGTTCTCCCTCGCAGCAAACGCGTTCTCGTTTTTCCTTGGCGTCTTGCTGCAGCAGATAGTTTGAGCCGAGGAAATCAACAATGTTCCAAGTCATCGTCATCCCGGGATTGACCCGGAATCTTATGCGAAGGATATAGCCAGAGGTAGATTTGCTATGAAAAAACGTCGCATTACGCTCATGCTCCTGATATTGATACTATGCTTTTCGTTTCCAACCAGTGTCCGCGCCGATGTGATCGCTGACCCCGAACTTTCCCTTGCCGATATTGGCTTTCCTTTTCTTACAATTGCGCTGATAATCATAGCAGCGGCACTTGTGAAAATCCTGATTCAAATAATAATAAAACGTGGCAGGAGAAAGTAGGGATTAACATAAACCCTTCTCAGCCAATATTTTCTCAAACTTTTTGTCGGATAAAATTTCGTTAGTCAAAAACCCGCCATTATAAAACAGGCAGTATGAAGTTGACGGGGCGGGGGCTTTTTGCGCTTCTTCAGATGTTTCAAAGCGTATCGACTTAAATGGAATTGATTTTGCTCTTGCTATACTTTCGATCAAAGGCACATATTTTGCCGTATACGGACATTGGTAAGCATAGTATAAAACAAAACCCAGCTCGTCGATTTTAGGCGTTTTAGCTGACTGATAAAACCGTGGTTTCGGTGCGTCTGTATAAAAAGGCAAATATAACAGTTCGTAAAACGGCTCCGCTGTGTCCGCGACAGTAAACCCTTTGTATTTCAAGTGTTGTGGGTCAGACAGGAATGGCATTTTCTTTTTTGAAGACAGGATGCAAAGCCCTTTTTTACCTTTTTCCTTACTGTCATTAATACATTCGTCCAGAAGCAGATTGGCGTAGCCCTGCCCTTTGAATTGCCCCGAAATCCAAAAACAGTTTATGTGCATATATTCTTTCGCTTCAATAGGGCGCCATGCTTTTTCTGCCGGTATGTATTCGATAAAGCATTTACCGCGCACATCACACTTCTTGAAAACAAGCCCATCCTTAAAGCGTTCAGCAAGCCATGCCTTTTTAGCGGCAACCTGACAGTCCTTGTCGCTTGAAATAGCGCAGCAGATATGTTCCTGCCCTAAATTTTCTTTTGTTACAGATATGATATTCATAGACACCCCTAAAGCAAATAATATACGCCATCCCCGCTCATATGTTGAGCATTTCAGCAAGTTTGACGAGTTTATCTATGTTCAGGTTCTCCGGATAAGGCTGATTTGCGCCATCGGCATTAGACCAATATAGTATTTCGCTACATTCTGCCCGCGTTTTTTTCAGTAAATCTTTCCCGGAAAAAACTGCAGGCTCTATATTATCCGTTCCGTTGTTGACAATAAGGACAATAGCCCCTTTTCTGTCCTTAACGCTTAGTGGTTCTACCTTTCGTATATACCTTGAAACCCAAAACAACTGAAGCCTGCTTGCCCAGTTTAGCAATGAGCCTGTTAAGTTTCCAAAATAGATCGGGGAAGCTATCACAACATTGTCCGCTCCGTCAATTACTTTGTAGACATCCTGCATTTCATCCTCGATTATACATTCCGCATTCGTCCAACAATGCCGACAATCGAAGCAAGGAGAACTATTTACATAATATGTATCTACTTGGTAAACTTCTCCAACAAGATGCTTTTTTAGCTCGTTAAGCAAAGTGGCGGTGTTTCCATTTTTCCTTGGTGATCCGTTTATAATCAAGGTCTTCATTTTGCTACACCTCATTATAATAAATCGGCAAATCCTTCATGTCGCGTATATTAGGATACTTAAATTGGTCGATTTTTTCCAGCGTGTAAACCAATTCATAAGGCAACTCTCTGAAAAAAGGCTCAAGAAGGTTATATTTTAATGGGAACTTATCTCTTGTTACCCGCTTCAACTCGTCAATGACATAAGTCGGTAAAACGATGGTGTGATTCTCTGTGATATTATCGATTATTTCCGGTAATGTCACTATGTAACAGTTATTTATCGGCTCGCCTGTAGCTACAGTAGGTCTTTCATTTCTCTCTAATAACCTTCCAGACCTGATCCAGGCATCATCGTATCCGAGGTCGTTCATCCATTTCTTGCTTATCGTGGTTCTATTTGCGCCTGAATCCACTTTGTATGGAAGGTGCCTCATTTCCAGCGTGTTGTTTGGCTTGATATAAAGGCGCACAAACGCGAAACCAAGGGAGTCGAGCTTAACATCAGCCACAGACAACAACACCTCCCAGACTGCGACGGTGGTTAAGCCCTTCTATTACGCCACAGAACGGTTCATTAATCTGCATTACCAGTGATATAATCTCGTTTTCGTTGTCTCCTATGAATAGTATTGTGCCAAAATCACTGCTGATACTGTCCATTTTCATGATAATCCAGCTGTCCGGATAACGCTCAGATGCTTCGACATCAGTCATTCGCTGATTATTCTCAACTCTCTGATACATGATTAGCCTCCCTTCTGAAACTACATACCAAATCTTACTGCAAGGTATTCTTTCAAATCAATATTATGCCAAAAGACCAATACAGTCAAGATAAACTCCCACACTGCGTTCATGTCGGGATGATGATCATTTCGTTGCTGAAAACCGTCCATATCCCGCGCCGCCATCGAACACGGTGTTGATGCCGGACAAATTTTCGAGCAACAGACGCTCGATATGCGCTTTTTGTATGATGTCGTCTATAAAGGTTTGCTCCCTTGCTGTTTCTTCCCCGGCTTTTTGGGGCAAGTTCCAAAAACGACGTGAAATGTCGGTTGATGTGGTCATATCGTACTTCCTCCATCGCTTAGATCAAAATGCGTTTCTACTACGGAGCCATCTGTTGTCAGGCTGTCATTGATGCGGTAAACACCGTGTCAAACGCTGCTCTGGGGTTCTTTGTTATACTCAAAACACGCCGTATCATTTCTGCCGAGTATGACCATGAGCGAATACGGCAATTAGTTCTAAATGGGTAGGTGAGAGGATGCAACATATAGACCCTGAAACGAGGTCACTTACAAACCTCTATACTGCGCTGTCTGCCTTTATCAATGGCTTTTCGGATAAAGAATGGAACAAATATACAAAAAAGCAACGTCAGGAGTTGAATCGCCGCTTAATCGGATTTACAGAAAACAGCACCACACTTTCATCACTAGTAAATGACTTTACTCCTATGACTACTGAAAAGCAGTATTGCAGCTTTCGGCAGCTAATAAAAGACGCTAACAACAAGTACATAGATTATTTACGTTTACAGCGCGATGAATGGATCGCGTTTGCTAAGCAGTTTGATAGTCAAATCGAGGGAGCACTTACCCGTGGTATAGACAGCTGCATAGTATATCATTACGGGTTCGCAATAAATGAACAGACAGATGAGTTAGAACTAATAGATGTTTCTACAAATTCATACCGCCAAACAATACAACTGATTAATCCGGTATTTAGCGATAACTACGACAGCGACGATATCGCGTGTGAAATGAGTATTGGTGTAATTGATAATAGATATAGGATTTCGTTTATTCAGCGAGATGAAACTGTAACGATCGATTTTACGGATTTGCGCCTTGAAACACAGCTTTTCGATTATTCAGCTATTTTTCTTGTTAGTGGTTCAGTATGGGTTATCATCTCCGACGCGTTGACCGCGCTCGGAACGAAAAAGGATATATTGGGCGAAGATTTTTTAAACGCTAAAGAAAAAGCGATTTGGCAACTTGGTGAGTTCAGTCCTATACACGGCATAGGCAGGAAGTATGAATCGGTCAGCGGGGATAAAAAAGCGGCTGAACTATTTGCCGCGTATGCCGTTAAAGCTGGGAATAGACGCATTGCAGAGCTGATTCGTCAATACTCGGATGCCGTGGGTGCTAATGCGCGAAAGAAAGTAAGCGCAGACTTGAAACGCGAACTGGTGAAGCCGGAAAGTGAAGCTCTGGCGCGGATGATTCTAGCAGATATAAAGAACGCCGCTTCCGAATATCCAAGCGTAGCCGAGTTTTATGTTCCGACTGACAAGTTAAAGGCGGCATATCAGGTTATAGCGGATACGCTACGAGCAAGGGGATACAAGGGTGAGTACCCGCATTTTCGAAAAATGTCAGCGCTAAAGGGTGTGCGATTAGCCGAAATGCAGGGGTTGCCGGTTTTTATCGGCACTAAAAAACACATGGCAAGCATGATAGATTGTTTTGTTTACAACACCGGCTTTAAAGAGCAACCGTTTATAATCTACTTCACAGCAAGCACCGTATTCCTGAAAAAAGATGAACTATATAATTTTGAATCACTCGACGGTTTGAGTGGCTATTTTCCATATAAACACCACCGCCGCGCCCGAAGCGTTACACCCGCAGTATACCACGGGGATGAAATAAATTATTCATTGGCAGAATCCGCGATAATTGCCGCAAAAACAGCGGAAATCGAAAAGCTGACGAAAGAGGAACGCCGGCAATACTCAATAGGCAGTCAGGGGAACTATGGACTTGGTTTTTTATTGATTATGACTATGTCTCTTGGAACACTATTTGGAATAATTGTAATTACGGCATTGATTCTTGCAGGTATAGTTGTCGGGTATCCATTAAATTTACTGGCTTCTGACCCACTGCCATTCAATGAGTTTATTCGTGTACATTTTGAGTTTCCGTGGCACTATGCGTTTGTGTTTTGTGTTTTCGGATTTGGTTTGCCTATAGCAGTTATTTTCGCTTTATCAAAAAAACGGGGAGGGTAGTCTTTTCGTTCATCCTTTCCGTTCATCCTCTGATTGCTTCGTCGGATGTCGGCGAAGGTTACATTTTCATATCTGTAATATTAAGTTAAATAACGATCTCTCCCATTAAGTACATCACCGCTTTCCCGCAAAGCTTCACACGTAACCATAGTCCGTATATTACCACGAAATAAGCCACAAGTCAGCCCCGATCATATGTCACAACTATGAATATGATACTTTTGTCAGATGAACCATTATTACGATGTCAAAATCAGTAGTCAAGGCGAAGATTTTAGCGTATCATTTATCAAAAAGCCTTTTGATAAGCCGTTTGAACACATGCCAAGTGATACGGACAAGCTATTTCAACCGTGGTGGGACGATATTAAGGCATGGGGCATAGTGGAAAACGGGCGGTTGATAGCCGTCATCGAAACTGCTTTAGAGGAATGGAGCAACAGGCTTCTCATATCTGTATCTCTTGTCGGAAAATAAGTTCCATTTCACATCACGCTCCACTCAAAGATATTAGAGAACCGCTGACCGTTCTTATATAAATAAGTCCATTCCGGCAAACGGACGGTACGGACTAACCTCGCGCCAAGTTTTTCGCATACTCGCCTTGACGCAGTATTAGTAATATTGTTTGTGATAAGCAGTTTTGTCATACCGTGAGCTTTGGCAACGGGCAGCAACAACCGGCAAGCGCGGACCGCGTAGCCGTTGCCTCGACACTGTTCGTCAACACCGTAACCGATTTGACCACGATAATAAAAAATGTTCTCATACGGCCCGAAACCTCCATAACCTATTCGTAAATTTATATCACCGACTTTTTCGCTGCCCTTGCATATGGAGAAATCATATGTGGGAACGTGATTCTTTTCGGGTATCGCAAGTCCTTTTGCTGTGCAGACAAGATGAATTACACCGTCCGATAATTCCGGCACGTCGATAAAGCCATTGAACACGATCGGCAGGGTTTTGTAATATGCAATTTCTTTTTGTGCGTCCCATTCATTTTTTGAAATGGCATATTCTAATCGGTCTTTCATAATGCCATCATGGTATACAGCTTTTAACTTTTCGCCTTCTCTACGGAATCCCGTTTTTTCCATTACCTTGCGACTTGCATCGTTTTCTTTATGGCAACCGGTAGTTATACGAATACAATCATCTTTAGTGAAGGCAAATTCAATGACTTTCTTAACTGCCTCCGTCATATATCCCTGCCCGTGAAACTTAGGCAATAGCATATATCCTAAATGCACAATTTTTCCGAAAGGTGTAATATGCGTTATTGAATAACCCATATTACCCATGTAGTTTCCTGTGTTTTTATCGCATATACAAAAATAATGCCCGTCTGAATTTGCAATACCTATTTTTAGATTCTCAACGGTATCCTCAATAGTATTCGATATAATATCATCTAAATAATACATGGTTTTTTTGTCAGACCAAAGACGGTGCATATCGTTCAAATCCGTTTCTAATTGGTCGCGTAAAATAAGTCTGTCGGTTTCCATTGTTACCATTGCTAACCCTCCGCAAATATATTTTTTCCAAAATGTCCCGACAGGGCGCATGATACCACATAGGTTTACCGGTTGTGGTATATCAGTGCGCTGTTAATCTTTCTGCGCCGGTTTTTTTAAAATTGCCATTCTACTCGATTTCGCATTGGTTAACTTCCCGGCGCACTTCTTCAAGCGGTTCAAAATCTCGAATTTTCCGAGCATATTCAAGCGCTTTTTTCATGTCATTTTCTGTTATCCCTAATTCATTTGGATAGCGTGGTTGAACACTGTATGCGGTTAATACGCTGCAGGCTTTTTTAATTTCTTGAAACCTATTGTCATATTCCGAACACAATATTCCGAGCGTATCTAAATTGTGCGTTTTGGGCGGCTCAACAACCCCCTTGTCAATCAAATAACCCTTGAGATTTTTTTCAGCGGATTGCTGGCAAAGAAAACAAATAATTTCTAATGGTTGCGGATGCATACTCAGTAAATGTTCAGCTGAAGCCAAATCCATATCAGCAAATTGAAACCACTCTATTATTAAATCATGCTCCATATAATATGGTTCCTTTCTGCGCAATCACTCTTTCAAGCGTCGGACCATTTTTTCTGCGGTTGAATACGCTGGATCGACCCATCAATAAATCCAATTCTTTTGTTTTCCTGCCCCAAAGATGCTCGCGTATATTTCCTTGT
>Ga0082212_10011830_pt1 | contig 11033 bp, 8 predicted proteins | sample TergutNt197P3_FD_71548 | JGI IMG/M metagenome (GOLD analysis project Ga0082212, IMG submission 71548) | Neocapritermes taracua P3 segment gut microbial communities from Petit-Saut dam, French Guiana - Nt197 P3 | ecosystem: Host-associated > Arthropoda: Insects > Digestive system > Gut ...
AGGCCGCCGCATTCCCAGGAGCTTCAGGTATTTTTTAATGAAAAACAGCAAGGTTGCAAACATTCAGCACGTTTACATTCAATCTTTTGGAGGTTGGAGGTTGGACTTGACAGCGTTGCCATAAGTACTCGTGCTTTGTGGCGGCTAATTGCGGTTGAGGGGCATTGCTGTCATTTAATAGTACGATCTTGCCTCGATTTTGCCTCATTTTGCCTAAATACTACCGATTATTGCCATTATTTAACAGGCGAATCCCCCTCACCCGCAATTAGCCGCCATTTTCCTCCCGGATTTCTGTCACATCGTCTTTTCCGTGGTTTTGTAGGGTTTATAGCTTGAAGCGAAGGTGAAGCGAAGGCAGGCTTTTTTGCGGCAATCGGGCAGGGCTTCTGCGATTCGGCCGAGAACGAGGGAATCGCGTATGTGTCAGGCAGCGTGTTTATAGAGATCGCAGGTATCGTGCTTCCAGCTGGCATCGCGTGGAAAATCAGCAAGCTGAAAGCCGCTGATACCGCGGCGAATGCAGCAAGGGGAGCAGAGGGTGCTGGGAGAATTGGGTATACGGAAACTAAAAATACAGGAGATATTGAAATATCAGAGGGAATGGTTTTAAAAATAACCCATTAAGGATAGAATATGAGACAAAAGTACAAACCATAAAGCATGTCGGTAACGATATGCTGAAAGCCGGTAAATTGGAGAAAAGGTGGCAAGAACACTAAATCAGTACATCGAAGTGTCAAATATAGAAATCTATGAATTCTGTATGCTTAATATCATAACGGGCGAAAAGGTTTTTTCGGGAGAGAAGAAGGTATCCGGGTTTACAGGTCTTTATTTTCGGAATGAGGATACTTTCTTTGCACTGTATCCAACCGAAGATGGGCCTGTCGCGTGGTATGACGGCAAAGAATATCCAATAACGAAAGCTCTAACAATCTCTGTTATCAAGAACGATAAAAAACGCGGTTTCAGTATTAATGAGTATGGAATATCTATTGCGTACAAAGAGTCAAAATTTCTGGATTTTGATTCGTGGTCAACAGAAATTGATGTAGATTTATTCTATATGATCGAGCAAAGGTATAAGACATCAGAGTTTTACGAACAGTATACAAAGGTGGTGGAGCAATGAAAGTATGGTTCACCGCCGACACGCATTTTGGGGATGAGAAGATTATAGATTTTTGTGGGCGTCCCTTCAGGGATGCTGATGGGATGAATGCGGCTTTAATCCGCAAATGGAATGAATTTGTCCGCCCAGAGGACATGGTTTGGCATCTTGGCGATTTTGGATTTGGCGACAAGTCGCAAATTCGTGCTTGGGCAGGAACGCTTAATGGCGATATAAGGCTGGTTCGCGGAAACCATGATATGAACCCAAATCAATGGTATCGGGATTGTGGGTTTTGTGAGGTCTATGATTATCCTGTCATCATAAGGAATTTTATAATCCTAAGCCATGAACCTATTGATATGGTTAAATGAAGCATATGTGAGCAGGGCGTTCGCCTTGACATTTTTCCTTGCGGCGGTTATGATTGCAGAATGTTATACTTAGCCGAAACAGGGTTAATAAGGTCACTTTCGGCTGATTATAAAAAACGCGCAAGCTGTCTTTTGTGGGGGAGGAACCGCCATGAAGATCATCGGGAGAATCGCTGAACAGCATGAATTGAAAAGGCTGCTTGAGTCAAACGAATCAGAATTCGTTGTCGTGTATGGCAGGCGGCGCGTAGGAAAAACGTTTCTTGTGCGAGAGTATTTTGGCAGCGATATAGTTTTTTCGTTGACTGGAATGGGGGCCGACGAAAGGGGGGAACCCATTCGATTGGCATATCAGCTGAAGAACTTCGATGACGCGGTCAAGAAGTGCTTCGGGAGAGGCCGCCCCCCTGCGGAAACCTGGTTTGAGGCATTGAACCTGTTGCGTGACGAGCTTGAGAAAGTGCCGCGCAGGAAGAATGGGAAGAGGATTGTATTTATTGACGAGATTCCTTGGCTGGATACCCCAAAATCCAATTTCATCCCGGCGATTGAGCATTTCTGGAACAGTTGGGCGTCCGCGCAGCCAGACATAATGTTGATAGTCTGCGGCTCTGCGACAGCATGGATCATGAAAAACCTTTTAAAGAACAGGCACGGGATGCATAACCGCGTAACAAGCAGGATTTTCCTGGCTCCGTTTACGCTGCGGGAATGCGAGGAGTATTTGAACGCAAAGGGGTTTCGATACAAGAGAAAACAGATTGTGGATCTATATATGGCTTTCGGAGGCATTCCATTCTATCTGAGGCAACTGCAGAAAGGGCTCAGTGTTGCCCAGAACGTCGACCGCCTGTGCTTTGGCAATGCCGCGCCCCTGGCAAACGAGTTTGAGGAACTCTATCATTCGTTGTTCCGGTCGCCGGAGAAACACATCCAGATTGTCCGCGCCCTTTCTGCGAAGCGAAAAGGGATGACGCGCGAAGAAATAATCAAGCAAACCAAGCTGCCCGCCGGGGGCACCCTTACAAAAGCGTTGAACGACCTGCTGCAAAGCGGCTTCATCGAGAAATACAGCGATTTCACGAAAAAGGGAAAAGGGCATTATTATAAAATCGTAGACCCGTTCACGTTGTTTTTCCTGCATTTCATGGACAGCGCGAAAAACAAGGCTGCCAGTGGCTATTGGGTCGCGCGAACAGGCAGCCCCGCGAGAAATGCCTGGAGCGGCTTTTCTTTCGAGCTTGTATGCCTGCTTCACATGGAACAAATCAAAGGGGGGCTGGGCATTGCGGGCGTCGCGACAGAAGAGTCCGCATGGCGCAGCCGCACTGCCGAACCCGGCGCGCAGGTCGATCTTGTTATCAAGAGGCGCGACCGCACTATCAACCTCTGCGAAATGAAGTACTCAGACGGGGAATACCGCTTGGGCAAGGAAGAGGCGGCCAGGATTGTCAATAGAAAGGAGGCGTTCGAATTCGAAACGCAGACAAAATACGACGTCCAGGTCACGATGGTGACGGCTTTCGGCGTCAAACCGGGCATATATGCCGACATCTACCAATCTGAAGTGACAATTGAGGCATTGTTCTGCTGATAGGGATGGACGGTTTGAAAGGGGGCATGCCTTATAGCCAGGCATCCGCAATGGTTCACGCCATCAGGCTGTGGATGAGGAAGGCGTAGCAGGGGATCGTCACTATCGAGAGCAGGGTCGAGAGGCCGACGAGTTTCGAGGCGTAGGACGGCTCTACATTGTAGTGCTGCGCGATGATCGAGGACTGCATGTGGCAGGGCATCGTGGAGGAGAGGAGGAAGACGTAGAAGGGCATGCCTGTGATGCCGAAGGCTTTCAGGAGCGCGAGCATGACCAGGGGGCTGACTACGAATTTGGCTAACATGATGGAGGCCTCGTCTTTCGTGACGCGCGGGATGCCTTTCGCGAACATGGTCAGGTTCGCGCCGATGACGAGAAGGGACAGGGGAATCGTGATGCTTGCGAGGTAGCCGAGGGCGACGTCGAGGATGGGCGGCAGCCCGAGTTCGGCCTGGACGAGGAAGTAGCCGACGAGCACGCCTATGAAGCCGGGGTTCAGTATCCTGGCGGCTGTGATGGCGGGTTTCCTTGCGGCGGAGATGGCGGGTTTCCTGGCGGGACTTGTTTTGGCCGGCGCGTCCTGGGAGATTTGGGCAGCCGTCGCGTCCTGCGAGGCCGACGCGAGCATGTAGACGCCGAAGCTCCAGAAACAGGCGAGGCCCATGATATAGTAGGCAAACAGGGGCGGCAGGCCGGCTTCGCCGAACACGATCTGGTTGACGGGCAGGCCGATGAAGATCACGTTGGAAAAAGTGAAACTGACTTCGTATACCGCCTTGCGGCCGCCACCCAGGCCGAGCAGGCGCGAGGCGCCCTTGCCGATGAGCAGCAGCAGGAGCATGTGCAGGAAGGCGATAAGTATCAGGGCGACCGAGCCCGCGAGCGTCTCGCGCGTGTAGCCGGCCACGATGCTCGTGACGGCGAGGCAGGGCGCCGAGATCCTCGTCACGACGTTTGAAAGCACGGACGGGGTGCTGTCCGGCCAGTGTTTCTTGTAATGGAAAAAATAGCCGACGGCGAAGATGAGGAAGATGATGCCTACGCTTTCAAGCCCGCGCAGCATCAGGAGGGGCCCCCGCCGTTATTATTGTAGTCTAAAACATGTAGCATTCACGATAGTGTAACACAATGGGCAAGTCATGTTAAACTATGCTGGTACGGTAAAACGGATGGAGGCCCATGCCATGAAGATCAACAGCAATTATTCGAACTTGCAGAAGAGCTATTTGTTCGCGCGAATCAGCGAGGAAGTGAAGGCGCACAAGGCGCGGAACCCGGGCCGCGAGGTCATCAGCCTCGGCATAGGGGACGTGACGCTCCCGCTAGCCCCGGCCGTCGTCACGGCCATGAAGGAGGCTGTATGCGAAATGGGCGAGGCCGCGACCTTCCGCGGGTACGGGGAGTACGAGGGGGAACTTTTTTTGAGGCAGGCCGTCTGCGGGCATTATGCCAGGAAGGGCGTGGAGCTGGACGAGGGCGAGGTCTTTGTCAGCGACGGCTCGAAGAGCGACGCCGGGAATATCCTCGATATATTCTCGGCGGACAATACCGTGTTGATTCCCGACCCGGTCTACCCCGTCTATGTGGACACCAACATCATGGCGGGGCGGAAGATCGTCTATATGGACGGGAACGAGGGCAACGGGTTCCTGCCGCTGCCGGACGGGGATGTCAGGGCGGACATCATATACCTGTGCTCGCCGAACAACCCGACGGGGGCGGTCTACAGCAAGGAGGAGCTTGAGAAGTGGGTTGGCTACGCCATGGAAAACGGCGCGGTCATCCTCTTTGACAGCGCGTACGAGGCGTTTGTCAGGGACGAGGGGATGCCGACGAGCATTTTCCAGGTCCCCGGCGCCAGGGAGTGCGCGATCGAGTTTTGCTCGCTTTCGAAAACGGCGGGGTTCACGGGCACGAGATGCGGCTATACCGTCGTCCCGCACGGGCTTGAGCGCGGCGGCGAGGCGCTGAACAGGCTCTGGATGAGGCGGCAGTCGACCAAGTTCAACGGCGTGGCGTATATCGTGCAGCGCGGCGCGGAGGCCGTGTTCTCAGGCGAGGGCATGGCGCAGGCAAAAGGGAATATCGACTATTACATGGGGAACGCGAAGCTTGTCACGGACACGCTTTCCGCGCTCGGCATCTGGCATACGGGCGGCTGTAACTCGCCCTATGCCTGGTTCAAATGCCCGGGCGGGATGGCGTCGTGGGACTTTTTCGGGCGGCTGCTCGCGGAGGCGAATGTCGTCGGCACGCCCGGCGCCGGGTTTGGGGCAAACGGCGAGGGGTTCTTCCGGCTTTCCGCGTTCGGCAGCCGGGAAAATGTCGCGGAGGCCATGCGGAGGTTCAAGCGGTTCGCGGAGGCTATTGAGGTGCATTAGGAAAGGGCGGGCGCCGGGAAGAAGCGTCCGGGAGCCAGGAATGAAGAACAACGAAAAAAAGCAAGGGTTTGTCACCCACGGGAAGCTGGTGGAAATCGCGTCGGAATACGGGACGCCGTTCCACCTTTACGACGAGAAGGGCATCCGGGAAAACGCACGGAGGGTGAACAGGGCGTTTGGCTGGAACAAGGGGTTCAAGGAGTATTTCGCGGTAAAGGCGACGCCAAACCCGGCGATCCTTTCCATCCTCAGGGAGGAGGGGTGCGGCGTCGATTGTTCCAGCATGACGGAATTGATGCTGGCCGAGGCCGTGGGGTTCCGCGGGCGCGAGATCATGTTTTCGTCAAACGCGACGCCGGCCGAGGAGTTCGTCTACGCGAAAAAGCTGGGCGCGGTCATCAACCTTGACGACATCACGCATATCGGGTTCCTGGAAGATTGCGCGGGCATACCCGAGACAATCTGCGTCAGGTACAACCCCGGCGGCGATTTCGCCATCAGCAACCGGATCATGGACAAGCCGGGGGAGGCGAAATACGGCTTCACGAAAGCGCAGGTAATCGAGGGGGTCAGGCGATTGCGAGGCAAGGGCGCGAAGGAGTTTGGCCTGCACGCGTTTCTCGCCAGCAACACGCAGACGGGGGAGTACTATCCGGCGCTGGCGAGGCTGCTGTTCGAGACGGCCCTTTCCGTCAAGGAGGAAACCGGGGCTGCCGTCAGCTTCATCAACCTGAGCGGCGGCATAGGGATTCCTTATCGGCCCGGGGACGAGGCGAACGACATCGACGCGATCGGGGAAGGGGTGCGGCAGGCTTTCGAGGATGTGCTGGCCGCGGGCGGCCTTGGGGGCGCCGCGCTCTATACGGAGCTGGGGCGCTTCATGCTGGGGCCATATGGCTGCCTTGTCGCCACGGCCGTGCACAAAAAGAAAACTTACAAAAACTATATCGGGCTGGACGCCTGCGCCGCGGACCTGATGCGGCCGGCCATGTACGGGGCGTACCACCATATCACCGTCAGCGGGAAGGAAGGCATGCCGGCAGGCCATGTCTATGACATTACCGGCTCGCTGTGCGAGAACAATGACAAGTTCGCCATCGACCGCGAGCTGCCGGAGATCGCGACCGGCGACCTGGTCGTGATCCACGACACGGGGGCGCACGGGCATTCGATGGGCTACAATTATAATGGCAAGCTCCGTTCGGCCGAACTGCTGCTCAGGGAGGGCGGGGCCGTGGAAATGATTCGCCGCGCGGAGACGCCCGCGGACTATTTCGCGACACTCGATGTGACAGGTAGGGGGGAAACATGCTATAGTTTCCCTGGGTTGAAGTTTGGGCGCGGGGGCAGGGAGGATTGATGGCTGAGGTAAAGATAAAGGAAGCGAACGAGGAAAACGAGGCGCTTTGGGCGCTGAGGCATACGGCCAGCCATGTGCTGGCGCAGGCCGTGAAGCGGCTATGGCCGGAGGCGCGGCTCGCAATCGGGCCGGCGATCGCCGACGGTTTTTATTACGATTTCGATCTTGGCTACAGGTTCACGGAAGAGGACCTTTCGGCGATCGAGAAAGAGATGAAGAAGATCGTGAAGGCCGGGTTCAAGCTCGAGCATTTCGAGCTTCCGCGCGAGGAGGCGCTGGGGTGGGCTGACGCGGCCGGGGAAACTTACAAAAGGGAATTGATCGAGGATTTGCCCGGCGAGGAGAGTTTTTCCTTTTACAGGATGGACGATTTCACGGACCTCTGCAAGGGGCCGCATGCCGGCTCTACGGGGAAGGTCAAGGCGTTCAAGCTTTTGTCCGTTGCGGGCGCGTACTGGCGCGGCGACGAGAAGAACAAGATGCTCCAGCGCATATACGGGACGGCTTTCGGGACGCGCGAGGAGCTTGACGCCTATCTTTCGCGGATCGAGGAGGCGAAGAAGAGGGACCACCGGCGGATCGGGCGCGAGATGGACCTGTTCATGCTCGCCGACGAGGGGCCTGGTTTCCCGTTCTTCCTGCCGAACGGCATGGTCGTCAGGAACGGGCTCGAGGACTACTGGCGCGAGGAGCACAGGAAGCGCGGCTATATGGAGATACGCACGCCCATCATCCTCAATGAAGAGATGTGGCATACGTCGGGGCACTGGGACCATTACCAAAACAATATGTATTTCACGAAGATTGACGACGCGGACTACGCCGTCAAGCCGATGAACTGCCCGGGGGCGATGCTGGCCTACAGGCGCAGGCCTTACAGCTACCGCGATTTCCCGGTCAGGTTCGCGGAGCTGGGGCAGGTGCACAGGCACGAGCTTTCCGGCGCGCTGCACGGGCTGATGCGCGTGCGGACGTTCACGCAGGACGACGCGCATATCTTCATGCTGCCCGGCCAGATAGACCCGGAGATAAAGGGGGTCATAGAGTTCGTCGATGACGTCTATAAACTGTTCGGGTTCAAATACCATGTCGAGCTATCGACGCGGCCCGAGGATTCCATGGGGACGGCCGAGGATTGGGACAGCGCGACCGCGGCGCTGCGCAAGGCGATCGACGAGATGGGCCTGCCTTATATCGTGAACGAGGGGGACGGGGCGTTCTATGGCCCGAAGATAGACTTCCACCTCGAGGACAGCATCGGGCGGACATGGCAGTGCGGGACGGTGCAGCTCGATTTCCAGATGCCGCAACGGTTCGGGCTCGCCTATGTGGGGCCGGACGGGGAGAAGCATGTGCCGACCATGATACACCGCGTCGTTTTCGGGTCCATCGAGAGGTTTATCGCCATACTCACGGAGCACTTCGCGGGCAAGTTCCCGCTTTGGCTGGCGCCTGTGCAGGTGAAGTTCCTGACGGTGGCGACTGCCTGGAACGGGTACGCGGAGACGCTTTGCGCGGGGTTCCGGGACGCGGGGATCCGCGCGGAGGCGGACCTGAGGAACGAAAAAATCGGATACAAGATACGCGAGGCGAGGAACGCGCGGGACAGCTACCTGGCAGTAATAGGGGAGAAGGAAGCGGAGAGCGGCCGGCTGCCGGTGCGCTCGTCGAAAGAGGGCGAGCTCGGCGAAATGGGCGTGGAGGAACTGAAGGCGAAACTGATCGATGAGATTGGCAGGAAAGCGGTGTGACTATGGATGACGAGAGACGGAATGAAGGGCTTGACGAAGGGCCGGGGTACTTTGCGGAGGAAACTGCGGGGGCCGATGGGCCGGGGCCGGATGTCGGCGGGCCTGCGGGGTCTGAAGGGCTGGAGCCCTTGGCGGGGGAACCTGCGGGAGCCGATGGCCAGTGGCAGTATGCCGGCGGGCCTGCGGGGGCCGGGGCACAAGAGCCTTATATAGGGGAACCTGCGGGAGCCGATGGCCAGTGGCAGTATGCCGGCGGGCCTGCGGGGGCCGATGGCCAGTGGCAGTATGCCGGCGGGCATGCGGGAGCCGATGGCCAGTGGCAGTATGCCGGCGGGCATGCGGGGGCCGATGGCCAGTGGCAGTATGCCGGCGGGCATGCGGGGGCCGATGGCCAGTGGCAGTATGCCGGCGGGCATGCGGGGGCCGGAACGCAAGGGCAGTATGCCGGCGGGCATGTAGGCTATGGCGCGCAGGCACAGGCGCCTGCCGCGGTCGCGGACACAGACAGCCCGGCGCAGAAAAAGCGGCGCAAGGCATCGCTTCCCGGCTGGGGGATTGTCGTCATCACGGTCGCATGCACGATACTGGTAGGGTTTGCCATTATCGCGGGCATCCTTCTTCAGGTGGCGACGCTCGGTTCGGACGTGGCATCCAAGGCCTATTCAGGGCCGTCGGCGCCATATGTCGCGAAGGTCACGGTAGCCGGCGAGATCGGCAACGCCTCAAACCGGTATTATTCTTCGGACACCGCCTACCACCATGCATGGACTCTGGAGACGGTCGACACGCTGATCGAAGATGAAAACAACAAGGGGATCTATCTCTGGATCAACACGCCGGGCGGCGGGGTTTACGAAAGCGACGAGCTCTACCTGAAGCTCATGGAATACAAGGAGAAGACGGGGCGCCCGATCTATGTCTATATGGAAAAGATGGCGACGTCGGGCGGTTACTATGTCGCGGCGGCGTCGGACGAAATATACGCGAACCGTAACACGTGGACGGGATCCATAGGCGTGACAATGGGGACGTTCTTCGACGTGTCCGAATTCCTGGAAACGCACGGCATACACACCGAGACGGTCACGGCCGGCGATAACAAGGCCATGGGCGGGTATTTCGACCCGCTGACGGCCGAGCAGATCGAAATCTTCCAGGGGCTGGTCGACGACGCGTATGACCGATTCGTCGCGATCGTCGCCGAGGGGAGGGGCCTGCCGGAGGCCGATGTGCGGAAACTGGCCGACGGGCGTATCTACACGGCGGGGCAGGCCCTTGAATCCGGGCTTATCGACTTCATCCTCGGCGAAAAGGACGCGGAGGACGCCATCAAGGGAAAATTCGATGACGATACGATCATCAGCGACTGTATCTACATGGCCGATACGAACTACCTGACACAGATCGGCCTTCTGACAAACGGCAGGATCGGGCTTTGGGATATCTTTCGCGGCGGAGCCGGCAGCGGGGCGGCCGGCGCGGGCGCATACGGCAGCGACGGGCCTGGCTCGGGCGCATATGGCAGCGACGGGCCGGACGCAGGGGCCTATGGCAGCGGGGATCCGGGGACTGTCTATGAAGGCGATATCGCGGCGGTGCTTGACCTCGCGCGCGAACAGGCAGAGGCAGGGCTGCCGCCGCTGAAATACATGTACGGGGGGTGACCCTTTAAGAGCCAGCGGGACGGTCCGCCCCTGGATCCCGGGGGCTTCATTACAATTCACTCCCAACCAGACGGGGGACTTGTTTGAAACAATTTGGCCATGGCTATTTGGCCATATTGAAGAAAAGCATTGAAAAGCAGCTGAGTAATATAGCTGAGTTTATTGTTTGCAAGCAAATATGGGTTTTTTAGCAATTTTTTTCGATAATCGGCGTTTTGTATGCCGAATTTGTCCTTTTTGCCCGGTTTTACCCTGGTTTTCAGCAATAATAGCGAAACAAACGCCGATTATCGCAATTTTTTGCTAAAAATTCGGATTTTGCCTGCACACACAAGACTTCAGGGTTGCAATTTCTTTAACGGCACTTATTATTCGCCTTATTTGCAAACAATAGTTCTTGAAAATACATTCATAGGCTGATATAATATATGCAACTGCCGCTTATGGTGTTTGCAGGAGAGACAAGTAGAACCGCCAGTGCTGTACTGACGGTTCACCCGCTGTTTGAGGGTGCGAGCCGCCTGTTTGGGAGCGGCAGCACCTGATTCCATTGTAGAGGGAAACGGGTATTTGTCAACACTATGGCAGTGTAGAGCAAGACAGCGAAGAGGCAGCGAAGAGGAAGCGAAGAGGAAACGAAGAGGAACTTCCAGGGCGGAACTGGTATTTGCCAACACTATGGCAGTGTAGAGCAAGGCAGCGAAGAGGCAGCGAAGAGGAAACGAAGAGGAAACGATGAGGAAACGATGAGGAAACGAAGAGGAACTTCCAGGGCGGAACTGGTATTTGCCAACA
>Ga0082212_10011832_pt1 | contig 11032 bp, 7 predicted proteins | sample TergutNt197P3_FD_71548 | JGI IMG/M metagenome (GOLD analysis project Ga0082212, IMG submission 71548) | Neocapritermes taracua P3 segment gut microbial communities from Petit-Saut dam, French Guiana - Nt197 P3 | ecosystem: Host-associated > Arthropoda: Insects > Digestive system > Gut ...
GAGGCAGGGGTGCTGTGCGGGCAGGGTACATTTGGCCTCTGAGGGGCCCCGAAATATATTTATTAGGGGTGTTTTTCTGTATTATCCGTGTAGAGCATGGCATACATTTCTGCGCTTTCCTTGCGTGTAATGTAATTGTGTGCTAAAATATTCCGGAGTAAAACATGGATATTAAGCAGGCGATCAAGCATGGAAAAACAAGCCTCGGAATAGAATTCGGCTCGACGAGGATAAAGGCCGTGCTTGCCGGCGAGGATTTTTCCCCGATTGCGTCGGGCAGCCATGAATGGGAAAGCCGGCTGGAAGACGGCGTGTGGACCTACAACCTGGACGATGTGTGGTCGGGGCTTCAGGCGTGCTACGATAACCTGGCCGACGAAGTGCGGAACCGCTACGACATGCCCCTGCATACGGTGGGTGCAATCGGCATCTCCGCGATGATGCACGGCTATTTGGTGTTTGACAATAATGGCGGGCAGCTTGCCCCTTTCAAAACATGGCGCAATACCACCACAAAAAAAGCAGCTTCGGAACTGACATCCCTTTTTAATTTCAATATTCCCCAGCGCTGGAGCATCGCCCACCTGTACCAGGCGATGCTGGATTCCGAGCCGCACGTACAGGAAATTGACTATATGACTACGCTTGCCGGTTATGTGCATTGGAAGCTCACCGGAGAAAAAGTCCTGGGGCTGGGCGACGCATCGGGAATGTTCCCCCTGGAAAGCGGAACATGCCATTATAACCGCCGGATGCTGGCACAGTTTGACGCGCTTGCGGAAAGCCACGGCTTTCACCGGAAACTTACCAGCATTTTGCCAAAAGCGCTCAATGCCGGCGACAGGGCAGGGTCCCTCAGCGCAATGGGTGCGCGGATACTGGATACCTCCGGTGTTTTGCAGCAGGGGATTCATTTCTGCCCGCCGGAAGGAGACGCAGGTACCGGCATGGTCGCTGCCAACAGTATCCGCGAGCGAAGCGGCAATGTTTCGGCGGGCACTTCAATCTTCGCGATGCTGGTGCTGGAAGACGATCTGTCGCAGGTGTATCCGGAAATAGATATGCTCGTTACTCCGGAGGGTAAGCCGGTGGCAATGGTTCACAGCAATAACTGCAGCACCGATCTGGACGCATGGATAAAGCTGTTTCAGGAAATAGTCGCCCTTACCGGCATGGAAATCGACCGGTCGTCGCTGTATACGGCGCTGTACGGCATGGCCCTGGAAGGGGACGCGGACTGCGGCGGCCTTCTTTCGTACAACTACTGTTCGGGGGAACACCTTACCGGATTTGAGCAGGGGAGGCCCCTGTTCGTCCGCCTGCCGGACAGCCATTTTACCCTGGCAAATTTTATGCGGGCGCAGCTTTTTTCCGCGATGGGTTCCCTGCGGCTAGGCATGGAGATTCTTACCGCAAAGGAAAAAGTCCGGCTCGACGGCCTGTTGGGACACGGCGGCATTTTTAAGACCTGGGGCGTCGCCCAGCGGCTAATGGCGGCGGCGCTTGAAACGCCGGTTTCGGTTATGGATTCCGCCGGAGAAGGCGGCGCATGGGGGATCGCCTTATTGGCGGCGTACATGACAAGTGGCGGCGAACAAAGCGGGCAAAGCCTCGAAGATTTCCTCGCGAACAAGGTCTTTGCCGGACAATCCGGCGACATGGTTTCCCCCGACCCCCAGGACGTACAGGGTTTCAGAGCCTACATGAGGCGCTACAAAGCCGGCCTAAAAATCGAACGCGCCGCCGTAGATAATTTAAAATAATGCAGGGATAATTCTTTATTTTCCCAGCATCTTGAACGTAACCTCGACCGTTTTTTCCGGGTCCATTGGTTTTGACAGATGGGCGTTCATACCGCTGCTCAATGCCCTGTCGATGTCTTCCTTGAAGGCGTTGGCGGTAAGGGCGACGATGGGAATCGTTTTCGCGTCGCTCCGGTTAAGGGCGCGGATAGCCATTGATGCGTCATAGCCGTTCATCACCGGCATCTGTACGTCCATGTAGATTATGTCGTATTCGTTTTCCGCCGACTCGCCGAATATCTTTACCGCCTGGGCCCCGTCGTTGGCCTCGTCTATCGTAATGCCGGTGGTTTCCAGCATGCTGACAGCGATAACGCGGTTGATTTCAACATCGTCCACCAGCAGCGCTTTTTTCCCTTTTAAAATATCCGTAATGTCCTCGATGGGTACTTCTTCCGCCTGTGCATTCCCGGTTTCTTCAAGCCACAGGTCAAATGAAAATTCGCTTCCTTCCCCTACAACGCTGTTAACGGCAATTTCCCCGCCGAACATCTGCACAATGCTTTTGCTTATCGCCAGTCCCAGTCCGGTGCCGCCGTATTTTTTCGTTATCTGATCGTCGGCCTGCTGGAATGGCTCAAACAGCGATACAACGGCATCGGCGGGTATGCCAATCCCCGTGTCATGAACCGAAAAACTGATCAGCGCTTTTCCATCCAGGCTTTCCTTCCAGATGATGCTGTGCGAGACTTTTCCCTTTTCCGGGGTGAATTTGACGGCGTTTCCCAAAAGGTTGATCAGCACCTGACGCAGCCGCAGGGAATCGCCCCGGTAGAAAATGTTCGACGGAAGCGCAAAGCGGGTCTCAAAAATTATGTGCTTTTCGTCGCAGCGCGGCTGTATGATCGCCGCGACGGTATGCGCCAGTTTGAGAAGGTCCATGTCTTCCATGACAAGTTCAATTTTTTCTGCTTCGATCTTCGAGATGTCGAGAATGTCGTTTAACAGGCCGAGGAGGTGCAGCGAAGACGTTTCTATCTGGGCGATGTTTGCCATCACATCTGCAAGGCTGTACGATTCCTGGGACAGTTTTTTCTTGACGATTCCCGTCATGCCGATGATGGCGTTCATGGGGGTGCGTATCTCGTGGCTCATCCGCGCGAGGAAATTTCCCTTATGCTGATTGGCGAGTTTCGCATCGGTAACCGCCTCTTCCAGCAGTTCTTGCTGTTCCATCAGTTCGGTAACATCCGTCGAAGTGATGATATAGCCGATTTTATTTCCTTCTTTGTCGGTAAGGTAGCTTGCCTCCCCCTTAAAATAGCTTCCCATGTCTTTTCGCAGCAGGATTTCCGTTTCGCGCCCTTCATGGAGGGCCTTTATCGGATCATACACGGAATTGGACGGGTACAGGCTTATCTCCGAGTAGGGTTTTCCCAGAACGTCTTCGATCTTTTTGCCCAGGGCGGTCAGCCCGTTTTCGTTAATAAAGACTACGTTAAGTTCCATGTCGGTAATGCTGATCGGTCCCCGGTCCGCCGCCGCCAGACTGTCGGCCATTTCGTCGAAGGCGTTGGCAAGCGTCCCTATTTCGTCCATTATCGGCGGATGGAACCTGAAATGCCGTTTGCCGGCGCGGAAGAGGGAAATCCCCTTGATAAGGTTCGTTATGCTGGAAGAAAAGATCTCCGATATCCAGATGGCAACCAGGACTACCAACGCTATAGTCAGCCCGGAAGCTATTCCCATCTGAAGGGTAGTGTTTACAAGGTTTGACGACAATATTTTATTTGCCGCGATGCCCGCCGCGGTAAGCGCCTCGTCGGTATTGACGATGATGTTCTGCAGTTCCTTTTCGGTTTCGTGCGCCGGCCGGTTAAAATCATCAAGCCCCGCGCCGATTGCCACAAAACCAAATCCCCGTTTTGTTTTTCCGTAATTGCCGGTGTAGTAGGGGATCGTCGCGGCGGTATTCGGTTTCCAGACGCCGCTCCAGAAAATTAAAAATGAGCCAGAGCCGCCCTCTTTGGTAAGGTCGAACCAGCCCGTGCATTGCGGGGCGTTGTTCAGGTAGCGCCCGTCAAGGCCCACAAGCCCCTCTGCGGTAAGCTGCGAAGCGGGGCGTTTGCTGCGGGACTGTTCGTGGAACACCGGCACGGTTTTGATAAATTCAACGTAGCTCAGTTTTGATTCCTGCCAGTTCTGGTAAATCGAATCTTCCAGCCAGGGAACCTGCGGCTCGCCCGTCTCTGCGTTAAAGCCCACAATCGAATGATGCCTCGGGTGGGCGATGCTCCGGCACTGGTAGTCCCAGATAAAGGCATAGTTCCCTTCAAGGGCGCTGGGCATTTCCACATACCGTTCCGCCATGGGCGTTATGTGATCGACAAACTCCATGATGTGATCATGGTCAAGGGCGAGCGTGACATAGCCGGTTATCTGCCCACCGCGAACCATGGGCGTTGCCCAGCGTATCAGCCCCTTAAAGCGCCTGCCGTTGGGGTTTTCCTGTCCCGCATAGGCTTCTTCCCGCGGGCGGTAGGAGATTCCCCGTTCCGCGGCGTTGTCCGGCGTGTACATTCCAATCAGCCGGCTGCCGACGTATTCGCCGATCACGTCGGAAACGTAGATTTCGCCGGCCCGCAGGTTTCTCAGTTCGCTGAAATAGGTTTCCGCCCGCACGAACGTGTTCATCCGGTTGGACACATTTCTTCGGCGGCTGTCGGTCTTGTTCGAAGTTGTTACCTTGACGACCTCGTTTCCGGCAAGGTCAATGTAGGTCATTTCAAGGTACAGCGGGCGGGTTTCCATATCCCACAGGTCGGGGGGGCGGTTTTGGTAGTTGGAGTCGTTTTCGCTGTTGGTCGACATCGATACGGAACCTTCGGATAGAGGTTCCGCCGGAACCCACGAATTGCCGTCCCTTCCAAGCACCCAGTCCCGTTTCGCGACGAGCCTGCCTGTTTTGTGATTCAAAAAATGCCGGTATGAATTTTCACCGGGTTCGATTCCCGCCGAGTACAGAATGTCGTTATCCCGCTGGTACAGAAAATCGGCAATCCTGTTTGCCAAATCTGTGCTGGTTCTTTCAAGCTGGGATATCGCGGAATTGTTGAGGGATTCAACAGAATCTCCCACGGCGATATGTCCCATTGTCGTAAGGGCGTCGTTTGCTTCGTCCCTCATTGCGCCGACGCTGTGCTTTAGCTCAGTTCCCAGATAGTTGAACTGGTTAAAAGCGACCAATGTTACCACCACCAGGGGAATAACCGTGATCAAAACAAAAATGATGATCAGTTTGGCCCGCATATTGAGGCCCATCCTGGTCAGGAAGTGACCTATGGAAGACGCTATGTGACGGTTTCTTTTCATACGTCCCCGATTTTAAACAGCCATTTGAAAAACCGCGCAATTGCGTTTAATATGCGGCGGAAAAAGCCGGGGTTCTGCAGATTGTAAATTCTTTTTGTCGCTTCTGCCACTTCTTCCATGTTAAAATCGCGGCGCTGGATGTTTTCTTCTACTTCCAGTTCCAGCCGCGCCAGTTCGTTGGAGCTTTCTGATATTACCGCGTTTATGGTACGCCAGCCAAGATGTTTTGCCGCTTCCAGCCGCCTTCCACCCGCGATGAGTACATTTGTTTTGCTTATCACAATGGGGCTTATCTGTCCGTACCGTTTCAGGCTTTCCGCCAGCCCTTCTATGTCTCCCATGTCTTTGCGAATTCTTTTTCTGACGACGATATCCTTAACAGGTACCTGCATTTAGTTTCTCTCTAGTCCAGAAGAGGGTTATACGTGGGTATTTCCAACCCGAAATTGAGATCCCCTTCCTGTGCGGTATGCGTTACCGCATTAAAATCTGCCGGATCCTGCTCGTTTTCTTTGTCGGTATTTGCGGCTGCAGCATCCTCGGCAGCCGGGTTCTGACGATCATTATCCGGTTCGAAACGGAGGGGAAGCTCCGCCCAATCCTGTCCCGGCGGATGGTTCAGATTTTCCGGCTCCGGCATAGCCATCCTGTCGTCGTCTCCGTCCAGCAGGGGATTGTTGAATGACCATACGATGGAATTTTGAGGAGAATTGTTCGGGGCGCCGCCTGCCTGGCTGGTTCTGCGGCTGCTGGAGTTGTTTGCCGTATTTCTGTTGTTGGTGTTGGCGTTGCGGGTGTTGCGATTCTGGCTTTGGGTCGGCGGAACAGGGGGAAAAAGATCTTCCGGCAGCGTAAGTTTGAATTCGGCGAGGAGCACCGAGTCGTCCAATCCAAGCGTTCCTTCGCGCATGTAGGTAAACGCCGTCGTTGCAGTCCACGAGCCGTCGCCGTGCAGGTCGCAAACCTGGGTAGGCTGCGTCCCCGCAAGGAAGGGAAGGGTAGCCTCTCTCTCGTTGCATGCCGGTGTTTTCAGCAAACCGGATTTGGCGCAGACCGTTACGTCGATTATTCCCGTTGCCGGCCTTGGGAAATCGCGGTGGGGAAGCCCCTGGTGAATTTCCCGCATGTAGTCGCCCCACACAGGACCGGACAGGGTGGAACCGGTGAGATCGACGCCGAGGGAATTGCCCGGACGGTCAAAGCCGAACCAGATCGCCGTGGTATAGTAGGGGCTGTACCCAATCGCCCAGGCATCCGCCCAGTTTTGGGTTGTGCCGGTTTTTCCCGCGACAGGCATCCTGAACGCTTTTCCGTTTTCATCCTTGAAGGTGAACTTGGTACCATGGCCGGCGCCGTATGCCAGGCTTCCTTCTTCAACGGTCTTTTCAAGGATTTTTGTCATTATGTAGGCGTTTTCCGGGCTGATCACCTGGTTGTTTCCCGCGCGGCGCTGCTGCAGCCTGAGTTCCCGCTCCGTATCCAGCACAATCCTGCCGTTGCGGTCTTCAACCGAGCGGATCGCGATGGGCGTTACCTCGCGGCCCTGGTTGCCGAACGTCGCGTAAGCCTTCGCCATATCCAAAGGCGATGTGGAGATTATCCCCAGCCCAAGGGGGTATACGCGGGGGAATGTATTGCGGATTGCCGTCTGATCGTTTATTCCCAGCAGCGCGGCTGATCGCTCGATGGTAAGATCAAAGCCGATCGTGTCCAGCACTTTAATCGAAGGAACGTTCATTGAGTGGGACAGGGCGTTGTACAACAAGACCGGACCGCTCCACACCCCCCTGAAGTTTAGGGGAATGTAGGGGGTGCCGTCTTCGTTGTAAAACACTATCGGCAGGTCGTAGATAAGCGATGCCGCAGTAAGCTTTTTGCTGTCGATTGCGGCGGAATAGTACAGCGGCTTGAACGACGATCCCGGCTGTAAATTTCCCTGGCTGGCGCGGATGAGCTGGTTCGACTCGTCGTACTTCGAGCCGCCGATGATGGCGGTTATATAGCCGGTCTGGTTCTCGATGGAGATAAGCGCCCCTTCAACCACGTTTTGTTCCGTATTGGCTTTCAGGTTTCCGAAACCCGCGTTGGTGATTTCCTTGATGTCCGGGATGCCGAACGCGAGGGCGGCCATATCTACGATGTGATTAACCGTTTTTGTGTAGTGCGAGATCGATTTTTGCTCGTTCTGCGCCGAAGACGTTGAATGAATGTCCCTCAGATCGAAAACCAGGGTGAGGAGGTCCACTACGGGGATGTAGGTTCGCTCCGCCTGGACGTTGCTCCTTCCCCTTGACCGCGCAAAATCCCTGTTGGCCTTTTTAAGCCCTTCGGCCATAAATTTTTCCGCCGCTTCCTGGTGGCGCAGGTCCATCGTTGTATGAACCGTGTAGCCGTCGCGGTAGTAGTCCATGGTTCCGTACATCATGGCGTTAAGTTCGCGGCGGACATATTCGCTGAACCAGGGGGCCTTGTCCTCCCGGTTGAAGTAGGCGGCGGTAGATGCGCGGGTATAGTCGTAATTGTCCCAGTAATCGAAAAAAGACGCCTCCGCTTCTTCCCGTGTCGTATAACCGAATTCGATCATGCGATCCAGCACAAAGCGCTGGCGGTTCATGGCAAGGTTGGGGTTGTCCAGGGGGTTGTAGCGCGAAGGGCTGGAAAGCTGGATGACCAGCAGCGCCGCTTCGGCAAGGGTAATGTCTTTCGCGCTGTGCCCGAAAAAATATTTGCTTGCCGCTTCTACCCCGTAGGTTCCCGGCCCCATGTACATGTAGTTCAGATAAATTTCCAGTATCTCATTTTTCGTATAACGCCGCTCTATCTGGAAAGCCCACCACAGTTCTCTTACCTTTCTGCGAAGGGAGCGCTCGCCCCGGTCGGTATACAGGGTTCCGGCAACCTGTTGGGTGATGGTTGAGCCTCCTCCCGCCGGCTTTCCGATAAGCTGGCCGACGACGGCGCGGACTATGCCCCTGAAACTGAATCCCTTGTGGCTGTAAAATCTTGGATCTTCCCTCGCCAGGACTGCCTGAATGAGGTGGCGCGGCAGTTCGCTCAGGGAAACCATTTCCCGTTTTTCGTCCGCCGAAAATTCGGTTATCAGGATTCCGTTTATGTCCAGTATCTTGGTAGGCAGCGCCGGTGCGAATTCAACAAAGTTTTCATGGTTTTTAATGTTTGCCGTTTCTGCCAGGGAAAACCCCAGGGCGACACCGATAACCGCCGCAGCAATAATGGTAATACCCGCGAGAACTTTTGCGACAGTGCCGGAAACCACGGAAGATCTCCCACGTTTTCCCATAGCTTTAGCCTATGGCAGTATATAGGAAAAGTCAAGGTATATGGAAAGTAAGCGGGGTAAATTTAAAAAGGCCGGCTTTCACCGGCCCATGCCCCTTGAGGCATATCGGACACATAGTGATTTGGGAGGGGAACTACATGTCCGACACATTGAATATCGGCAAATATCCCCCGTTCCTTTAGCGCTATTTAGGTGCCTTTTCAATCGCTTTCTTCGATTTCGATGTCCACGGCAAGGGCAATTCGGTAGGTTTTCCCCTTTTCTACGCTGATGGTTTTGGTCAATAAATAGTCGCCAACCTGGAATTTTGCCTCATGAGTGCCTGGTTCCACGGGAATGGGGTCGTTGCTGCGCGAAATCAGCTTGTTATCGAGGTAAATTTGGGCGTTTTCCGGTACTTCAAAGATAACCAGCGGCGTTGGATCCTGTAAACTAATGGTTAATTCAAGAATTTTCGCCCTTTCTACAATAAAACGGCGGCTTTCGTTGCGATATTCATCGGAAAGCACCACTAAATGATGCTCTCCCTGCTTTAGCAGCCGTTCCTCTCCGATTTTTTCAACAAGAACGTCGTCGATAAGAACGGTAAACGGTTTTCCGGCAAGCTGCTGGGGATAGCGGAAATTCAGCCTGACCGCCCCCTCGTCGCCGAGGATCGGCTTTGCCGCAAGGTGGAACCGCATGTTTTCCAGTTCTTCGCTCAGGCCCTTGATTATGGGCATCAGCCGGAAAAGGATTGGAAAAGATGCAGGCGGGACGATGGCGGCGGAAACAGTGGCGTAGGGGCCTGTCCTTAGCCCGTGGGACGCGCGGACGGGAATCTGGTAAATGGCTTTTATCCTGTTTGGCAGGGGATCATAGGCGATGCGCCGGCCTTCAAGATCGTTGACCCCCTCGGAAGGGCTGGGGGAAAGTTCCGAATAGACAAGCATCGCCAGGCTGCCCTGGTACAGCAGCCATTCCTGCGGCGCTGTAAGCTCGATCTCAACGCCCCGGAGAAAACGGGTATCCCTGTCCAACTGGATTACCGCCGAGGTGAAATGCGAAAGATGGATTGACGAGCCTTCGGGATTTTCGGCAGAGATAAACATTTCTCCGGCTACCAGCGCGCGCAGCGGTTCCGCTTCCGCCCCGGCAGCAAGGATTGAGACACACATCGCACACAAAACAATCCGCCGCATGTTCAATGCCCGCCGAAAAGATGTTTATCGGGATCCTGCGCCCTTCCGTTGTGTCTCAGTTCGAAGTGCAGATGAGGGCCGGTAGACTGTCCGGTAGATCCCACCCATCCGATAAGGGTACCCGATTTTACCGCCGCGTGCAAGGTTGTTCCGATTCTTTGCAGATGTCCGTATAGGCTTGCCCAGTTATTATCATGTTTGATAATAATGTAGTTCCCGTAAACAGGATCGCTGCCGGTTTCGGTAACGATGCCGTTTCCGGCGGCGTACACTTCGGTTCCCGCAGGGGCGGCCAGATCGACGCCCTCGTGGAGGCGGACGTTTCCCGTTACCGGATTCCGCCGTATGCCATAACCGGATGTCATGCGGTAGGATCGCAGCGGGAAGCGGAAGCCCCGGTTGAGAAAAAATGCCCGCTCGGTGGTGTTGTAATCGCCGCCGGGGAAAAAGTGGAAAACGCCGCCGACGGTAAGCACCGCCGAGTCGCCATCATCCGGCGGAAAGTGGCTGGATGCCAGCAGTTGTTCCAGATCGGATACCGGCTCCTGCGGCACAAAAAGCCCCGGCGCCGACGGCAGCAGCAGGGTCATGCCAGCCTCGACCATCGCCGGGTTGTCCAGGCGGTTCAGGCTGGCGAGGGTGGAATACGGTATGCTGCAGCGGGCGGCAAGGGAATAGATCGTGTCCCCTTCGACCGGACGGTACTGGAACACGGTTAGGGAATTGGCGATGGCGAGGACGCCTTCGCGGTGGTCGCCCCGGCGGCTTACGGTAAGGTTGTAGACACGCCTTCGGTTTACTTCCACGTCGGCGATGTACTGCCGGAAGTTGCCGTCACGTCCGTCAAGCCGTTCAATGACGGGGAAGGCATGGTCTGCCGGTTCCCCCTCCGCCGCCGTTTCCTGCGCGTGGCAGAAAAAAGCGAGTAAAAAAAAGGCAAGGGTCAGCCCCTTGCCGTATTTTCCCATAACCTTCAGTATTATTCGCCGGCTATGGCTTCTACCGGACACGCGCCGATACAGGCGCCGCAGTCGACGCATTTTTCCGCGTCAATAGCGCGTTTGCCGTCTTTCTCGGAAATCGCCTCTGTGGGGCATTCGCTGTCGCAAGTTCCGCAGTTTGTGCAGGCATCACTGATCTTGTGGGCCATATCATACCTCTCTTTGTATTTAAGATATGGCAAGGATACCATGAATGTCATATAATTGCAATACCCATTAGAGAAGCCATGACCGGAAACGATATGCTGCAATACCTAAACAGCCCTGGGGGAGATGCCCTGTTCGCGCCGCTTTACGGCCCAAGTGCCGCCGAGGGGGAACGGCAGCGCTATGCCGCGCTGGCAGATGGGGTGGCAGAGGGAAACCTCCGGCTGTTCAGCGCGCCGGGACGCACCGAACTGGGGGGGAACCACACCGATCACAATAGGGGCAGGG
>Ga0082212_10011833_pt1 | contig 11031 bp, 8 predicted proteins | sample TergutNt197P3_FD_71548 | JGI IMG/M metagenome (GOLD analysis project Ga0082212, IMG submission 71548) | Neocapritermes taracua P3 segment gut microbial communities from Petit-Saut dam, French Guiana - Nt197 P3 | ecosystem: Host-associated > Arthropoda: Insects > Digestive system > Gut ...
GATTCATCAAGATCGACTCTTCGCCAATATTCAAATTGTCTTTTGATGTGTCTGGGACACTGGAGTTTGAAGGCGTTGATGAGAGTACTATTGCGATAAGCAATACTGGAAACGCTGCAGCTGAAAACCTGTCGATTGTTTTGTCAGGGACGAACCCTGATGCGTTCAAATTATCCAAAACATGGATCAGCGGCATAAATGCCGGTGAAACAGGTACGTTCACCGTAATGCCCAATGCCGGACTCGCAGCAGGTACGTACACAGCAACAGTGACAGTGACAAGCCTCAACGTGTCTGCGTCGTTCGACGTGAGCTTCACGGTGAAACCACAAGATGCGAACAGGCCAACTGTCGGCGATTTCAAGAACCACAAGGACAACATCCCCAAGGACTTCTATAAAATCAGCAAGAACGCAGAAGGCCACCAAGTCATATCCTATGGCACGAACGGGGACTGGTACGGCATCATTGCTGACGTCAGCGGCTACACGCCCGAATACACCAGGCTGTGCATGACGCTGGCTTTCGACGGAACGAAGGAGCTTGGCATTGATGCGGTCATACCCGGCAAGAAAAGCTGGGTTACGATACGCGACGCCGGGCTGGCGTTCAGCAAGCAGTCGGCCCGCAACGCCGACGGGAGCTACACCTTTGACATACCGCTTTCAAAGTACACGGACATAATGTCAAAGGGCCTGTCGTCAATGGTGTTTTACATTGACCCTATGAACAGCTTCTCCGGCACACGCTCCGTGACGGTGCTTGACATCGGCTTCAGGAAAGACGGGGAGCCGGCGGGGCCGCTTGGCTCAACGGGCGAGCCAAAGCAGGGCATTAAGATCGTGTCAGCCACCTCAGACCCGGAATCCGGCACGACCAGCGACAGGTACTCTTACATAGTGTCAACAAGCGCACCGGCAACGAAAATAGAGTACAGGATAGGCACAGACAGCACAACCTATTACCTGAAAGCCAACGGCTCCAACAATTTCGATGTCGGCACGGCCAGCGTGAACGAGGACAGAACGACGTGGAAGTGGCTTGGCGACAACCTGCCTGCAGGTACCCATGCCGTTGGCGTCAAAGCCTACGACGCCGACGGCAACACGGACGCTGCGTCGTTCAGCATAACGGTTGTGAAAGCAAACCGGTACGGCGTGTCGGTTGACCCGTCAGGCACATACGCCTTCCCAGACGCAAACGCTGGCTACAGCCCGCAGGCGGCTAAGGCTGTCACGGTTACCAATACGGGCAGCTCAGCCACAGGCAAGCTGGACGTTGCCTTGTCCGGTACCGGCAAGAGTTCGTTCACGCTATCCAAGACGTCCGTCAGCAGCATCGGTGCCGGCAAAACAGGCACGTTCACCGTAACGCCCAAGGCGGGGCTTGCGGCTGGGGCGCATACAGCCACGGTCACGGTGTCAAACTCCGATGTGTCGGCGCAGTTCGACGTGAGCTTCACGGTCAATCCGCTTAACCCTCCGGAAATTCCAGTCGGCAGCATGGGCTACTTCCTCAAATTCGACGGGAATTTGAACAATGAAAACGGCGCTGGCCCAAGCGTCGGCAGCGTTGTCGGCTCGCCGCCCTACGTCAACGGAAGGGACGGCAGCCAAGCCGTCAGCCTCAGCCGGCGCAACTATTTGGAGCTTGACAGCGCCGGCGGCTTGATCGACTACAACCAGAGCTTCACCGTAGCTTACTGGATCAAAATCAATTCTGCGGTTGGCAGCGACCCGGCCATTATGAGCAACAAGAACTGGGACAGCGGCGGCAACAACGGCTGGATGTTCACCGCCAAGGGCGGAACGATCAAGCTCAACTCGAAGTCGCGCAGCGACTCCGGCCGCGTCAACGGTTCATCTGATATAGAAATAACGAAATATGCCGTCGGTCAGTGGGTGCACGTCGCAGCTGTCTGGGACAAGGCGGCAAACAGGGTCAGGACCTACGCCAACGGGGTGCTGGTGAACGACTATGCTACCAACCTTGCAAAAGGCATGGGCGGCAACAGCGCACCCACGCTGATTGGCCAAAGCAACGATTCGTCAGCCTCAAACTTGTACAACACCTCCTCAATGAACGTGGACTTTGCGCTTCAAGACTTTTTCATGACGGACCGCGCACTGACCTCTGAGGAGGTATGGGCAGTTTTCTCAGGTGCGCGCCAATGACCATAACTGACATCAGCTTAACGAAGTCTACGAGCCAATGTAATAAAAGGTAAGTCGTGATCAACTCTAATTGACGGCAGGGCGGTGCATTCCGCTATTGACGAGATACCGCCCTGCATTATCATTTTCAACTCAGTAAAAGCGGAAGTTCTTATTTTACACGTTCAATGGCAGCTTTTAGCTTTTTGTCAAATGTAAAAACATCATATCCACAGACGACACTGAATCCATAAAGCATGCAATCCACAAAATCCATTTTAGCGCTTGTATACGTTTCTAAAGCCAACTGCAATACTTTTTCAGTTTTATTGCAATTATAACGTATAGATTATATAATGTTGATAAAATGGTTATGTACCTGGCTATCCATATGCTGACGAGGAAAGCGCAATACTATTAACCGCTTTCAAAGAAAAGGACGCTGCCGATTATCAATCAGCAATAACACGGGCAGAACATATAATTGCAGAATTGGAGAGTGGATGAGTATGAGTATTAAAGAAAAAATGAGCAACTCAAAAGACAGTTCGTGGCTTTCGGACAACTTGACTTTAGAGGAAAGCATTATTGCAAAGTACATTGCACAGATTGCCGCGACTATTCAAAGGCAACGTAAAGCTAAAGGCTACACGCAGCAGGAGTTGGCAAATATGCTCGGAGTATCACAAGTTATGATTTCTCGTTGGGAGAACGGCGAGGAGAATTTTACCATTGCGACTTTAGCAAGAATTTCAAAGGTGTTGGAAATGGCATTGTACAATCCTTTAGAAAAGCGCGTTGTCTGATTGAACACGCATCCTACAGAACATGTTTTTTCCAACACATAAACAACTTCTGCCATATCTTCATTATCGCACAGAACATATCTCAAGATAGCGTTAGCGTCAAAGAGTAGCATGCTTTTTCCTCGCTGCATCACCCCATGCGTCCTTTTCTCTTGGAATCAAGGATGGATTGGCGTATTTTTTGAAAACACCCATAACAGTAGATGTGTGCTCTGCGGAAGAAGCTTCGCTGTATCTAGGCAATTTGAGCTCGAACGGAAGCCCGCCGTGAAGGTCGGTTCGGAACTGAATTGTAGGCATAATACCACCTCTCTTCACATATAGGATATAAAAAAAACAGCATTTTGTCAATATACAGTAGCTATTGTTTGACATTTCATTCCAAGAATGATATCTTCAAAAAGAGGCTGGAATTTTTGAAAAGACTTGCCACCAAATACGGAGAATTAAAATGAAGAAATATATTATGGCAATGGATCAGGGGACCACGAGCTCAAGGTGCCTGATCTTCGACAGGGGCGGGAACGTCATAAGCAGTGCGCAGAAGGAATTCCCGCAGATATACCCGAGGCCGGGTTGGGTGGAGCACGACCCCATGGAAATATGGTCAACCCAGATAGGGGTGGCACAGGAAGCGCTGTACAAGGTGAATGCCACCTATGGCGACATCGAAGCTATCGGCATCACAAACCAAAGAGAGACAACCGTGGTCTGGGACAAAGGCACGGGGATGCCTGTCTGCAACGCGATCGTCTGGCAGTGCAGGAGGACCGCAGAGGCAAGCGACGAGCTTAAGGGTAAAGGCCTTTCGGACAAGTTCAGGGAAAAGACAGGGCTTTTGATAGACGCGTATTTTTCAGCGACGAAGATAAAGTGGATATTGGACAACGTGGAGGGCGCCCGCCAAAGGGCTGAAAAAGGCGAGCTCCTTTTCGGCACCATTGACACTTGGCTCATCTGGAAACTCACTGGCGGAGATGTCCATGTCACTGATTATTCAAACGCTTCAAGGACTATGCTGTTCAACATCAGGGAATTGAGATGGGACCAGGAAATACTGGATGAGCTGGGCATCCCGGCATCCATGCTCCCAACGGTGCTCCCGTCGTCCTGCCTGTATGGGTACACCCAGCCGCACATCTTCGGTGGCATGATAAAAATATCGGGGGCTGCAGGCGATCAGCAGGCAGCCTTGTTCGGGCAGGCGTGCTTCAAAAAAGGCGAGGCGAAGAACACCTATGGCACCGGCTGCTTCTTGCTGATGAACACGGGGGAGGTGCCGGTCGACTCCAAAAACGGCCTGCTCACCACGGTCGCCTGGGGCATAGGGGACGAGGTCGATTACGCCTTGGAAGGCTCTGTTTTCATTGCGGGGGCGGCCGTGCAGTGGCTCAGGGACGAAATGAAGCTCATAAAAACGGCTGCGGAGTCTTCAGAAATGGCGCAAATGGTCGATAATAACAACGGGGTCTATATTGTCCCTGCGTTTGTCGGGCTGGGGGCACCGTACTGGCAGCCATATGCGCGGGGCGCAATAACCGGGCTCACTAGAGGGGCGAACAATTATCACGTGATAAGGGCGGCTCTGGAATCCATTGCCTACCAGACATGGGATTTGATAACCGCGATGGAAAAGGATTCCGGGATCAGCCTTTCATCGCTGAAGGTTGACGGAGGCGCATCAGAAAACGAGTTTCTGATGCAGTTCCAAGCAGACATCCTGATGAGGCCCGTCAGGAAGCCTGTTTCCGTCGAAACAACTTCGATAGGCGCAGCGTACCTTGCCGGGCTTGAGGCGGGGTATTGGAGCAGCAAAGAAGACATAACCGCAAACTGGGCGCAGGGCAGGGCATACGAGCCTGCTATGAGCCGCGAGAAGCGCAGCGAATTGGTTACGGGGTGGGAAAAAGCTGTGAAGAGTTGCATACATTGGGGGAAATAACCTGCAAAGGAGTGCAAACAGTAGTGCATTTGATCGACATGCATTGTGACTCGCTTTTGAAATGCCGCTTGAAGCCTTACGGCTTGCGCAGAAACAGCGGGCACTTGGATTTGGAATCCATGGCCGCCGCCGGCGCAACAGCCCAGTTTTTTGCTGTATTCCTGCCATCGGGCCAAGAGGCTGAAAAAGAAGGCATCGAAACAGAGCCTTATCAATTGTTTCAGGAGATTTACGATCTGTATCAGGGCGAGCTTGCAGAGAATCGCGACCTGATCCTTCCGGCGCATTCCTATGAAGATATCATGGATAATATGAATAACGAGAAAATGTCTGCTGTTTTGTGCGTTGAGGACGGCCAGCTTCTGGACGGGAAAATCGAGCGCCTTGACGAGCTGCACGGCAAAGGGGTCAAGCTTGTCACGCTTCTTTGGAACTACGAGAACTGCCTCGGGTACCCGCATAGCAGCGATCCGGCAGACCACAAAAGAGGCCTTAAGCCCTTTGGGATGGAAGCGGTGGAGCGGATGAACCAGCTGGGTATCATCATTGACGTTTCCCATATGTCGGGCGGCGGTTTTGACGACGTGGCAAAACACAGCAAAAAGCCCTTTATTGCGTCCCATTCCTGCGCACGGGCTCTGTGCAGCCATTCGAGGAACCTGACGGACGGGCAGCTTGGGCGCATCGCAAATTCGGGCGGGGTATGCGGCGTCAACTTCAACGCCGGGTTCCTCAAGGAGGGTGCGGATTATTCGGCTGTGTCCGACATTTCAAGGCACGTGGATCACATGATACAGGTGATGGGCGCTGAGGGGGTGGCGCTGGGGTCGGATTTCGACGGCATAGATTGCAGGCTGGAAATCGAGAATTACAATAGCATGGGGGTTTTGGTTTCGGAATTGCTGAAGAAGCATTCAACTGACACTGTGGAAAAGGTATGCTATAAGAACGTTCTGCGGGTCATAAAAGAATGCCTGTGAAAGAGGAGGGAAAACAATGGACAACAGCACCCATGAAGGCAGCTTCAAAAAAACGATAGGCGTTTTTGGCGGCATAAGCATTGTCGCCGGCATCATGATAGGCTCCGGCATCTATTTCGTCGGCAGCTTCGTGCTTGAGCGGACGAACTACAGCGCAGGCTGGTCGATTGTCGCATGGGTAGTCGGAGGGCTTGTCACAATCGCCGCTGGCCTTTGTTTTGCGGAACTCGGCGCAAGCATGCCGGTGGCCGGCGGGCAGACGATTTACCTCACCGAAGCGTACAACCCGGCATTCGGCTTTTTGAACGGGTTTTCAACATTTATACTGACTGGCTGCGGAGGCGTAGCGGCGCTGTCGATGGTGGCTGTGAAGGCTTATGAGAGGGTGTTTCGGGCCAATACGGATTTTGAGATGGGCGACTTGACCGTTAAACTGCTTGCAATCCTCATCATATTGGTGCTGATGGGCATAAACCTTCTGGGCGCAAGGGAAATGATGATCTACCAGAACTTTTCCATGGTCATCAGGATCATCCCTGTCTTAATGGTAATTTTCGTGGGGCTCTCCACAGGGAACCAGCCACTGGACCTTAACCTTTCTACGGCGGGGACCTCTGCGGAGGACGGCGGCATCGCGGGGTTCATTTCCTTGGTCGGGTTTGCGACTTTCGCTTCCCTCTGGGCTTATGACGGCTGGTACAACCTGAACACGGTAGCTGAAGAAATGAAAAACCCAAGGCGGGACCTGCCGCTTTCGATCATCATCTCAATTGGCGGCGTCACCATCCTGTACGTGCTGTTCAACCTTGCTGTTTTCAAGGTGCTGCCACAGGCTGACATCCTTTCGATGCTGGACGTTGAGGAGGATTTTCAGGACCTGTACCTTGGAAGCGAAGTGGTGTTCCGTACGCTGGGCCACCCGGGGCTTATTGTCCTGCTGGTGTGCATGACGATTGGGATCATTGGCACGGCTAACGGCAGCGTCCTTTGCGACCCTCGCATGTATTACGCAATGGCAAAGGAAAACTACTTCCCGAAGATATTCATGCATCTTGACGAAAAGCGCGGCGTCCCAACGTACGGCATCCTGTTCGAATGCGGACTGGCTATAGTGTTCGTGCTGTTCAACAGCCTTGAGGACTTGGTGGACCTGCTCCTCTTTGCAATCAGCATCTTGAACCTGCTGACTATTTACGCCGTGCTGCGCCTCCGAAAGAAGTACCCGGACCTTGAGAGGCCGTACAAGGTGTGGGGCGGAAGAGTCACTATCTACATTACCTGCGCAGCTTACGTGGTCCTGATGGTGAACGAATTCATGGATGCGCCAAGGGCGGGCATCATTGGCGTCGCGATTATGGCGGCAGGGCTATTGGTATACCTGTACTTCTGGAAAAAGAACAAAGGCCAGGGCTACAAGGGCGAGGGGATTGAATAAGATGAAATACGAAGACTTGGAGCATCTTGCGGTCCCGCTCCCCGAGGATGTCATGAAGGAAAAATGGAGCGGCAATTTTGAGCGGGCGAGGGCGGTCATAACAGACCGCCTTCAGGGCCGGCTGCCACACTCCTTGAGATGCCGGCTTGAATTTGAGCTTATGAATTTGGACAACTTGGAAAGATGCTATACGCTTACGAAAGAAGACGCTTTGAAACAGGTGAGGGAGCACATCCCGGGTTTTACGGAGGAGGAATTTGACGAGCTTCGTAAAATGGGGAGGATCGACTGGATATACCTTGAAGGCGAGGCGTTGTATCTTGACAGCTTTTGCGCGACCTTGTTCAAGGTCTACCCCGATTTGTGGAAGCGCACGGGCGAAGGGGACGCAAGCGATTACAGCATGCTTGAAGGTTTAATATCGGGTCTTTCCGACGGGCAGGAGGTTTCATGTCACATCCATTTGCGGCAGGAGCTGACGCTGGCGCCGGAAGCGGTGGAGGAAGGGCGTAAACTCTATGTCCACATGCCAATCCCGCTAGAACGCCACGGAGTCAGCAACCTTGAGATAGTTGACATAACACCGGCACCCAAATGCATTGCCACTGAGGATGCTGCGCAGCCGACCGTGTATTTCGAGGAAACCGCAAGGAAAGGGCAAGTCTTTTCAATCGAATACTCCCTTGACCACACCGTAAAGTACAGGGACATGTCAAAGGTCGATTTGAAGAAGGTCCTTACGGCAGAGCTGCCAGAAGACACAATGCGATTTTTGGGCGAATGCCTGCCGCACATCCAGTTTTCGCCTTACATCAGAGCCTTGGCGGGCGAGCTTGCGGGAGGCGAGGCAAACCCATTGCTAAAAGCCAGGGCTTTTTACGATTTCATCACAGCAAAGACCGACTACAGGTTCGTGAGGGATTACGCTTGCATAGAAAACCTCGCAGAATACTGCGCTTTGAACATGAAGGGCGACTGCGGCGTCCAAGCTCTGCTGTTCATTGCTTTGTGCAGGGTTTCAGGAATACCGGCGAAATGGGAGTCGGGGCTGGACGCGAAGCCCGGCGACGCCGGGGAGCACGACTGGGCCATGTTTTACGTCCCCTCGGTGGGATGGGCCTATGCGGACCTGTCATACGGCGCCTCTTCATACACTAGGGGCGCCTACGGGCGGTGGAATTTCTACTTTGGCAACATTGACCCGTACAGAATCCCAATAAACAGCGATTTTCAAAAGGATTTCAGCCCGCCGAAAAAATTCCGGAGGCTGGACCCCTTCGACAACCAGTGCGGCGAAGCTGAATATTGCGACCATGGCCTTTACGGCACTGACATTGTTTACAAGTACCATGAGATAGATTTTCACATGGTATGATTGCAGCAAATATTTTCAAAAACACTATTGACAAAAAGGTTCAATAGTGTTAAATTTATGGTATCGTTAGCACTCACCCACAGAGAGTGCTAACAGGGAGGCGGACAGATGGATTTAAATGAAAGGAAACTGCGGATACTGCAGGCTATCATAAGCGATTTTATTTATTCCGCAGAGCCTGTGGGCTCTAGGACGCTTTCAAAAAAATACGACATGGGGATCAGCCCTGCAACGATCAGGAACGAGATGTCGGACTTGGAAGAGATGGGCTTTTTGACCCATCCGCACACGTCTGCCGGCAGGGTGCCTTCGGACAAGGCGTACAGGCTTTACGTGGACAATTTAATGAGAAAATACGAGATTCCCGAAGATGAAAAAAAGCTGATTGCGGACAAGCTGACAAGCAACGTGATCGAGATGGAAAAAACTATTCAGCACGCGGCAAGCCTTTTGTCGGAGCTTACGAACCTCACTGCCTTTGCCATGACGCCAAAACCTGAAACCGACAGGATAAGGTACATAAAGCTCATGCCGGTTGACGACGCCACGGTTATACTCATGATCGCAGCTGAAAGCGGGAAAGTGTCAAACACCGCGCTCAAGATAGCAGTGCCGTACAACGAGGAAGGCCTTGAAATCATAGCAAAGGCGATGACGTACAGCTACAAGGGGAAGAGCATAACCGAAGCCCTGAAGCTCGACATCATTAAAACTTTCGAAAGCGACCTCGAAGCGATGAGCAGGCTTGCGCAGAACATTATGCCGAACTTTCTCAGGACATTGGAAAGGATGCTTGACGTAAACCTCTACATGGACGGGCTGACGAACATTTTTTCGTTCCCGGAGTACAACGACATCGACAAGGCGAAAGTCTTTCTCCAAATGCTTGACAAAAAGGATTATTTCAGGGACATACTAATCAACAGGGACAACGGCGTTATTATAACCATCGGGGGCGAGAATTCCGACGAGGTTATCAAGGATTGCAGCCTTATTACGGCGACGTACCATGTTGACGGGAAAATGGTGGGCAAAATAGGCGTCATCGGGCCCAAAAGGATGAAATACGACGAGGTGACGTCAATTATTGAATATATCACGGAGAATTTGAGCAACACATTTAAATTGCCAGGGGGGAACGAGCAATGAGCAGCGAAAAAGAATCTCAGAAAATCAAAGACGGCATTGCAGAAGAAGCCGAAGCGCCTTCCGGCGCTGAGACGCCGGAAGAAACAGAAGCGCCTGATGAAGCCGGAGCTCCAGAAGAAGCGCAGGATCAGGACGACAGCCAGAACATCAAGTACTTGCGGCTTATGGCGGACTTTCAGAATTACAAGAGAAGGAGTGAAAAAGAGAAAGCAGATGTTTACACCTATGCCAATGAAAAGCTTGTAACTGAACTGCTGGACGTGATTGACGACTTCGAGCGGGCGCTTTCCCACGAGGCAGACGTGCCGGGGAGCTACGCGGAAGGGATGTCCATGATATTCAAGCGCTTAAAAGCTGTGCTGGAGAGGGCGGGGCTTGTGGAAATAGAGGCGCTGGGGGCAGACTTCGACCCTAACGTCCACCACGCAGTCATGGTTTCGGCTGACAGCGGCGCCGAAAGCGGAAAGGTGTGCGAAGTGATCCAAAAGGGCTATAAGCTGAACAACAAAATCATTAGGCCAAGCATGGTCAAGGTTGCGGAATAAATTGAAAGGAAGAATGAGGTGAGAAAAAATGGGTAAGGTAATAGGAATAGACTTGGGGACTACCAATTCATGCGTATCGGTGCTTGAGGGCGGCGAGCCTATCGTCATAGCCAACGCAGAAGGGAACAGGACTACGCCGTCTGTAGTGGGCTTCGCCAAAAATGGCGAGCGACTTGTGGGGGAGACAGCCAAAAGGCAGGCGATAACGAACCCTGCAAGGACAATTTCATCGATCAAGAGGCATATGGGGACTGACTATTCGATTGAAATAGATGGCAAGAAGTACACGCCGCAAGACATTTCGGCGATGATACTGGGGAAATTGAAGACGGATGCCGAAAGCTACCTGGGCGAAAAAGTGACGGAGGCTGTCATAACAGTTCCGGCGTACTTTACTGACAGCCAGAAGCAGGCCACAAAGGACGCGGGGAAAATTGCCGGGCTTGACGTTAAGAGGATCATCAACGAGCCAACTGCGGCTTCGCTGGCGTACGGTCTCGACAAAGACGAATCGACGCACAAGATACTGGTTTACGATTTGGGGGGCGGGACCTTCGACGTTTCAGTCCTGGAACTAGGCGACGGCGTATTCGAGGTTCTTGCTACAAATGGCAACAACAAGCTTGGCGGCGACGATTTCGACGAC
>Ga0082212_10011834_pt1 | contig 11030 bp, 11 predicted proteins | sample TergutNt197P3_FD_71548 | JGI IMG/M metagenome (GOLD analysis project Ga0082212, IMG submission 71548) | Neocapritermes taracua P3 segment gut microbial communities from Petit-Saut dam, French Guiana - Nt197 P3 | ecosystem: Host-associated > Arthropoda: Insects > Digestive system > Gut ...
ATCAACCGGCGCCATTACCTGATTTGCCATTTCAACGATAGAGACTTCCGCTCCCGTGTGATGCAGATTTTCAGCCATTTCCAATCCAATAAACCCTGCACCGACTACCACTGCTTTTTTGATATTGTGCGTAGTGAGGTAATTTTTAATGCGGTCGGTGTCCGGCACATCGCGCAACGTAAATATGCCTTCCAAATCAATGCCTTCCAACGGTGGTTTTACCGGCGAGGCGCCGGGCGAGAGCAATAGTTTATCGTAAGTTTCCGTGTACTCGCTACCGTCTTGGCGGCGAACCGTTACCGTTTTTTGGGAGGCTTCGATGCCAACAACCTTGTTTTCAACTCTTACGTCCGCATTAAATCGTTTGCCGAAAGATTCCGGCGTTTGCAGGAAGAGTCTGTCGCGGTCATCAATCGTTCCCCCGATGTAATAGGGCAGTCCGCAATTGGCATACGAGATATATTTACCTTTTTCAAAGATGACAATCTCTGCGAACTCGTCAATTCTGCGGATTCTTGCTGCTGCGGTGGCTCCGCCTGCCACGCCGCCAATAATTAGATGTTTCATTATATTATTGTTTATCTGTTATTTGATATAAGTTGGCGAAAGTAGCATTATTTTTTCGCAGATAATAAAATAGATAAAATAATTTTTAACTTTAAATTGTGTTATTGCAAATAAAACAGAATTTTGCGCTGTAATTAAAAAAAGTAAAAATATGGCAACAGAAATTAATAGAGCACCTGTTTTGAAAGGCAAAGCGGCAATGGAATTTTGGAAAAAAGTAGATAAATTTACTGCTAAAGAAAGTAAATCCGATATTGAAGAAGGATTACGCAAATACAGAGATTTTATGTCTAAACAAAAGCACTTGCAACCAAGTATGTTTGATTTACAAAACGAATGTGACTTTTTTCCATTATCGGTAACGGATTTGTTCATTGATTTTGATTGTGGAAATAAAAAAATCTTAAAATGAGTTACTGCGTATCAAAAAAACTTTTCTACTTTTGCGTCCGATTTACTTTTATATTTTTTTACTGTTAATCTCTAAATACTAGCGTACGAACAAAGAAAAACTATCAAAATTTAAGATGCGTATTAACGATTATTTATTCATATTAAAAAAATTTTTATCAACCTATAAATATCCATTATTGATATTTATAGTGGCATTTTTGGGATATTTTCCGTCGCTCATATACGCTCCTATCTTAGATTTCATGAATCTATATTTTCCTCAGCGTCATTTCATCATCAATTCCTTACATAACGGTATCTTCCCATTTTGGAACCCCTATCAATCTATTGGAATTCCTTGCTATTGCGACCCACAGTACAATCTGTTCTATCCACCGTTATGGCTTTTCACTATCTTCGGAACTTATTCTTCATTTCTTTGGGGGGTTGAATTGATAACACACGTTTTTATTGCAGGATTGGGTTTTTATTTTCTTTCTCTCCATTTTACAAAGATACCAAAAGTCGCTTTTGTCGCAGGAGTTTCATATATGTTGAGTGGGTTTTTTGTCGGGAATGCCCAGCATATCACTTGGATTATAGCAGCAGCATGGTTGCCTTGGTGCCTTCATTTTTTTATCGACTTTTGCGAAAAGCCATGTCTGAGGAATGCGATCTCCCTTGCGTTTGTAAGTTCTTTATTTTTTAATGGTTCGTACAGCGGTTTCATAATCATTAGCAGCTATCTTTTTTTATTGCTATTCATTTATTTCATAATAAGATATCTTAAATACAAGCAATACGAAACAATACGAAAGATACTTATTTTCGGAGGACTATCAGTTGTCTGCTTTATGGCACTTACGGCTCCTGCGATAATGTCGTATTTGGAGGCATTTAAGATTTGCACAAGAGGTGTAGGCGTAGATTATTGGACTGAGGTTGATTATTACATGTCATTGCGGGCATTGGTGTCGTTGATTCATCCTTATTTCTATTTCAGTAATTTACAATGGATTAATGTTGACTTTGCTATGGGCAACGTGTATGTAGGAACCTTCGCGGCAATCTGTTTCTTAATTGGAATAACACAGAAAAAAAGTTCGAAGTTAATTTGGGTTTTCTTCGGGTTCGGTATTTTTTGCATACTAATGGCTTTGGGTAAAAACCTGCCTTTACACAAACCTGCGTTCGATCATATTCCTTTATTTGACATGATAAGAATACCTGCGATGTTTCGCTTATATTTCATAATTGGTTTACTTTTGGTTGCAATTTCAGGAATCGAAAAATTATTTTCTTATTTCAAAAATGAGAAGCATCTTTCAATAGTGTTGTTTGTAATCCTGCTGAGTATGACTTTCAATACGGCATTTTTCGGACAGATGTCATATTATAATAAGCAAACAACCAATGTTACAATAGAAAAAATATTAAAAAAATGTCCCGAAAAATATCCTGCACCCACACAACTTACAACATTAACAGTTCTGCAACCAGTCATACAACCTTCAACAAAAGATTATATTTTTTGGGGGAACATCGGTTGTTTTGAAAAACAAGTCGAATGGTGGTCATACAACCCTTTTATGCTGACCACTCAAGCTGAAATGCTTGCCCCTTATCATAGAACATCAACTCGGATGGAGCTTCCCATCGTATTCTTACCCGACAGCATCGTTTACGATACGTTGCCTCAACTATTGAATACCCATACAGCATACACAACAATCAAAAAAAACTCTGCAAAATTTGTTTCCCATTCGGACGACACCATTGTTTTGAAAGTTTTTAAACCAAATACCATTATTGCGGAAAGCTCTGTTTCCGAAGAAAGAGTATTGGTTATTTGTCAAAACTTTCACAAAGATTGGCACGCGAGCATCGACAATCAAACACCTGGCTCAATAAATATAGTAAATTCATCTATGATTTCAATCAATCTCCCAAAAGGACAACATACTGTATATTTGAAATATGAACCGGCATTGACAAAATACGCTTTATACGTGATGTGTTTTACCTATTTACTCTGTATAATATTTTTTTGTACTAAAAAAAATAAATGAAAATAAAACTGACAAAAATATTAAAGCATAAATGTTATTACCGTTCTTTATTATTGTATCGGTTATGTTCTTTTTTTGATAGAAAAGCAAATTATAAAATAAATATTTATATGCAATGTTCGCAAATATCTTTTGGGCACGCTTGGCTTACAAGGAATGGGAAAACTATTATATTAAAAAACAAACTTCTCCCTGCGATACTTGAAAAAATTGGAGAATCTAATAAATATATTTTTTGGATAGCAACATAAACAATTAAAATGGCAAATTTATACTTAACACACAAATGCAATAGAGGTTGCCCTTTCTGTTTCGCACGAAAAGTGCTTAAAGAAGGCGGTGGTAACATTGATGAAATTTTGACGATAGAAGAAGTAAAAACGTTAATAAATCAGTTTCCCAATCAATTTCGTGAATTTGGAATACTTGGTGGCGAACCGTTTTTGTATCCACACTTGGGTGAATTATTGGAATTATTATGGCAAAACAATATTATGCCAAAAATCTTTACAAGTGCGACAAATCCGATGCCCGAAAGCATAAGAAACATCGACCTATTGAAAATCCCTGTAAGCTTTATTGTAAATATTGGCACAAGAGATACTTATAGTGATGAAAAATATAATAATTTAGTTCAATTTTTCTCAAAATTCAACATTGTATCTTCACTGTCTTATACAATATTAGATTTGAATGCTGATACAACTTTTCTTTTTGATGTAATAGACCAATTCAAATTGCTTACCCGCTCAATACGTGTAGGCGTAGCCTTGCCGATTTATAAAGGAGGGAATCAATATGTTGCTAAAGAACAGTACAAGCAATTAGCCGATTTTTTTGTAGAATTTGCACAAAAGGCTTATGACAGAAGTGTTCTTTTAGGAATGGATTGCGGTTTTGTTGCCTGTATGTTTACACCGACACAAATAGGAGCGTTGCAGCGTTGTGGTGTAATTTTTTCCTTTGTTTGCGGGGCAGCAATAGATATTGGAGCAAAATTAAAGGCGTGGAATTGTTTCCCTTTATTCCAGTTACATAGAGAAAATGTGTTGGAAGCAAAAAATGTAGGAGAGCTAATTCATAAATTCAATACAAAAATGAATGAATATTTTAACAATCAAATCGGCATTTTTGAAGAATGCCGCGATTGTAAATACTTCAAACGCAGAGTATGTGAAGGTGGTTGTAAAAGTTTTAAATCTATTTGAGTATGCCAAATTTAATGCTAACAAATTATTGTAATTACAAATGTTCATATTGTTTCGGTATGGACTTCATGTCGCCAAAAGTGCCAAAGTTGGATATGTCCAAAGAAACTTTTACTGATATTATTTCTTGGGTTCAAAAAATACCCGAACATAACGAAATTCATTTAATGGGCGGTGAACCTACGTTAAATCCTGAGTTTGAATGGATGATTGAACATTTGCTCGCACGCGATTTTCGTATTACTGTATTTTCCAATTTGGCAACAAAACAAGCATTGGAATATACCGGCAAAATGAATATTTTACCCATTAGTTGGGTGGTAAATGTCAATCCACCGGGAACTTGGAATGAAGAACGAAAAAACAGAATCACAAAAGCATTGAAAACACTCGGACGCAGAGCCAATATAACTTTTAATATTATGCCTGATGCTGAAAACAACGATTGGGCTATAAATCTGATAAAAGAGTTCGATTTGAACAGAGGAATAAAGGTAGGTTTTGTATTACCAACGGTAACAGGATCTAACTATTATCTTGATGATAATGAATACAATGTGGTGGCTCAAAAAGTGGTCGAATTGGCAAAAGAGTGTGAAAAATATGACATTAAAATAGAATTTGAATGTGGCGTTCCGACTTGTATTTTTACAGATGAACAGCTGGGAATACTGTGGGATACAGGCAATCGTTTTGATTCAAGTTGCTGTTCACGATTAGACATTACTCCGGATGGAAAATGTATTTACTGTTTACCGTTGGCAACAAAAGAATCCCTACATTTTTCTCAATTTGAGACATATCTGGAAGCAAAAGAGCATTTTGAAAAAAAATGGGCGCCACTTCGCCGTTTGGGCAGAACGGAAAATTGTTTTAAATGTAATTTAATGCAACCAAGTACTTGTCACGGCGGTTGCTTAGCGAAAATATTACTTAATGCTAAAAATGTTTAAATGTTATGAATAAATCGATTTACAAAATCAATTCCAATATAAGTTGGAAATTATTAAAAGACAACGTAGTAGCCGTTAATACGGATGATGGAAATTACTACACATTTAACTATACGTCAAGTCTCATTTGGCAATGGGTTGACCAAGCTAAAACTATAGAAGAAATAGTTAAATTATTGCAGACACTATTTCCTGAAAACAGCGATGTTATTCCACAAGACATTAGAGAGATAATCGACTATTGGTTATCCGAAAAATTAATAAACAAAGTATAAATCACTAAATTTTTAAAATTATGAGCGAAAATGTAAACGCATTGGAATGCAGGTATGAAAAACCCGAAACAAAAAAACACGATGCAATGAATACCGTGCAAGGCAGTTACGGGGATAGTGGTAGCTCGCTGTACTACAGTACATTGTATTACACCTCGTTGTATTACAAATTGTACTATACTTCATTGTATTACAAATTGTACTATACTTCATTGTATTACAAATTGTACTATACTTCATTGTATTATTATCATTGATTTAATGTATTGAAAGATTATTTTGAAATTGCAATTGCAAGCATTACAATTAGATTTCAGACAAACCATCAGTCTGATATAGATTGTTTGGAAAGGTTATTTTTGTATCACACAAACACAAATAATATGCCCTACAAAGCGGGGCAAGTTGTTCATAATGTCATCATAACCTCTTCAAATAAACCGTTTGATTTGCCAAAGGACATTGTGCCCGTTTATGAAGGATTTGTCAGCGCCGAATATCCTGTTACTATGGTATGGCATAATTCTATGGTTATGAATGAAAATTTTATAATCGTAGGGAATGACATTTTGATACGTCATATTCCGGAAAGTAATTTAACCGTTTGTTATCTTCAGGAAAAGAAAAATAGATTTAGAAAATCGCACAGACCATTACTGAATATTTATATTTTTTTATTGATACACAACATTTTGTCTATGTATGGAAAATATTCTATTCACAGCGCTTGCGTCGCAAAAAATGGTTTGGCCTATCTTTTTTCGGGAAAATCCGGTAGTGGAAAAACAACAATTAGTACCATGTTGAGTAGAGCAGATTTCAGTTATATGGGAGATGATTTGGCTTTTATCTCTCGAAATGAAAAAGGTGAAATTGTTGTAGATTCTTTCTTGTGTAACGCAAAAATCGCTCATGAAAACTTAAAATCAAAAAAACTTGAAAAAGAGATTATTGATGTTATCAAGGAGTATGATTTTACTTATTCGTATCATCAAAAATTGGGGGCAATTTTTAGATTACAACGAAATTATTCAAATGAAGCTTCAATTCTACAGCCTCTTTCTCATGTAAATATGTACACTTGGCTCTTACAGTCAGGCAACAACATTAAAATGCAATACAAGCCGCAACTTTGGTTGGATATTTGCGAACAGGCAACCGCTTTGCCGGCTTATGATATGTTTTTTAGCAATAAAGAATATTTTAAATCTGAAATTTTAAATGATGTAATAAATAAATGATTTTAGATTCTGAACAAATATTAGAATTACTAAACTCTGAAAATCAGCACTTCAGAAAAATAGCAGCAAAAAATATTGTAGATAGATTCGATATTTTCAGCTGGTTGTTTTTTGATGTAATTTTTAAAGAAAACAATCGGGATTTAATCATATTTGCACGGCAACGTTTCCCTTCATTGAATAAAGGTTTTGAACAAGCGGAAACTTATAATACACACAAAAAATATTCTTTATTTACTCAATGTGCGAAGGAACACACATTGTTTTTAGAAAAGTTGAGCGAATATTTTGCAGAAATAAAAACCGAAAATCAAAAAACATTATTTATTAATCGGTTAGCCGCTTGTTTTGACGGAATTGTTTCGGATTTGCAGCAAAATTATTTAAAATACCTTTCTCATAAAAGTATTGAAAAAGAAGAAGGTAAGCAATTGATGATTTTTATTACCGGAAATTGTAATTTAAGTTGTGCTTATTGTTTTTCTAAAGAATTGCAACCCAAAGAGATGTCGGTTAATGACTTTGAAATTATTTTGCAATGGGCAAAAGCAAATAATATAAAAAAACTTTCTCTTTGTGGCGGTGAACCGCTTATACATTCCCAATTTGACAGGTTATTGGCTTTAGTAAATAAATATGATTTTACGGCTTATTTTGCTTCCAATATGACCGTTGATTGCTCCAAGTTCGAGAATTTTCATAAAAACATCATCGAAAAAATTTTTATCCATATCACAGACCAAACGCTCGAAAATGAAACGCTTAAAAACCAACTATTTGCAAACATAGAATATGCCAAAAAACAAGAAATAGAATTGTATTTTCGTGGAAATATTTACGACGAAAATACGAAATTTGAAGAGTGGTTTCAAATTATGCAGGATTATCAAATTTCAGCATTGAATATCGCATTGACTTTTCCAATAAAAACCGGCTGTAATCAATTTGTATCGCATAGTGATTTTTCAAAATTTGCACTTGTTATTGTCAATATCATAAAAAAGGCGGAAGAAAATAGCATTTCTTTATCGTTTGCTAAGCCCATACCATTGTGTATTTTTGATGATAATATGAGTCGTTTTTTACTGGTTCGCCAAAATTTTCAACCGCTGTGCAATGTTTACGAACAACAATATACTCGTAATATTTGTATAAACAATGATATGCAATTTAATCCCTGTCTCGGAATCACGAATGAAACCTTGCCATTTACACAACAAACGGTGTGGGAAGATATTGAACTTTTTTGTTCAGAAACTATAAGATCACTACTCTCAAAACCTTTGTACGAAAAATGCAATGACTGTTTTTTGCATGCACGAAAGTTGTGTCAAGGTGCTTGTTTATCCTATAAATCTGCATTATGAAAATGAAATTAAAGAAAATAGCAGGAAAAACACGCGGGTTCTTTCGTCAAATTAAACCTGTAATGATAGATGGAATAATTCGTCAAGGTTACAGTAAAAAAGTGCCAAAAACAATGATTATAGAACCCACCAATATTTGTAATTTGAAATGCAGTTGCTGCCCACAAGGCAACAGCAATGAAGGCAGAAAAAAAGGATTTATGAGTAAGAAAACATTTACTAAAATATTGAATAATATTGATTTACCAGTTAAAGAAATTTGCCTCTACCTGCACGGCGAACCCATGCTCAATAAAAATTTGATTTTTTTTGTCAATCAGATTGAATCTTTAAAAGGTGTTATGGCTACTATATTTTCAAACGGATATAATATTGATATAGAGATGTTAAAAAAAATACTGGCGTACAAAAAAGTTCGTTTTTCTTTTTCGATGGATATTTTAAATAAGGAATGGTATGAAGGGATACGCCTACCGGCTAAATATGAAAAGGCAATTGAATTTTTACAAGAGATTGATGCTGCTTTCTTTGAGAATAAAAGGGAATACGATATAACCATAATTGATGATAATGAAACGGATAAACAAGATTTGTCCGAAAAGCTTTTTTCTCAATTTAAACAACTGAAAGCAGTATCTTTTGTTTCAAAATTCCCCTGGCCAGACCATTTTTATACCGGAGATTTAAATCGTATGGAAAAAAACAGAAAACCCTGTTTATCCGTACACGGAATTTTATCTGTTTTTTGGACTGGCGATGTTTCGATATGCAGTTTCGATTATTCAGGCAAAATGCTCATTGGAAATATGCTTGAAAACAAGTATAGTGAAATTTATAACAGCAAGCAGGCAAAGCAAATTAGAAAATATTTTTTATTGCAACAATGGAACAAATTACCACTTTGCAAAAGTTGTTTAATACCAAGATTTCAAAATAAAACTATAAATTTTAATAGAAATAAAAAATGAAAAAACGAGAAGACATAAAACGTGAAATCAATACCTTGAAATTTGCTTGGAAAATGGCAAGTGGACAACACGGCAAAATTATATTTGCGAGCATTCTGAGTATTGCAGCAGGAGTGTTGCCTGCAATAGTCGCTTGGTTTTTCAAAAATTATATGGACAATCATCAACTTGATTTTAATAATTTATTGAATATTACTAATTTAACAGCTTTCTTTGGGCTGATAATCGGAGGGATGGTTATCAAAACTGTTTCAGGACTTATTATGGGATATACCATGCCAAATGTAAAACGAAATATTGAAATCAATTGCGTTAAAAAAATCTCTAATTTGCCATATCCGTATATTTCAGATTGTATTGATAACAGAATTATTATGACGATGAGTATGGAGTCTGGAATGATAACGAGTTTGATTCCAATGGCTTATAATTCTTTCATCAAAGCTCCGATTACAGTTTTGGCATTTGTTACCGTATTGTTTTTTGTTTCTGCCAAACTTACAATAGTCGGACTCATTTTAATTTCAACAGTAGTAGCAGGCGTTTTATTGTTTAGAAAAAAAATTAAGGAATTAAACGAAAGAAGTTTTGACCGTATAGGCGATTTGCACAACTATTTTTCCGAATGGTTAAGTGGCTACAGAGTATTTTTGGCTTCTAATGCTGTTAGGTTTATCGAAAAAAACTTAGTCAATGTTTCTAAAGAATTGTGCGAATTGAGTAAAAAAATGACTAAAATAGGTACTGTACAATCCGTAATTATTGAAATTTTGACTATTTCCGTTACTATTCTTTTTATTGTTATTGCCACTCATAGCAAAATTACAGAAACCGATTTTAGCATTGGAATATTGATTCTTTTTCCTGCGGCTATTTTGTATATTAGAGGAGAAGTTTTGAAGATAATTAGTGGCTATATGCAATTAGCAGGAACAGAAAGTGCTGCTAAACGAATCATTGACATCATAGAGTATCCTGTCGAACAAAACAGAAATACAAACCGGTTTAATGAGGAAATTCAAACTCTTTCATTACAAAACATTAGCTTTTCATACGCCAATTCCAAACAGCCGATTTTTGAAAATGCCAGTATTACATTTAAGCGAGGCGAATTAAATGTTGTAAAAGGACGCAGCGGAATGGGAAAAACAACGTTGATTACGCTTTGTATGGGATTGCGAATGCCGAATGTCGGCAAAATTCTTTTTAATGAAAAAAATATAAATTCATCTAATGAAGAAAGTCTTTTATCGAAAACAGGACTGGTAGAACAGGAGCCTTTTATTTTTGAAGGAACGCTCGCCGAAAACATATTCTTTGATAGAACGCCCAATATACAATACGTTCTGAGTTTGATAAATGATTTTGATTTATCACATTTGGCAAAATCGGAAAATGATTTGTTTACTGTAAAAATCGGAAAAAAAGAACGGCAACTTTCTACTGGCGAAAAACAAAGAATTGCTTTAATCAGAGTACTCGTAAAACAGGCAGAGCTTATATTTTTCGACGAAGTAACAAGCAACTTAGACAGAGAAAATGCAGAAAAAATAATCAACTGCATACAAAAAATTGCTAAAGAAAAATTGGTTATTTGTGTTAGCCATGACCAACTATTACTGCAAGAAGCAGAAAATCTTTACGAAATTATTAATGGAAAAATAGAATGTATCAGAACAAACTAAATGAAATAGAATTTGTAAGAAACACAATACTTGTAAATCAATTTTGCAAGATTGTTACATTGTGTGGTAATGATTGCCTTATCGTGCCGTTAAAGGGAATTTCATTACTTTTTAGTATATACAAAGATAATTATGCTCGCAACGTTGCAGATATAGATTTTCTTGTTGCAGAAAAAAATATTCCACATGTTATTGAAAAACTCGAAAGTATCGGGTATCGTTTTAGAAAAAGTCACAAAAACTTGAAATTCAGATTAAATTTAAAACACAAATTTGATATGGTTAATTTAGATAACCGTTTTTG
>Ga0082212_10011835_pt1 | contig 11030 bp, 12 predicted proteins | sample TergutNt197P3_FD_71548 | JGI IMG/M metagenome (GOLD analysis project Ga0082212, IMG submission 71548) | Neocapritermes taracua P3 segment gut microbial communities from Petit-Saut dam, French Guiana - Nt197 P3 | ecosystem: Host-associated > Arthropoda: Insects > Digestive system > Gut ...
CAAAACCAGTATTCGCTTTTGATGACCAACGGATGGAAAAGGCCGATAATCAGGAATGTAATTAACCCAATTATTATTCCTGTCAAATTATATGTTTCTATAAATTGCATCATAAAATTTTTAGTCTTGTTAATTTCATTAATAGTAAAGTAAACAGCATTTTCAATTAATTAATGATTTTCAATTATTTGCTCACAAAATATTATATGGTGCTCAAATTATAAATCAAGTCGGCATGTTAAGAATGGGCATATACATGGATTACAGCGTTAAAAGTGTAAGGATTGTGGTCGTTTTCACAGTAGAGTTGAAGTTAATAGCAAAGTCAGGAGGTATAAAAAAGCAAGCATTGCAGATGTATCTTAAAGGATTGTGATTTAGTTCGATTGGCATGATTATGCGAGCCAGTCATGTTTATGTTTTGAGTTGGGTTCGCACTCGATAAGGAATGATAATTCAGTCAATTTAATAGAGTTGGATGAGTTACATACACATATTGGCCGCAAAAAAACTACCGGTGGATTTGGATTTGTGTTGGTCGAGATGACAGAGAATACGTTGATTTAGTTGTCGGCAACAGGGATACAGAAACGAAATTGAAGTTACGAGAAAAGGTTCTTTTAGTTTAATTCATAGGCATTACAGTTTTGTTAATTTAGCAAACGCGGTTTATTCAGCACCAGCCAAATTTACCAAGTGTAAAGATAAACAAAAATCTCAAAATCAAAAAAAATCGGGTATTGTTTGGCTATTAAATATGAAAACAGTTACAAGTTATGAATTATGAGTTTAAAAACAGTGAATGGCGAAACATTAACACTGAAAACTCCGAACAAAAAAACTCCTAATTCATAACTCATAAAAGAATACGTGTTCCTTTTCCGCCGGCTATATTGTCATGATTGGTTATTAATACCTCTTTTACCCCGTTTCGCTTTGCCCTGAAACCGTTTTCAAGCTTTGGTATCATTCCGGCATTAATAATGCCGCTTTCCTGATATTCAGTGAAGAGGGCAAAGTCGAGATCATGAATTACGCTGTTGTCGTCGTCGGGAATACTGAGTACGCCTTTTTTCTCGAAACAGTAAAAGAGGTAAACATTAAAGTAATTTGTCAGTTCAATGGCAAGTTCAGAGGCAATGGTATCGGCATTCGTGTTAAGCAGACTGCCTTTGCCGTCGTGTGTCAGCGGGGCAACAACCGGAATTATATTTTCGCTGATAAGCAGGCGCAGTTCGCGGGTATTTACGTTTTTAACATCGCCCACAAAGCCATAGTCGATTTTGCCAACAGGCCTTTTTTCGGCTCTGATTAAATCGAGGTCGGCGCCTGTAACACCTACCGAATTTATGCCACGCGATTGCAGCCCTGCAACTATTTTTTTGTTTACCAATCCGCCGTAAACCATTGTAGCTACTTCGAGTGTAGCAGCATCGGTTATTCTCCGCCCTTCTATTATTTGCGTTTCAATTCCCAGCCTGCTTGCAAATTCGGTCGCCGACCTGCCCCCGCCATGAACCAGAATTTTATTCCCCGATATTTTGTAAAACTGGTCTAAAAGCGAATTTAGCGATTCGGTTTCTTCTACTACTTTTCCGCCTACTTTTATTATAGTAATTCTGTCCATGCCTGAATGTTACGTTTATATTTTCTCAATTTTTTCAATACTCGATTTTATTCTTGTGATGGTTTCATTTTTACTCAAAATTTCGCAGATATCAAACAAATCGGGGCCAACATTACCACCCACAAGACAAAGGCGAAGCGGATTCATTATAGCTCCAAACGCCCATTCTTTTTCATTCACAAAATCAGAAAAAGTTTCTTTTATCTGTTCTGCGTTCCAATTTTCTACCGTTTCAAAAAGTTCGGCAACAGCCAAGAGTTTTTCCGGCGTGTCTTCTTTCCATCGTTTTTTTATGGTTTGAACATCGTATTCTTCCGGCATACTGAAAAAGAAATGCCCCTGCTCCCACAAGTCGGCTGTGAATCCGCACCGTTCCTTAACTGTGGAAATTACTTTCACAACAGTTTCGTCGGAAACGGAAATACCTTTTTCAATTAAAACAGGTTTAAAAAGTTCGGCCAGTTCGTTTTCATCTTTTAGCTGAAAATAATGTTTGTTGAACCATTTTGCCTTTTCAGGATCGAACCGGGAACCCGATTTCACAACACGTTCCAGACTAAAAATTTCTGAAAGTTCATCAAGCGTAAAGAATTCCTGTTCGGTTCCGGGATTCCAGCCCAGCAGTGCCAGCAAATTAATAAAAGCTTCGGGGAAATAACCGTCTTCGCGGTAACCGCGAAAAGTTTCACCCGTTTCTGGATCAGTCCATTTCAGAGGGAAAACGGGAAAACCCATTTTGTCGCCATCACGCTTGCTAAGCTTTCCTTTTCCTACCGGCTTCAGGATAAGCGGAAGGTGGGCAAACCGCGGTTTGGTTTCTTCCCAGCCCAAAGCTCTGTAAAGCAATACATGCAAAGGCATCGACGACAGCCATTCCTCGCCGCGGATAACGTGGGTAATTTTCATTAAATAATCGTCAACCACGTTTGCCAAATGATATGTGGGCATCCCGTCGGATTTAAAAATCACTTTATCGTCGAGTACCTCAGTATTGAAAGTAACTTCGCCGCGAATAATATCATTTTCGGTAACAGGCGTATCTTCAGGCATTTTAAAGCGAATAACAAACGACTCGCCTGAATTCAGCTTTTCGTCAACATCTGTTTCCGAAAGGGTTAATGAATTTTGCAGGGAATTACGTGTATGTATTCCATACGAAAAAACCTGCCCGTTTTTTTCTGCCCCCAGCCTCAGTTTCTCAAGTTCGTCAGGGGTGTCAAAAGCAAAATATGCCCATCCCGAATCAATTAATCGATCCGCGTATTTTTTATATATATCCTTACGTTCACTTTGTCGGTACGGCCCGTATTTGCCTTCAATACCGGGACCTTCGCTAAACTGCAGCCCGCACCATTTCAGACTTTCAATAATATATTCCTCTGCGCCCGGAACAAAACGGGTTTGGTCGGTATCTTCAATGCGGAGAATAAAATCGCCATCGTGTTTTTTTGCAAACAGATAGTTAAACAATGCAGTTCTTACGCCACCCATGTGCAGCGGCCCTGTGGGGCTTGGAGCAAAACGTACGCGTACTCTTGAATTAGTCATCATATTTTGAGTTTACTGCAAAGATACAAATTAAGCAGGAATGGATACGTAAAAATATTTTATTTACAGTCAAGTTTTCGGCAACTAAAATACGAGAAATATACATACGGCGACCATTTGATTCAAAAAAGATTTATGACCATCTACCTACCAGCTATTATCTTTTTTAAATTACAAGCAAAAAAGAAAGGGGTAGCTCATCAGCTACCCCTTAAATGTTAACCCCCAAACACACAATTGGTCAGAACGACCAATGCGCTGTAAAGGTATAATAAATTTCGTATATACAAACTAAATGATGTGAAAATATTTTAAAATGGAGATTTTATTAACATCAAAACATACCTTCTGTTTCAAACCCAATATCATGCTTTTCACTACAATTATTCCTGAACCGTTGAAAAAGGCGCTTCCTTTGAATGTGGCTGTATAAGTTTTGAGTATGGAGGAATATCCTTGGTAACCCATACATTGCCGCCAATTACAGACCCCTTCCCTATTGTTACCCTTCCGAGTATTGTTGCGCCGGCATAAATAACAACATCGTCTTCTACAATAGGATGCCGTGGTATTCCTTTAATCGGATTGCCGTTTTCGTCTAAAGGAAAACTTTTTGCTCCAAGCGTTACTCCCTGATAAATTTTAACATTGTTCCCAATAATAGAAGTGGAACCAACAACCACTCCGGTTCCGTGATCGATAGTAAAATTTTCGCCAATTTCAGCCCGCGGATGAATATCAATACCCGTTTCGCTATGTGCCATTTCGGAAATAAAACGCGGTATTAGCGGAACATTAAGCTGAAAAAGCTTGTGTGCCATTCTGTAGTTGGTAATTGCCTTAATGGCAGGGTAGCAAAAAATTACTTCACCACAACTGCGGGCAGCCGGATCGTTTAAATATGTGGATTCAACGTCGGCTACGAGCTTTCTCCTTATTTCGGGAAGGTATTCAATAAACTCAACTGCAATTCCCTTTGCTTTTTCCGAATATTTTTCTAACCTGTCGTCAATGTTATCATGACACTCGAAACACATGCCTGCAAAAATTTCTTCGCTCAGCAGTTCATAAAGTTCGTCGATATACACGCCTATATAGTGTTTTGTGGTATTTGAGCGCAATGTAGTATTTTCGAAATACCCCGGGAAAATTAATTCTCTTACAATATCAATTATTTTCGATAATTTTGTTTTCGACGGCATAGGTTCACCCATTCGGTATTCGTGACAAACCATTGCGTATGAGCTTGGATCGCTTAATAACTTTATGGTTTGAGTAATTTTATTTTCAAAATCTTTTGTAGTCATAAGGGCTGGTTTTATTTCATTAATCCTAAACAGCAAAATTATTGGTTTTTATTGTAAATACATAATTGCATTTTTGATGCGTTCGTTTTGACCGCCTGAAACAATTTTATAATTAAAGTCGTAGTGTTCGATTTGTTCAATATATTTTTTTTGAAGCTTCAGCCTGTTTTCATCACCGTTTTCCCTTACAGAGTCGGGTATCCATGGAAGATCGGTATCGCAAACCAGGAAAAGGTCTATTTTTGTGTTTTTAATTTCATGTTCTATCCACGAAGGTATTTTTTTGAAAACTTCTTCGAACCATATTTTGGTAATAATCAGCCAAGTATCGAGAAAAATAAATTTTGAATTCGATTTTTTTACACTGTTGAGCATTTCTACTTGTTTGCGAGCAATTATTTCAACATCGTTATAATTGTATTTTCTGTTCAGGTTTTCGATGTAACTTCTGGCATATTCAGGGATAAAAGGCACATTAAAATGGTGTGCCAATACTTCAGTCAATGTACTTTTTCCTGTTGACTCGGCCCCCGTAATTACTATTATTTTAGGAGAGCTGCTCATTTTTATTCTTTTTAAAATCTTTCAACCATTCGGTATATCCCAAGTATGCCATAACAGTGTAAATAAGAAATAATATTACAGTCGGCCATAAATTTTTGTAAACATATAAAGCCGACGACAATAAATCAACAAAAATCCAGATTAACCAGTGTTCTATATATTTTCTGGCAAGCATCCACGTAGCTACAATACTTAATGCTGTGGTTAGCGAATCAAGATATGGCACATCTGAGTCAGTAAAATTCAGCAGAATGAAAAAAATCAAAATATGGATAATAATTGAAAAAATTATCAATATACCCCACATTTTCGCACTTGTTTTTCGCACCTGAACACTTTGCGTTTGCGTGCTTTTCCCTTTCAGCCAGTAAAACCAGCCATAAATGCTAACTGCAACATAGTACGCCTGCAAGCCCATGCCTGCATAAAATTTTGAGTTATAAAATACAACAATGTAGAGCAACGATGTTAAAAGTCCGGTTGGCCAGGTTAGTATATTTTGTTTTACCGAGAAAACTATATATAGAACGCCAAGAACGGCTCCCATCACTTCAATTTTATTGTTTAAAAGCCATTCCAATACAATATTTGTCATATTTTAATTAAAAGAATTGAATAAGTAATATTTTTACAAGTATAAAATAAAAATATCATTTATGACACAACAGATAGAATTTAGTTTGAGGCCTCGCAGGCGCGGGTTTCATTTAATAACTGATGAGATAAAAAAGATACTGCCGCCGCTTCCGCAGGTTGGTGTTTTACATCTTTTTACAAAACACTCCTCGGCAGGATTGTCGATAAACGAGAACGCCGATCCTGATGTTCAAACCGATCTTAATGCAATTTTCGATCGATTAGTGCGGGAGCGCGAGAGCTACTATACCCACAACTGCGAAGGCGACGACGATATGCCCGCCCATGCAAAAAGCTCAATAGTAGGTGTTAGCCTGACAATCCCAATTACAGGCGGGCGACTTAATCTTGGCATATGGCAGGGCATCTACCTATGCGAATTTCGCAACCATGCTTCAGCCCGCAAAATAGTGGCAACAGTTATTGGTTAAAAGAAAATAATTTCTACAGTGTCGGACAAATAGACAAAACGTATTGCATTAATTATCAACACAATACGTTTTTTATTTGAGGTCTCTGGCGGATTTGAACCGCCGTACACGGTTTTGCAGACCGCTGCCTAGCCGCTCGGCCAAGAGACCGTTTTAAATTTTGAAACTGCAAAATTATAAAAAAATGCTGTTCTCACAATAGTTTGTGAAATTTTGATTTTTTTGATAAAAACACACTCACACTTTCTATTTCGCCCCCCATTGGCGGATTGAGCTTTGAAACCTTAATCTTGGTTTTTTTTATCTGAGGAAATTTTTCAAAAAGTGAATTTAATATGCGGTTAGCCACATTTTCAATCAGGTTTGATTTTTTTCCCATTTCAGTTTGAACCAACAAAAATACTTCATGGTAGTTTAAAGCATCGTTTAAATTATCCGAAACAGCCGCTTTTAAACAGTCGGCCTTTATATGCAAATCAACCTGAAAATAGGTTCCAATAATTTTTTCCGCTTCGTAATGTCCGTGGAAGGCATAAAATTTCATGCCTTCGATAATAATCCATCCCATTTTTTTTCGGCAAAATTAAGAATAAGTATTAAAAAGAGAATACTCGCTTTGCAGTATAATAATCTTACAAATCATTCTTTTCTTTACATTTGCATTCACATTTCAGTTTAAACTTAAAAATATGGCCGATAATTCTGTAATTAACGAACAGCAACAGAAAGTTAATTTTATTCATATTCAAGTAGATGAAGATTTACGTAACGGTAAAAACGAGGGCAGAGTTCATACCCGCTTTCCTCCTGAACCCAATGGTTATTTACATATTGGCCATGCAAAGTCAATTTGCCTGAACTTTGGAATCGCCCGTAAATACGGAGGAAAATGTAACCTCAGGTTCGATGATACTAACCCTTCGAAAGAAGAAACCGAATATGTTGAGTCGATTATGCAGGATGTGCGCTGGTTAGGGTTCGACTGGGAAGACAGGCTTTACTATGCATCCGATTTTTTTCAGAACCTGCACGATTTTGCCGTCAGATTAATTAAAGAAGGAAAGGCATACGTTGACGATCAATCTGCCGAGTTAATTAGCACTCAAAAAGGAACCCCTACCCGCCATGGAGAGGAAAGCCCTTACAGAAATCGCAGCGTTGATGAAAACCTCGACCTGTTTATGCGAATGACCGCAGGCGAATTTGATGAAGGTTCGCGCGTGTTAAGAGCAAAAATTGATATGACATCGCCAAATATGCACATGCGCGATCCAATTATTTACCGAATTATAAAAACTCATCACCACCGGACAGGGAATAAATGGGTGGTTTATCCGATGTACGATTTTACCCACGGACAGTGCGATTACTGGGAAGGGATAACCCATTCCGTTTGCACGCTAGAATTTGAAGTGCATCGCCCGCTTTATGACTGGTTTGTTGACCAACTGCAGGAAACCGATTACAGGCCGCGGCAGATTGAGTTTGCCCGACTGAACCTTACATATACGGTTATGAGCAAAAGGAAACTGTTTCAGTTGGTTAAAGAAGGATTCGTTAACGGATGGGATGATCCGAGGATGCCCACCATTTCGGGGTTACGGCGAAGGGGCTACACTCCCGAATCGATTCGCAATTTTTCTGACCGTATTGGAGTAACAAAAGTAGATGGGGCGATTGATGTTTCGTTCCTTGAATACAGCGTTCGCGAACATTTGAATAAAACCGCACAGCGCGTAATGGGTGTGTTAGATCCTTTAAAAGTAGTTATTACCAACTATCCTGAAAATGAATCGGAAGAACTGGATGCTATTAATAATCCTGAAGATATGGAAATGGGGACAAGAAAAGTTCCATTTTCGCGCGAGCTTTACGTTGAGCGCGACGACTTTATGGAAAATCCACCTAAAAAATTCTTTCGCTTATCACCCGGCGCCGAAGTGCGCTTACGCTATGCCTATTTTATAACATGCAATGATGTTGTGAAAGATGAAAACGGAATAATTACCGAACTGCATTGTACTTACGATCCTGCGTCAAGAGGCGGCAATTCGCCCGATGGCAGAAAGGTGAAAGCCACACTGCACTGGGTATCGGCAAAGCACGCTGTTAAATCGAAGGTAAGGCTTTACGATCGCCTTTTCAACGATCCGGAACCCGATGGGCATGATGTTGATTTCCTTGAATTTCTCAATCCCGAATCACTTAAAATTTTACCGGAATGTTATATAGAGCCTTTTGTAAAAAATGCAAAACCACTCGACCATTTTCAATTCGAGCGATTAGGATATTTTAACCTCGATTACGACGCTACTCCCGAAAAACCGGTATTTAACCGAACAGTACAGCTAAAAGACTCGTGGACAAAAGAGCAAAATAAACTACCTTAGGAAGAATTTACAATCAGCTAAAGCTGCGTAATACTGAAATTTTCTTAACGGGTTATACACCAACTATCACGGTATAATTATATGAATTTTATATCCACGAAATCACATATTGTAGCTTGTCGTTAGTCGGAAAATCTTTCAATCTTTCAAATTTGCCTTCAATGCCGAGTTCTTTACAAGTAAGCTCAAAGTGACAAAGTGTAATACCCATATCAATGGAGTCAAACATGGGATATGGTTTTTTGTAAAAGTGCAGGGCATTTTCGTCAAGCAATACGCGCCATTCCTGCTTATTGTTTGCCGAAGGCGCCAAACGAACCATTTCAAGAGGTGTCAGGAAAAGTCCTGCTTTTGCTTCTGTAAGCGGATTGTCAAAATTCCTGTCAAAAAAAAGCGTTCCGAAAGGTTTGCGGGATGCGTGATTTTTATCTGCATTTACAATATATTTCTCTATAAAACTTTTTTTGTCGCCTGCATAGCCAACAGGTGAAACGATTCTCAATCTTTCGTTTGTTTCAAGTTGAACTTGTTTTTCGAAATCTTTTCGACTAAAGCCTGCAAGCCAACAGGTTCCCAACCCTAAGTCGGTACAAAATAAAATGGTTTGCTCAAACATATAGGCGGCGGCAGTTTCGGCAAATGACGCTTCTTCATAAATCAACACCAAATAATCGCATACGCCTTTAATCCAACCATAAGTCCCTAATTTTACGGGGGTATCATTTACATTCGTACTTATTAATTCTATTCTTGCCTTTATGCCGAAAGGCGTCTGTAACTGACCAATGTATTGCTTTATTCGAGCAATGTGTTCATTGTTCAATGGTTCTCCGGTGTAAGTGCGGACAGATCGTCGCTTTTTAATGGTTTCTATAATTTTCATATTTTTATGCTGTTTATTTCAGAAAATTTCCTGCTATTCCTATTAATGTTCCTAAAATTGCCGCCATAGTTATGATAATCGGTACGGCTTTTTTGTCTTGCGTTGAAACAATGAACACGACGGGTAAAGTAAGCGCTACTGAAATCAAACCGCCCTGCAACCACCATGCAACGTGTGGCAAGTCAATATTCACAATGATAATTGACACGAAAAAGTATTGAAGAAAAGCGGAAATAGTCGCTCGCCTATCCAATTTTTGAATTATCATTGGAATAACATCTGTAATTCCTGCAACAATTCCGATAATAGCGGATAATAATAGTGTGTCCATATACGTTTCATTTTTAATAAGTGATTATATACCTGTCCTGCAAATAATCTATCCAGTTTTTAAATGCATCGTTGGGACAATATTTTCTGCAAATTTCAATAAAATTTTCGTAAGTAACAAGTCCAAACTTACGATCTTTATTATCAGCCAGCATTTCAACGTATTCTTTTCCGACATTTGTAAAATGCTCATTATCTTTAGGATAAAAAATCAACGAATGAGCATGTTGATAGTTATCATTCACAAGCAAAATACTTTCAGCAAGCAAGTGATTGCGCCAAATTTGCCTGAATTCGTCTTTTTTCAGCCTTTCGATATATTCAGCCGATTTATATAAATTACTTTTTCCTGTAACTTCGTGATATTTACTGTTTTTATCATCAATTTCCCTTGCTTCTTTGGGATTGGTAAGGTTGTATGTTTTTTCCGTATATTTTACTTCTATACCAATAATTCCCTTTGAATGATCGGAATGTGTATATTCAATGCAGGTATCAAAAGAGGTTCTATCGTCCAAATACAATTCTTTGTGCGGGGGCGCATATTCAATTTCTATGGTATCAATAGATTCGATGTTACCCAAAATTTCGTTGAAAACCTGCCTGCAAAAAGTAAAATCCGTTTTGAACGGAATGAAAAGATTGAATGGAATATGCTCACTGCGAAGCATATCCGAACATTTGTTGATAATATCTCTGCGCAAAGGTTTTTCAAATTTTATTTTATACCGGTTTTTGACATTTTCAAAAATTTCAAAACCACAGTAAAAATTTTTGCCATTCATCGCATCATCGTCCGTCAACCATGTGAGATATTTATTGTATAGCACATTGATTTTCTGCTCTCTATATCCTGTTTGATGCCTGCGTGCTTCTCTTTTAAACTTTGCGTGTTCCATACCAGCGTTCATTACTTTTTCAATGCGGATTACTTTTAGTTTTCATTTCCTCCTTTGATTACATCATTAATATTCAACTAAAACAGATACGTCAAGGTACAATACATTGTTCTGTTTCGTATGGTTGCATGATCTGCGGCAGTTGATTTCGTGAAATCAGTCAGCGCTGTCCGGCCTGTAAATCCAATTTTGAATGGCATGATATAGGCGCTGCCTCCGTAAGTCAGTCCACTTTCCGAGCGATTGAATGAGTTTGCAAAATCTATTTTTTCGCTGCCCAGTTTGCCGCCGATGCAATACGAATAATACCCTCCGAAAAAGATATCCAATCCCCAAAAAAGGTTTTTCGGCGTTTGCAAAACGAGGCTTAAAGGTATGGTTAAATTGTTGGTTGTGAGTGTTCCTGCGTGATGTT
>Ga0082212_10011836_pt1 | contig 11029 bp, 8 predicted proteins | sample TergutNt197P3_FD_71548 | JGI IMG/M metagenome (GOLD analysis project Ga0082212, IMG submission 71548) | Neocapritermes taracua P3 segment gut microbial communities from Petit-Saut dam, French Guiana - Nt197 P3 | ecosystem: Host-associated > Arthropoda: Insects > Digestive system > Gut ...
CTGGGGGTATTTCATGTTATTGATAATGCAATCCCAATATTCTACCGGTACCACAAGACCATATTCTATTTTCTCGGTCTAATGACTGGCAATGAAATAGTAGAGTATTTGAGAAATGTCAGTTTGGAGTTTAACAAATCGTTTCCTCCACATTCTATTGTGTCAAATGGATAATAAACGTTTATGGACTTTTTTCAATTCTTTATGCACAATACACTAAACAATCCGGTTTTATCGAAGTTACGCCAGCCTACGTTTTCGGCGTTGTCGTACATATAACGGGAATTAGCATCGTCGGCATTTAATTCCGTTGCACTCCACCAAAAACCGCTGTAGCCGATATTGTAGAATTTGTTATCCAAAGTACCGCTAAGTTTTTAATTATTTATGCAACGTAAATATAGCAAATCTGGCAAACAAACACGCCATTTTGTTTGACTAACTCTTTACCGTCACACATTTCGCAAACTATTTGTTTCATACCGCCACATGGATTTGTTAAAGTCATATTTTATCCATTTTCCTAAGCTCTTCTTCCAACTCTTCAATGCTTGGCAGACTGCTTTTCAGATTATCGGGAAGGAGTTTATCTAATTTAAATTCGCTTACGCCAATTGGTTTATGTATATCTTGCAAGGCATATTCCACTTCCAGATTATTTTTTCCACGGCACATCAATATGCCGATGGTTGGATTTTCGTTTTGGCGTTTCATCGTTTTGTCAATGAGAGTGAGATAAAAATTGAGTTTGCCTGCAAATTCAGGTTCAAAATCTTTGTTCTTCAATTCTACCACTACATAGCATTGCATCGGTATATGATAAAACAAAAGGTCTATGAAATATTCTTTTTCGCTCTATTGTATAGCGTATTGCCTTCCTACAAATGCAAATCCCTTTCCTAATTCAAGCAAAAATCGAGTAATTTGCTGAGTAAGCTGAACTTCTATATCTCGTTCTTTATAGTCTTCGGAGAGTTGCAAAAAGTCAAATACATAAGGATCCTTCAAGGTTTGCTGCGCAAGGTCTGAGTTTGGTACAGGCAATGTATTGATGAAATTGGAAATTGCTTTGCCCTGCCTTTCATATAAATTCGATTTAATTTGCAATGCCAGCGTATCCCTACTCCAATTATTCTCCACTGTCTTTTGAATGTAAAACAATGCTTCGCTTACATCTTTTGATTTTGTAAAAATAAGGATATTATGCCCCCAGGGAATTTGAAAAATCGGGTGGTTTTCTATTTCTTCAACAACTTGTTGAAGAATTGCATCTCCTTTATTATCAGCGGCTTGTAACTCTGCACCAAGTTGGTGCGGAATTTCGCCAACAAGTTGTTGGCGAATTGAATTATCTTTGGTATAAAACAGATAAAACTGTTTGCAATACTTCAAATTAGAATAAGAAAACCCTTTCATATCGGGAAATTCGCTTCTCAAATCTTTGCTCAGTTGCTCAAAAAATCCGCTGCCCCAAGCAACTTCCATCTGCCGGGCAACAATATCTTGCCCTAAATCCCAATACAGGCGCAAAAGTTCGGTGTTTACCTTTATTGCAGCCTTTATCTGACTATGGCGGATTCGGCTTTTCAGATCGGTTAGCCACTGTTTGTAATCGCTATTCATCTTCATATCAACTCTGCAATCGCATTGATAATATCCTTAACCGAACTCTTGTCCATTTTAGAAAAAGCAAACCACTTTTTGCCCAAATCTTTTAGAGAAGCGCCGAGATGATATACATCCTTATTGTCAATAATTAGAAATCGGTCGTGGCTTTGTGTAAACTGTTTTACATCAAAATCACCATATTGGGCGTTGGCTTTTTGAATATCCAAATTCAATTGTTTGTCTGTGTTTTTGGTAAGCAGTAATGCTTTTATTCCTTTTTTCTTTTTTGCCAAATGCGTGAGGGTGTTTTCATCAATATAATTATCGATGTCCAACCTGGAAAAAATCAATTGATTATTCTGTATATATTTACGCATAACAACAAAAGCCCGCATTATAGCCACATGTACTTTTGCCGCTGTTTCACTTTTTAAAACTCCGGACAATCCTGCCACGCCTTGCTCGGTAAAAGCATAAGGCAAGTATTTGATGTTTTGTCCGCGTTTATTGTTCAAGGTCACAATTTGTGACCTTGAATTTGAAGTTCCAATTTGTGACTTCAAGTCTTTTAATTCAGTTTCGGAAATTTGAAACATAAAATCAGAAGGGAAGCGGTCTATATTTCTTTTTACAGCTTGATTTAAAACCTTTGTTTCCACATTATACATTTCTGCTAAATCACGGTCAAGCATTACTTGAACTCCACGAATCGTAAATATTCGATTTTCAATTTGCTTTTGCGATATTACAGGTTCATTCTTCATACCAATCCCGCAATTGAAGCTAAAATTTCAGCGCTTTCCCTGTCCAGAGTTTTCATTTCTTTGATTATATCTTTTGGCGAACGCAAGGAAACTTCTTCTTTTTTATTGGGATTCTTAACGCTCAAATCAGCTTCGGCTCCCTTCGACAAGCTCATGGAGCGGACATCGACATTCCATGAGTTTGCAGTTTCGGGACCCTCGGATGCTGCGGCTCTCGAAGCGTAAAGTTTTACAAATTCAGCCAGGTCGTTTTCATTGAGCGGATTGGTCTTGCCCAAATTGCGGTCTAAATTCAACTGGTAGTACCAAATTTTTTGCGTGGGTTTGCCCTTTTCAAAAAACAGCACTACGGTTTTTACGCCTGCTCCGGTAAAGGTTCCGCCCGGCAGATCCAATACGGTGTGCAGGTTGCAACTCTCCAATAAATGCTTGCGTATTGCAATAGTAGCATTGTCGGTATTGCTCAAAAATGTGTTTTTAATAACTACGCCTGCTTTTCCGCCGGCCTTCAAAATCTTTATAAAATGCTGCAAAAAGAGCGAAGCGGTTTCGCCTGTTTTTACGGGAAAGTTTTGCTGTACTTCGGCGCGCTCCTTGCCGCCAAAAGGAGGATTGGCAAGCACTACATCGTAGCGGTCTTTTTCCTGTATGTCTGCCAAGTTTTCTGCAAGCGTATTTGTGTGTATAATATTGGGAGCTTCTATGCCATGCAAAATCATATTCATAATGCCGATGATGTAAGCCAGCGATTTCTTTTCTTTGCCGTAAAAAGTCTGCTTTTGCAGAATTTCAGTTTCTTTTGATGATAAACCTCTCTTCGACAAGCTCAGGGAGCGTAAGTAATTGAACGCTTCGCACAAAAATCCCGCAGAACCGCACGCTCCGTCATAAATCGTGTCGCCGATTTTCGGGTTTACCACTTTAACAATCGTTGTAATCAATGGTCTGGGAGTGTAGTATTCTCCGCCGTTTCGCCCCGCATTGCCCATATTTTTAATTTTGGCTTCGTAGAGGTGGCTCATTTCATGCTTTTCGGCGTGTGTGCGGAAACGCAACAAGTCAATAAGCGTAATCACTTCGCGCAGGTTGTAACCGCTTTGCAGCCGGTTTTTCAGTTCGCTGAAAATCTCTCCTATTTTGTATTCAATGGTACCGGCGCTTTCGGCGCTTGTTTTAAATCTTCTGAGGTAAGGAAATAATTTATTGTTCACAAAATCAGTCAGGTCGTCGCCTGTCATTGCCTTGTGGTGGTCTGGTTCGACAAGCTCGCCATCCACTATCTTTGTTTGCGCACTTGGTCTCTGAGCTTGCCGAAGAGGCATAGCCCATACAGCCCACTGATAATTTTTTTCAAGAATTGGCGTATAGGTTTTACCTGTGAGTTCTGCAGAAGTTGCACGGTCTTTTTCAAAGTCGTCCAAATATTTCAGGAACAAAATCCAACTGGTTTGTTCCACATAATCAAGCTCGCTTCCGCAGCCTGCGTCTTTGTGCAGAATGTCATCTATGTTTTTAAAAGTCTGTTCAAACATCATTTATCCTAACTCTTTAGTTGTCAGTTGCTGTTATCGCGTCTAACGCTGCATTTGCAAATAACGAAATGACAGCTCACCTGAACGCGCTGCCGATGCTGTACTTATACACGTAGTCAAACAGCTCCGCGGCCTCCTTGTGGAAATATTCGTTACTGTTATTGTTTAGCTTCAGCATCTATTGTCATTATGCGGCTTTCTGTTTGTAAAGATGCTCCTGAAATTCTATAAACAGTCGGCTGATGTTTGTTGCATCGCCCAAAATTTCTTTGGCATCTTCTAAAGATTGATATTTGTTTGCGAGTAGGATTGGAAGTTTTTCCTGATCTAATTCATCCACGCCTGTTTCAATGTATTTGCTCAATACAAATGAAATAAATTCTTTCTGTTTGTCGTTGAGCATAGCAAAAATCGTTGCTTCGGCAGCTTTTGCTCTTGCTTCTCTTGTCATTGCAACATAGTCGCCGTTGAAAACATATTCCAAAACATCATACAAATCGCTTTTTTCCATATCAACCAATTTTTGCAAAGTAAGTAAGTCAGATTTGGGAAAGCCCGCTTCTTCTAATTTTTCTAACAATGTTTTTCGGGTTTGCGGGTTGCTCCAAAGTTTGCGCAATTCATTTTCGTCTTTGAAAAGTTTGGGTAACTCGCCAAAAAGGTTATTCATAAATTCTTCTGCTGAAATGGGCTTGCCCTCTGTGCTCCAAAAAGAACTGGAAACAATATGTTGAATTTCTCGCTCCTTGCCGTTCCGCAGTTTAACCTTGATTTTTTTCTTGCGCTCTTTTTCTTCTGTTGGCAGCGATACCAACGATGGATCTTCCGGATAAGACGGTCTCGGATCTTTTACAACATCGACCGGCGGTTCTTCTTCAACAGGTTCTCCATCCCATTCAGGATCGTTAAAATGCCTGTAGGCATCCACAAAGTCATAAATGGTAAAAAACTCTTTGCCGTCAAATAAACGTGTGCCGCGTCCGACAATTTGCTTGAATTCAATCATGGAATTAACAGGACGAAACAAGATAATATTGCGAATGTTTCGCGCATCTACTCCTGTTGAAAGTTTTTGTGATGTAGTCAAAACAGTTGGGATTGTTTTTTCGTTGTCCTGAAATTCACGCAACAGTCTTTCGCCGTCTTCTCCATCATTGGCAGTAACACGTGCGCAATAGAATGGATTTTTTTCTTTGGCATTTTGATTGATCAAATCTCTGATTAATGCAGCATGCCCCTGATTGGCGCAGAAAACGATTGCTTTCTCGTTTTGATTTGCATCATCCAAAAAGATTTTTGCCCTTTTTGCTTCACGCTCCATAATTTCAATACTACGGTTAAAATCTTTTTCTTCGTAAAGTTTCCCTTCTTCAATTTCGCCCTCTATAACCGTATCATCGGAAGTATATAGATAATCGTCTAACGTAGTTTTTATGCGTTTTACTTTGAAAGGCGTCAAGAATCCGTCATTGATGCCTTCTTTAAGCGAATAAATATAAACAGGGTCGCCAAAATATTTATAGGTATTCACATTATCTTTGCGTTTGGGAGTAGCTGTTAAACCCAATTGTACTGCCGGACTGAAGTATTCCAAAATGCCGCGCCATGTACTTTCATCATTCGCTCCGCCGCGATGGCACTCGTCAATAATAATAAAATCAAAATAATCAGAAGGGTATTCACCAAAATAGTACGCGACTTCGGCGCTTCGGCTGCGCTCAGCATCCGAATCCATCGATTGGGCGGTTGGTGAGCCTGTCGAACCACCGCTCATGAAGGTTTGGAAAATAGTAAAGAAAATGCTGCCGTTGGTTGGAACTTTACCTTTTTTCTTTATCTCATTGGGATTTATACGCACCAATGCGTCCTCCGGGAATGATGAGAAAGAGTTGTATGCCTGATTTGCCAAAATGTTACGATCAGCCAGAAATAAAATTCGCGGACGACGGCTCGCTTCAACTTCACTCATTTCGGATTTGGTCGCTGAGCGCAGTCGAAGCGACCGCGAAGATAAATTCCAACGGGTTTGAAACAATTTCCACGCTATCTGAAAGGCGATAGCTGTTTTTCCTGTTCCGGTTGCAAGGGTAAGCAAAATTCTATTATGACCTTGCGCTATTGCTTCTACAGTCTTTTGAACAGCGATTTCCTGATAGTATCGCAATTGCCAGCTTCCGCTTTTATCTTCAAACGGAACATCGGCAAATTTTTCTCTCCACATTGCGACATTTCGGCTACGCTCAATGTCCGTATCGGTGATTTCAATGTCCGCATCGGTGATTTCAGTCTCCGAAGCGGATTCGGACGCTGAGCGTAGCCGAAGCGCCGAAGTCGCCGGATAGGTTTTATTCCAAAGCTGCTCTGGGGATAGAAAATCGCTAACCAAATCCTCTTTGCCTGTTTTCATGCAGATTTGGTAAATCTCTTTTCCATTCGTGCTGTATGTGGTTTCTATTTGCAGTTTTTGAGCGTACTTTTTTGCCTGCATTACGCCTTCGCCCACTGGTAGTTCGTTGCTTTTTGCTTCAACAACGGCAAGTTTAATGCCTTTATAGACCAGCACATAATCTGCAATTTCGCGTTTGCCTCTGCCGCCGATTTGTATTTTGCCGGCGTTAATACTATATTCACGAAGAACTTTTGAGCCTTCCGTCACGCCCCAGCCGGCGGCTTTAAGTTTGGGGTCAATTAATTCTGCTCTGGTTTCAGCTTCGTTCATGAGCGTTCCTTAATTTTTTGTTCTATTGCTACTATTTCATCAATATCATTTTTATCGGCGTTTAATGCTTCATATTCTTTTCGTTTTTGGTCAAATTGCTCATATATTTTTTCTACATGATCTTCCATTTGCGTATTTGATATTGTTCCTTTCCCTTGCAAAATTTTCTTATTCTGAAAATTCAACAAGCTATCAACATTTTCTTTCCAAAAAGATATTGTAAGATCTTTACGTTCTTTAACAGTCAATTCTGCTGTTTCAAGGAAAATAACAATCAGACGGTTTAATGTATCAATCTCATCTTCAGAAAGATAGTTTTTTGCAATGATAATATCTTGTTTACGCACAATTGCGCCTTTCCACGATGTTAAACCCATATTTCCTTTTTGAGCATCGGCACGGTCAACGATAATTTCAGCGGCTGTTTTGTGAGTTACAGCAAAAAGTAGCTTGTTTTGAGTTTCTGCAAAAAATACTTGGGCAGTTTTATCGGTTGCATCATAATCGCTACTGAGGGCAAACAAATCACGTATTTTTTGATAAAAACGTTTTTCCGATGCTCTTATATCACGAATACGACTAAGTAATTCATCGAAATAATCGGGGCGTCCATCTGGATTTTTCAAACGCTCATCGTCCATTACAAAGCCTTTGCGCAGATATTCGCTAAGGTTGCGATTTGCCCACTGGCGGAATTGCGTACCCCGTATACTGCGAACACGAAAGCCAACAGCCATAATCATTTCCAGCGAATAATGAGCGACATTGTATTTTTTGCCATCGGCGGCAGTTGTAAAGTAATTCTTTACAACTGAATTTGCATCCAGTTCATGTTCTTTAAGTATTGAAGATATATGTTGCCCGATATTTTGCTTAGAGGTAGCAAAAAGTTCAGCCAACTGATTTTGATTGAGCCAAACACTACTATCTTTGGCATACAGCGCAATAGAGGATTTTCCATCAAGTGTGTTGTAGATGATAAAATCGCTCATTTAGCTTATCCTGCCGCATGCTTTAAGTTTGGGGTCAATAAGTTCTGCTCTGGTTTCTGCTTCGTTCATGATGCAATTCTTTTTTTGTTAATTCTTCCCCTTCGACTTCGCTCAGGGAGCCGCTCAGGGAACCGATCAGGGCAAGATGCAATATACTCTTTTTTAACTCCTCCAAATCTGCAATTTTCTTTTGATACACAGATTCTAATTTTTGCGTTTCGGCTCGCAGGGCATCTAATTGACGGACTATGGATTGTTGGTCTTTCAATGTTGGTAATCTGAATTTATATGCAAAAAGATGTTCACGATTGACTTTAGGCATACCTGCTCTTTGAGAGCCAAGAATAGCGTAATCAGTAAAATCTTTAGTTAGCAATAGATGATATAAATAATTCTTAGTAATTACCTTTTCAAATGGTTTTAGTGGATAGATGTCTGCACTACACAAACCTTGAAAATTGCAGTTTACAACCTTCATTAAATAGGGACGAATTTTGCTATACAAAACCATTGACTTGTCAAACAAGAACTTCCCCGAAATTAGATTTTCCTCTTTAGCAGTTTGTAAATTTGATAATAATCCTGTATTAGACTCTATATTACCTGCACCAACGTGAATTAAGTTTTGGAATTCAGGTTTACGAGGGTCAATAAGTTTAGACGATATTTCGCACACTTCCCCCAACGTTCTCTCTTCCCAATCTTTTCCATTCTCAAACACTCCCTGCAAATAACTCTCAAAAAGTGTCTTCGACAGGCTCAGACACCTTTCTGCATTGGCTTTTGCTTTGTCAATAGCCGAAAAGCACTTGTCTAATATGGAAACGATGCGGTGTTGTTCGGAAAGTGGTGGAATAGGAACTTCAAAATTTTCTAAATCTCCAAATTTTAAATTATTTATATTTGCTCCGTCTGAAAGTTTTGCAATAAATTTCTTATATGTATCCGAAATCATTAAATAAAACAAAAATCTTGAATTTATTTGCTGTTTTGGAACAACTAATCCCATAAAACCACCAAAAGCATAATCGTAATCATCATCAATCAATGCAACTTTTCCTAAATGAGTTTTACTCCCATTTGCAGTGCAAATAATCAATGAACCTTTTTTTACTTTTTTGCTTTCAGGAATTACAATACTTGAATTTATGTATTTTAATTCTGAAAAATCAAGTTTATTCGAAAACAAATCAACATTATTTGAACGCAAAACAACATTCTCAGAAAAATCAACCTCGTCTTTTTTAGAATAAGTTAATCCTCTTTGAAAGTCGCAAACTTCCCCCAATTTCTTTACTTCCCAACCTTTCTTCATCGCATCTCCATTTTCCTAAGCTCTTCTTCCAATTCTTCGATGCTGGGCAGACTGCTTTTCAGGTTGTCGGGCAGCAGTTTGTCTAACTTGAATTCGCTTACACCCATCGGTTTATGAATGTCTTGCAAAGCATATTCTACTTCCAGATTATCTTTGCCTCGGCACATCAATATGCCAATGGTTGGGTTTTCGTTAGGGCGCTTCATCGTCTTGTCAATAAGCGTCAGATAAAAATTGAGTTTGCCTGCAAATTCAGGTTCAAAATCTTTGTTTTTCAACTCTACCACAACATAACACTGCATCGGTATGTGATAAAACAAGAGGTCTATGAAATATTCTTTTTCATTCAATTGTACATTGTATTGTTTCCCGATAAAAGCAAATCCTTTACCGAGTTCAAGTAAAAATTGAGTAATTTGCTGTGTGAGTTGGTTTTCTATATCCCGTTCTTTATAATCTTCGGCAAGTTGTAAAAAATCGAACACATAAGGGTCCTTCAAGGTTTGCTGTGCGAGGTCTGAGTTCGGCACAGGCAATGTATTGATAAAGTTAGTAATTGCTTTGCCCTGCCGCGCATATAAATCAGATTTTATCTGCAATGCCAGCGTATCTCTGCTCCAATTATTTTCTTTGGTTTTCTGAATATAAAAAAGAGCTTCGTTTATCTCTTTTGATTTTGTAAAAACAAGGATATTGTGTCCCCAAGGAATTTGGGCAACAAGTTGTTGCCTAAATTTATTTTCCTGTTTATCAGATACTTGTAATTGGGCAACAAGTTGTTGCCTAATTAGTCCAACAGGTTGTTGGATTAATTTATTATCATAGAATTGATAGAACATTCTACAATACTTGAGGTTTCTCTCGGACAACCCTTGAATATCAGGAAATTCTTCTCGTAAATCCTTAGAAAGAGTTGTTAAAAATTTACTTCCCCAAGCAGTTTCTTTTTCGGAAATCATTTGCCCTAAGTCCCAATAAAACTCAATCAAAGCTGTATTTACAGCAATAGCGGCTTTTATTTGAGAAGAACGTATTTTTTGCTTTACCTCTACAATCCACTGTTTGTAATCACTGTTCATCTTCATATCAAATATCCATTTTTCTAAGTTCTTCTTCCAACTCTTCGATGCTCGGCAGATTGCTTTTCAGGTTATCGGGCAGCAGCTTGGCAAGTTGATATTCTGAAACGCCAATGGGCTGATTTACAATTTCCAAAGAGTACTGCACCTCAACATGGTCTTTTGTTTTGCAGATAATCATTCCTATTGCCGGCTTGTCGGTTTCTTTTTTCTTTTGATGGTTTATTGCCGAAATATACAAACCAAGTTTCCCGACATGCTCGGCTTCAAATTTGCCTGCTTTCAACTCTATTACTACAAAACAGCGCAGTTCCAAATGGTAAAAAAGCAAATCTATAAACCGCTCTGTTTCTCCAATTTTTACAGGAATTTGTCTGCCGATATAAGCGAAACCCTGTCCAAGTTCCAATAAAAACTTGGTAATATTTGCAGTTAGGGCGTCTTCGAGTTCTTTTTCTTTGTAATTTTCGGTAAGCGTAAGAAAATCAAAATTATAGGGGTCCTTAAGAATTTGGTTTGCAAGGTCGCTTTGCGGTTCGGGTAACAAACGTGAAAAATTGGTAAGCGCTTTTCCCTGTGCTGAAAACAGGTCGGCTTCCATAAAATTCATCAATACCGCACGGCTCCATCCGTTTTCAATGGTTTTTTGGACATAAAACATGGCTTCCTTTACGGATTTACTTTTGGTAAATATTTGGATATGATGTCCCCATGGAATTTGAAAAATCGGATGGTTTTCTAATTCTTCAACAACTTGTTGAAGAATTGCACTTTCTTTATTATTTATGGTTTGTGACTGGTTTCCAGGTTGAATTGGAATTTCTTCACCAACTTGGTGAAGAATTGAATTGTCTTGTGTATAAAATAAATAAAACCGCTTACAATAGGTCAAATTTACAACAGAAAACCCTTTCATATCGGGAAATTCGCTTCTCAAATCTTTGCTCAGTTGCTCAAAAAATCCGCTGCCCCAAGCAACTTCCATCTGCCGGGCAACAATATCTTGCCCTAAATCCCAAT
>Ga0082212_10011837_pt1 | contig 11027 bp, 12 predicted proteins | sample TergutNt197P3_FD_71548 | JGI IMG/M metagenome (GOLD analysis project Ga0082212, IMG submission 71548) | Neocapritermes taracua P3 segment gut microbial communities from Petit-Saut dam, French Guiana - Nt197 P3 | ecosystem: Host-associated > Arthropoda: Insects > Digestive system > Gut ...
GCCGTCGAGGGCGCGGGTAAGGTCGATCTGGCCGGCAATCTGGGCGAGGTCATGAAGGAGACGGCCCGGGCGGCGCTGACCTATATCCGGAGCCGCAGCGCGGCGCTGGGCATCGACCCGGATTTTCATAAGAAGAAGGACATCCACATCCACTTCCCCGAAGGGGCGGTGCCCAAGGATGGTCCGTCGGCAGGCATCACGGCGGCCGTGGCCATGGTGTCCGCGCTGACCGGCGCGCCGGTGCGCCGCGATGTGGCCATGACCGGGGAGATCACGCTGCGGGGGCGCGTCCTGCCGATCGGCGGGCTGAAGGAAAAGACGATGGCGGCCTTCCGCGCCGGGATCCACACCGTGATCATCCCGGCCGAAAACGAGCGGAACCTGGAGGAGATAGACCCGGCGGTGCGCGGGGCGCTGAGCTTTATTCTGGCCGATACCATTGAAACCGTATTGAAAGCGACGATTTTGTAGTGGACGCCAGGTTTGTCTTGTCGGCGGCGCGGAAAGACCAGTTTATCCGCGACGGGCGGGGGATCGCGGTGTTTGCGGGACGTTCCAATGTGGGCAAAAGCTCGGTCATCAACCTGCTCACGGGGCGCAAAAACCTCGCCAAGATCGGGAATACGCCGGGGAAGACGGCTCATGTTAACTACTTTCTGATCGGCGATACGTATTACTTCGCCGACCTGCCCGGTTACGGCTACGCCAAGGTATCCCACGCCGAAAAAATGCGCTGGGCCGCGCTGCTGGAAGCCTTTTTCACGGAACCGGAGCGGATCACGCTGGGCGTTTTGGTCGTTGACGCAAGGCATAAACCGACCGCTTTGGATATTCAGATGGCGGGGCTGTTCCAAAAAGCCGGAATCCCGTTTATCACACTGGCCAACAAGGCCGATAAACTGAAACCCTCGCAGCTGCCGTGCGCGCTGGCGCTGATACAAGAGACGCTTGCCCTGGAAACCGTCATACCCCTTTCGTCGGTGACGGGGATGGGCAAAGGGGAGGTCCTGCATGAATTTCGTATCCGAATGCCTGGGGGTCAATGACGCCGGACGGCTGACGGTCGGCGGCGCCGACGCGGCGCTGATCGCCAGAGAGTTCGGCACGCCGGTCTATATCATGGACGAGGATCAGATCCGCAAAAACTGCCGCGCCTATACCGGGGCGATGGCGCGGCACTATCCGGGAAAATGGGCGGTGGCCTACGCCAGCAAAGCGTTCGCCTGTAAACAGATGTACCGTATCGTAAACGAAGAGGGCCTGATGACCGACGTGGCGTCGGGCGGCGAGTTGTTTACCGCGCTGAAAGGCGGTATGCCGCCGGAGGGCATTTTCTTTCACGGAAACAACAAGACGGAAGAGGAACTGCGCTACGCCATAAAGACCGGGATACGCCGGATCGTCGCCAACGGGACCGAGGAGCTGGAGCGCGTTTCCCGCGTCGCCGGGGAAACGGGCCGGACGGCAAGCGTATCGCTCCGGCTGTCGCCGGGCGTGACGGTGGACACGCACGCCGCCTTGCAGACGGGGAAGCTGGACAGCAAGTTCGGCGTGCCGGTCGAAACCGGCGCGGCGCTGGAAGCGGTCAAGCTTGCCTTATCGTTCGATAACATCAAACTGGAAGGGATCCATTGCCATCTCGGCTCGCCGGTCTATCAGACGGAGCCTTATACGGAGGCGGTTGACGTCATGACAGCCTTTATGGCCAGGGTGAGGGACGAGTTAGGCTATCCGTGCCGCGAGCTGAATCTGGGCGGCGGCTATGCCGTACGGTATCTGCCCGGGCAAACGGTCGTCCCTGTCGCGGCGTATGCGGCCGTGATCGCCGGCGCGGTGAAAGACGCGGCCGCCCGTCACGGTTTGCCGCTGCCGGAACTGGTCATCGAACCGGGCCGCGGCATCGCCGCCGACGCGGGGATCACCGTCTACACGGTGGGCAGCGTCAAGGCGATCCCGGGCGTGCGCACCTATCTGTCGGTGGACGGCGGGATGACCGACAACCCGCGCTATATGCTGTACGGCGCGAAATATGACATTATCCTGCCGGAGCGGGCGTTAGAATCAAAGACGGAGACGGTCGCGCTGGCCGGACGCTGCTGCGAGAGCGAGCTGCTGGGGATCGATATGAAGGCGCCGCCGGCCGCTGCGGGCGATCTGCTGGCCGTCCTCAACACCGGCGCGTACAACTACGCGATGGCGTCAAACTACAACCGGATACCGCGGCCGCCGGTGGTGATGGTGCGCGGCGGAAAGCCTTTCGTGGCGGTGCGCCGCGAGACCTGGGAGGACGTATGCTCGCTGGACTGTTGATCGGGGGTGGACCGGGGTGTTGATTTACGGGATTCTGGAGGGCGGCGGGACGCCTTGGGAGAAGGCGGTTACCCTGGGCCTGTTTTTGACGGCGATCCTGCTGGCGATCATCGTCCATGAGATGTGCCACGGGTTTGTCGCCTACGCCCTGGGGGACCCGACCGCGAAAAGGATGGGCCGCTTGACCCTCAACCCCGCCCGGCACATCGATCCGGTCGGCGCGCTGATGATGCTGGCGGCGGGGTTTGGCTGGGCCAAACCGGTGATGGTGGACGTCCGCTACTTTCGGAAGCCCAAACGGGATATGGCGCTGACGGCGCTGGCCGGGCCGGTTTCTAATTTTTTGCTGGCCTTCGCCGCGGCGGGATGTTTGCGGCTGACGGCGTCCGTTCCCTATCTTCCCGACTTTTTCTTCTACGCGGCCCTCCTCAACATCGGCCTGGGCCTGTTCAACCTGATCCCGATCCCGCCGCTGGACGGCTCGAAGGCGCTGGGGGCGCTCCTGCCCGACAGGACCTACGACGGTTACATGCGGTTCGGGCATTACGGGATGTTTCTGCTGATGGCGCTGATCCTGGCCGGGAACCTGTCCGGCGGGCGGTTCAACGCTTTCGGCTTTCTGGGGGAACTGCGCGCTTCCATTCTGTATGGGATGCTCGGCGTTTTCGGGATCGTTTGATGGACGAAACGCTGACGTTCCGGCTGGAAAAGGTGGTGCAGGCCCCGCAGGAGGTTATGGAGGATTTCGAGGGGCCGCTCGACCTCATCCTGTTTTTGCTGGGCAGAAACAAGATCGCCATCGAGGATTTGCAGATCACGCTGCTGTGCGGCCAGTTCACCGCGTGGATCGAGGCGCGGCGGGAACTGGATATGGAGGTCGCCAGCGAGTTTATCGCGATGGCTTCGCACTTGGTTTACCTCAAGAGCAAGAATCTGGTGACGGCGGGGGAAGAGGACGCGGAGATCGACCTGCTGAAGAAGGCGCTGGAGGAACGTCTGGCGCTGGAGGAACGGCAGAAGATGGAGGTCATCCGCGAGTTTCTGTCGGGGCGGTCCGAACTGTACCGCCAGCTGCTGACCAAGCCGCCCGAACCGGCCGAACGCGCTTCCGGTTATGACCACACCCACACGGTGGAGATCCTGGCCGACGCGATGGCCCGCCTCTGCGAGCGGTTTGAGCGCCGGCAGCCCCCGCCGCCGGCCGTGTTTTCCGGCATCGTGGGGCGGGAGCCGTATCCGGTGCGGCCGATGATGGAACTGATCCGGAACCGGCTCGGGGACGGGGGAAAACTCGGGTTGGACGCCCTTTTCGGCGCCGCCGAAAACCGTTCCGCCGTGGTGGCGGCCTTTCTGGCCGTTTTGGAGATGTGCCGCAACCGTGAGATCGACTTGGCGGAGGAGGATGGACAATGGACGATTATTCAATCGAAGCCGCCATAGAGGGCGTCCTGTTTGCCTCCGGCGAGCCGGTGACGGTCGCCCGCCTGGCGGCGGCGCTCGGCACGGACGCCCGGGAGGTCGAGGAGGCCGCCGAAGCGCTGGCGGGCCGGTACCGCTTTGAGCGGCGGGGGGTCCGCCTGGTGAGGCTGGACAAGTCCTTGCAGATGACCACCGCGCCGGAACTGGCCGACCTGATCCGGAAGACCTTGGAGGAGCGCAAGCCGCCGCCGATGAGCCGCGCCGCGCTGGAGGTCTTGAGCCTCGCCGCCTATTATCAGCCGGTCACCCGGGCGCAGATCGAGCGGGCCAGAGGGGTGGAGAGCGGCGCGACGCTGGCGGGGCTGGTGGACAAGGGGCTGCTGGCCGAAGCCGGACGGCTGGACGTGCCGGGGCGGCCGATCCAATACAAGACGACGCCCTCGTTCCTGCGGGCGTTCGGCCTGACCAGCCTGGACGAGCTGCCCGACACGGAACTGGACGGGCAGATGACGTTAGAGTAGGGGGATCTCATGCTGATCGCGGGGATAATCCTGTCTATAGCGCTCTTATTGGGGTTTACCCGGGTTGGGTTCCGCGCCGCGCGGACGCCGGACGGAGAGACCCGTGTGATCCTGCGCGCGGGGGTCTTCCGGATCGATTTGATGAAACTGCTGGCAAAGGGAAAGCGGAAGGGCCGAAAGGAGAAGCCGGAAAAAGCCCGGGAAGAGGAAACGCGTTTTACCCGGGAACGGCTTTCGATGATGCGCGGCGCGGCCATGCCCGTTTTGCGCTCGCTCCGGCGGGGCGTCCGGATCGACCGGCTGCATTTGCGGCTTACGGTAGCGGGGGGGGACGACCCCTGCGGCGCCGCGATCCTGTACGGGCGGCTGCATATGGCCTGGGGGATGCTGCGCCCGCTGCTGGAGGAGAACCTGCGGGTCAGGAAGCGGCGGGTGGAGATAGGGCTTGATTTTGACCTTGCGAGCATCCGGTGGGACGGCGACGTTGCCGTGACGATCTCGGTGGGGCGGTCTCTGGCGGCGCTTTTGGCGGCGCTGGGCGCCGCGCTGAGGCAAAGAGGAAATTCCATTCCAAGGAAGGCGGTATAAACAGATGGAAAACAGGAAAAGCATTACGGAGATCATGACGGCGACGATGGCCGGCCTGCGCGAGATGGTGGACGTCAACACCATCGTCGGCGACGCCGTCACGACGGCCGACGGCACCACCATCATCCCCGTCACGCGGCTGTCGATGGGGTTTGGCGCGGGCGGCTCGGAGTTCGGCGAGAAAAGCAGTCTCGGCGGCGGCGGGGGCGGCGGCGTCAAGGTGACCCCGGTGGCGTTTCTGATCGTCAGCGACCAGAATGTCCGGCTGCTGCCGGCCGCGGGGCAGGCGGAGACGACGTTTGACAGGGTCGTGGACATGATCCCCAAAGTGATCCGGCAGGCGGAGGCGTTCTTCGCCAAGCGGAGCAAAGAGGAAACGTAAGCCAAAAACTGCCGTTTATGAAACGGCGCGGGTTGGGGTACACTCTTTTTGAGGTGAGACGGAATGCGCCATAAAACAGTACCCGCCGTTTTTGCATCGTTTTTTCTCCTGACGTCCCTTATATCGCCCGTTTGGGCCGCGGAGCCTTCGGTATCCGCCGCCGGGGCGATTTTGATCGACGCGGCTACCGGGACGGTGATTTATGAGAAAAACGCCGACGAACGGCGCCTGATCGCGTCCACCACCAAGATCATGACCGCTTTGGTTGTGCTGGACAGCTGCGCCGACCTTGACCGGATCGTCGAGGTGCCGGACGGCGCGGCCGGGATAGAAGGCTCTTCGATGTATCTGAAGGCGGGACAAGCCGTCTCGGTGCGCGATTTGCTGTATGGTCTGCTGCTGAAATCGGGCAACGACGCCGCCGTGGCGCTGGCCGTCCACTGCGCGGGCAGCGTGGAGGATTTTGCCGCGAAGATGAACGAAAAGGCCGCCGCGCTGGGGATGCAAAACAGCAGTTTCCGCAACCCGCACGGACTGAACGCCGAGCATCACTACTCCACCGCGCGCGACATGGCGGTACTGACCCGGGCGGCGCATGAGAATGAGACGTTTACCCGGATCGTTTCCAGCAAATACGCCAAATTCAACGGGATTACGATCAAGAATCACAACCGTATGCTCTGGTCGTACGCCGGGGCGGACGGGGTGAAAACCGGCTATACGGTCAACGCCGGACGGTGCCTTGTCTCCAGCGCCACCCGCGACGGGATGCGCCTGATCGCGGTCACGCTGAACGACCATGACGACTGGGCCGACCATACCGGGATGCTGGATTTCGGGTTTGAGAACTACACGCTGAAAACGCTCTGCCTGGAGGATACGGCCTTCGCCGTCATCCCCGCGCTGGGCGGGGGGGACGTCACGGTGAAAGCCGCGCGCACCGAAGTGATCCTGCTGCCGAGGGAGAAAGCCGGCAGGCTGGAAATCGACATTACCCTTCCGCGCTATCTTTGGCCGCCGGTCATTTTGGGGCAGCGCGTCGGGATGCTGAAAGCGACGCTGGACGGCGAGGTTTTGGCCGAATGCCCGCTGCTGGCCTATTAAGGGGAGCCGCTATGAGAGAACGTTTGCAAAAGATCCTGTCGTCGCACGGGCTGATGTCGCGCCGCGCCGCCGAAGCGCTGATCGGGCGGGGCGGCGTCGCCGTGGACGGGGTGACGGCCAAGCTGGGCGATTCCGCCGACCCCGATACCCAGACGGTCACCGTATCGGGACAGCCGCTGCCGCCCCGCCCCGACACGGTGTACATACTGCTCCACAAGCCCCGCGGCGTCACCACCACCTTAAAAGACGCCCACGCGGAGAAGACCGTGCGGGAACTGCTGCCGGAAGAGTTGGGCTATCTGGTGCCGGCCGGACGGCTGGACAAGGAGTCGGAGGGGCTGCTGCTGCTGACCAACGACGGCGCGGCGGTGCGGAAGCTGACCCATCCGTCGTCCGGCGTCGAGAAGGAATACCGGGTGACGGTGCTGCCGGGGGAGGAACTCACCATAACGATCACGGAGGGCAAAAAGCATCAGGTGCGCAATATGTGTAAAGCTAAGGGCTTGACAGTAACCAGATTGGTCCGCGTGCGGGAAGGGAAACTGCTTTTGGGGGCGCTGCCGCCGGGGCAGTGGCGGCATTTGACCGCGCGGGAGGTCGAATATGTCCGCTCCGTCTGAGCGCCGCGTCACCGTCGCCGGCGCGGGGGCGGCGGGTCTGATGGCGGCGGTCCGGGCGGCGCGGCGCGGCGCGCCGGTCCTGCTGCTGGAGCGAAACGACCGCCCCGGGATCAAGCTGTCGATCACCGGCAAGGGGCGCTGCAACCTCACCAACGACCGCGACAGGGAGGATTTTCTGGAGAACTGCAACGACCGCCGGTTTTTGCGGAGCGCGCTGTCACGCTTTTCCCCTCAGGATACGATGGACTTTTTTGAAAAACTGGGCGTCCCGCTGGTCACCGAGCGCGGGCGGCGGGTCTTTCCGGCCAGTGAGAAAGCGGGGGACGTCGTCGGCGCGCTGACGCGCGAGGCGGAACGGCTGGGCGTGGAACGCCGAAAGCGGCGCGTGACCGGGCTGGACTTTTCAAACGGCCCGGTGATCGTGGCCACCGGCGGCCTGTCATACCCCCGCACCGGCTCCACGGGAGACGGGTACGATCTGGCAAGGCTGGCGGGGCATACCGTTACGCCGCTGTCCCCTTCGCTGGTCCCGCTGAACTCGCCGGACGCGTTCTGCGCGGAGATGCAGGGGCTGTCGCTGCGCAATGTGACGCTCCGCCTGCTGGACGGGGCGGGGAAGGTTCTCTTTTGCGAAGGGCCGGGGGAGATGCTGTTTACCCATTTCGGCCTGTCGGGGCCGCTGGTACTGAGCGCGTCGGCGCATTGGCGCGAAGGGGTTTCAGCCGCTATCGACCTCAAGCCGGGGCTGACGGAGCGGCAGCTGTACGCACGGCTCGAACGGGACTTTATCAAGTACGGCGCGAGGGATCTCGGCAACGCTTTGGGCGATCTGTTGCATAAACGGATGATCTCCGTTATAATAGCCCTTGCCGGGGTTGACCCGCGCAAGCGGACGGCGGAGGTCGCCCGGGCGGAGCGGCTGGCGCTGCTCGGCGCGGTCAAGCGTTTTCCGGTCGCCCTTTCCGGCGCGAGGCCGATGGACGAGGCCGTTATCACGCGCGGCGGCGTGTCTTTGAAGGAAATTGACCCGCGCACAATGCAATCGAAGCTGTGTAAAGGTCTTTACTTTGCGGGTGAAGTGCTGGATCTGGACGGGTATACCGGCGGGTATAATTTGCAAATCGCGTGGTCCACAGGCTGGGCGGCGGGGGAAGCCGCCGCGGAGGAGTGCTGTCAATCATGAGGTATCGAAGCGTCGCCGTCGACGGCCCGTCGGGGGCGGGAAAGAGCACCATTTCGCGGACCGTCGCGGGGCGGCTGGGGTTTGTCTACATAGACACCGGCGCGCTGTACCGCGTGATCGGCCTGCGCTTTCTGGAGACGGGGTCGATGGGGCTGGATACGCTGAAACTCTCGCCGCATTTCGTTAACGGGGAGCAGCGGATGTTTGACGGGGAGCGCGACGTGACCGAGGACATCCGGAAGCATGAGGTATCCAAGGCCGCGAGCGACTGCTCCGCGCTGCCGGAGGTGCGGGCGTTTCTGCTTGGCCTCCAGCGGGATCTGGCCGGGAGGCACGACGTTATTATGGACGGGCGCGACATCGGGACGGTGGTGCTGCCCGGCGCCGACTTGAAGATATTCCTCACCGCCGCGCCGGAAGACCGCGCCCGGAGGCGGTATGAGGAACTGCTCCGGAGAGGGGCGCCGTCCCTGACCTACGAACAGATCCTGCAAGACGTCGTCACGCGCGACCGCAACGACAGCACCCGCAAGGAAGCGCCGCTGCGGCAGGCGGCGGACGCCGTCCTGCTGGACACGACCGGGAACACCTTTGAACAGAGCGCCGCGCTGATCGAGGGGTTGATACGGGAGAGGCTGGGCTATGTTTTATAAGTTCGCCCACGCCGTCGTCGGCGTCATTTACCGGCTTCTGTACCGCTTTAAGGTATACGGGCGGGAGAATGTCCCCGGGGGCGCGGCGCTGGTCTGCGTCAACCATTCGTCGATGGCCGACCCGGTGCTGGTCGCGCTGGCGCTGAAACGGAAGGACCGCCCGCGCTTTATGGGCAAGATGGAACTGTTCAAAATCTTCGGGCTTAAACAGCTGATTACGGCGCTGGGGGCCTATCCGGTGGAACGCGGCGTATCCGACATGGCGGCGATCAGGACCACGCTGGACATCCTCAAGGCGGGGGATAAGGTTTTGATCTTTCCGCAGGGCCACCGCATCCTGGAGGACGGCGAGGCCGCCGCGATGAAAAACGGCGCGGCGATGCTGGCGTTCCGCTCCGGCGCGCCGCTGCTGCCGGCTTATCTGTCGGTCGGGCGGAAGGTTTTTGTCAACAAAATCCAAATTGTATTCGGCAAGCCGTTTTTCGCCGAAAAACAGCCCGGCGGCAGGAGTTCCGAGCAGTACGCGGCGCTGGCCGGGCGTTTGCGGCAAGAGATATACGCGCTGAAGCCGCCTGAGAAAAAAGATGCCGGGGATTGAAATCGTCCCGGACGCGGGATACTGTTACGGCGTGGCGCGGGCGGTCCGGCTGGCCAAAGACGCCGCGCCCTGCCATACTCTTGGCCCGCTGATCCACAACCGCCGCGCGGTGGCGGAACTGGAGACGGCCGGCGTGCGCGTTATGGCGTCGTTGGACGAGCTGCCCGACGGCGGCCGGCTGGTTATACGCAGCCACGGCGCGCCGCCTGAACTCTACGCCGAGATAGAGCGGCGGAACCGGAGCGGGTCCGGCGTCACGCTGATAGACGCCACCTGCCCCGACGTCCGGCGGATACACCGGCTCGTCTCGGCCGAATCGGAGGGCGGGCGGCTGGTTCTGCTGTTTGGCGACCCGGAGCATCCGGAGGTGAAGGCGACCGCCGCCTGGTGCCGCCGCCGCGCCGTATTTTCAAGCGTTGAGGAACTCAAGGCGCTGCTGGAGCGCGGCGGCTTTGACGCGGTGGAACCGCTGACGGCGGCGGCGCAGACCACGTCGGAACCGGGCGCTTATGAAAAATGCTGTGAATTTCTAAAAAAAGAGTGTACAAACGGTAAAATTCTTGATACAATATGCGGGACAACCGTCAAGCGGCAGCTTCACACAGAGGAACTGTCGCGCCGGGTGGGCGTCATGGTTGTCGTGGGGGACCGCGCCAGCGCCAATACGCGGCATCTGGCTTCCGTATGCAAGTGTCCGGTTTTTTTTGTGGAGAGCGGAGGGGAAATGCGCTCCTTATTGAAAGCCAATCCGGACATTGCCCGCGGCGGCTTGCCGCTTGGCGTGACAGCGGGGGCTTCCACGCCGTCCGCCATCATTGAGGAGGTAGTGTCACAAATGAGCGAAGAATTGAAAAACGAACTGTTTGCCGAAACGAACGAACCGTTTACGGACACGGACGGGCTGTCTGCCGAACCAACCTTTGAGGAACTGCTGGAGCCAACGCTGCGGCCGCTTCATACCGGCGACAAGATTACCGGCGTGATTACCGGCATCCTGCCCACCGAGATCCAGGTCGATCTGGGCAGCAAGCACGCGGCGTATATCCCGCTGGCCGAACTGACCGACGACCCCGCCGCGGACCTTGCTTCGCTGGTCACGGTCGGCGAGGAGATCGAAACGTATATCATGCGCGTCAACGACGTCGAAGGCACCGTCATGCTCAGCAAGCGCCGCCTTGACACCGTTAAGAGCTGGGAGGACGTCGAGTCCGCCCAGGAGACGCGCGCCGTTCTGGAAGGGATTGTCGTCGAGGAAAACAAGGGCGGCGTCGTGGTCTCCATCAAAGGCGTGCGCGTTTTTGTCCCTGCTTCCCAAACGGGGCTTCCCAGAGAAGCGCCCATGTCCGACCTTTTGAAGAAAAAGGTGCGCCTGCGGATTACCGAATTCAATCGCCACCGCCGCCGGGTGGTCGGGTCTATCCGGGCCGTGGCGCAGGAGGATCGCCGCGCCCGGGCCGAGCAGGTCTGGAATACCGTTGCGGTGGGGCAGAAAATTACCGGCACGGTCAAGTCTGTCACCTCATATGGGGCCTTTGTAGACATTGGGGGGGTGGACGGGCTTGTTCATATGACCGAAATGAGCTGGTTCCGTACCCAAACGCCCGCCGAGCTTTGCAAGCCGGGGGATTCCATGGAAGTGCTGGTCGTAG
>Ga0082212_10011838_pt1 | contig 11027 bp, 7 predicted proteins | sample TergutNt197P3_FD_71548 | JGI IMG/M metagenome (GOLD analysis project Ga0082212, IMG submission 71548) | Neocapritermes taracua P3 segment gut microbial communities from Petit-Saut dam, French Guiana - Nt197 P3 | ecosystem: Host-associated > Arthropoda: Insects > Digestive system > Gut ...
GCCCGACCAACTTGAAAAATGGGCCAAAAATGAAGCTTTATTTAACTTGGAAATGCTCAAACATTTGCCTGAATTGCAATGGGATAATATCGAAATCAAAAAAGTAAAAACCTACAAGCAGGATTCGACCGATTACCAAATAAAAGTATCGTATCGTAACGTGGGAAAACTGCCTACTGCTTTACGTCAGGCTGATTTGGTAAAAATTGTTCGTCCCGATCAGGTCAAGATCAGCCTTTCGAAATCGGCATTTGAAGGAGATAATCCCATGGCAAAAATTCTTCCCGAACCGAATACAAGGCCGCAACAAGACAGGCAACGTGCCGGTGGTAGCGGCGGTGTAGCCAATGAAACTACTCGTAATGCCGGATATGCACAGGGAGGGAGTGTAAACAGCCAAACGATTACGGTCAGGGTTTACGGCAATCACGAGATCGAAGGTACTGCAACGGTAAGTACGACAAGGGCCGGTGTTTTGCCTGCTAAGGAATTTGTAATCAAATGATTTTCATGTTTAGAGCACTTCTGAAAAACTAAAAATACAAATACTATGAAGCACTTTGTGTGTGTTTTGACAATTGTCGGGATGTTTATTAGTAATGTCGCGGCACAAAAGGTATATACGGCCGATTGGGAGTCGATTGATAACCGTCCTATTCCGCAATGGTTTACCGACGCCAAATTTGGGATATTTATCCATTGGGGTTTGTATAGCGTACCTGCCTGGGGGCCTCTGCCTTCCGATGGCGCCGGTATCTATGATTGTTATGCCGAATGGTATTGGTGGAAGTTAATGGACAAACAAAGCAAAGTAAATCCGTTGTTTACGGCATTTCATAATAAAAATTACGGAGAAAATTTTAAATATCAGGACTTTGTAAAGGACTTCAAGTGTGAAATGTTTAATCCGGCCGATTGGGCAAAGTTGTTTCGCGAAGCAGGTGCGCGTTATGTAGTACTTACATCCAAACATCATGAAGGGTTTGCTTTATGGCCGAGCGCTCAGGCGTGGAACTGGAACGCGGTAGATGTCGGGCCGCACCGTGATTTGGCCGGCGACCTTACCGATGCCGTGAAAAAAGAAGGCTTGCATATGGGGTTTTATTATTCTTTGTACGAATGGTTTAACCCGCTTTACAGAGAAAATTTTGAAAAATATGTGGATGAACACATGTTGCCACAAATGACCGACCTGGTACTTCGCTACCATCCTGACATCATTTGGCCCGACGGAGAATGGGATCATACATCCGACAAATGGAAAAGCACTGAGTTTTTGGCTTGGCTATACAATGAATCGCCTGTGAAACAGACTGTTGTTGTAAACGATCGCTGGGGAAAGGAGACACGAAGCAAACACGGAGACGTCTATACAACTGAATACGATTTGGTACACGATGGTAATGTGAAAGATCAAAAGATGACGCATCCATGGGAAGAATGTCGCGGAATAGGAAGTTCATTCGGGTATAACCGCAATGAAAACCTTTCGGATTATAGCACATCCGAACAATTAGTACATTTGTTGATCGAAAAAGTGGCGATGGGGGGTAACTTGTTGCTCAACATTGGCCCGACGGCCGACGGCCGTATCCCTGTCATCATGCAGCAACGCCTGATGGATATGGGACGTTGGTTGAAAACAAATGGCGAAGCAATCTATGGGACAACAACGTGGCATATAGCTAAACAACCTGAGATAAATGCCTTTTTTACCACCAAAGGTAAGGATTTGTATGTGATATTAACAAAATACCCCGACAAAGCCATTACAATCCGTAACGTAACCGGTCGGCCATCATCGGTAAGTCTTTTAGGAGAAGACGTCAAAGTGAAGTATTCGAAGAGTGGCAATAACCTAACCATTACCCCACCGGTGATTTCTCCGGCAAGCAGTTCTGAAGCGTATGCCCGGGTGTTTAAAATAAACTTTCATTGACCCGGCTCACAGGGGGAAATTGTTAAGGTATTAGCGTGATTTCTAAAGAATGGCGGGGGATGCTCAATTCAGTTCATACGAAGTGCTGCGCCCTCCGCCGTCTTTTTTATACAGGATGTTTTTATCGATTAGGTCTTGAATGTCTCGTAGCGCCGTATCCGGGGAGCAATAATTTAAGTTGGCCCAATAGGAAGACGTAAGATTGCTTTCCAAGCCTTCCCACAACATATTTATCATTTTGACCTGACGTTCGTTCAGGCGCATAAGGCGGTATCTTTCCCAGAATTTTGATTTTTCTAATATGCGCGTCAGAGAGTTTTCGGCATTAATCAGTGCATTTTCAAGACAATACAAAAACCATATAAGCCATTCGGTAATATCCAAATTTTTGTTGATATGTGCCTGCCGAATGGCTTGTTTGTAGGTTTCCTGTTGATCGCACATTTGAGCGGACATACAGAATAACCTTTTAGGCTGGTCGTCGGCGCGAGTCAGAAATATGTCCATCAACGAACGGGCAATCAGGCCATTGTCCTCGTTAAATGGCCGGATAAAAAGAAATCTTAAAAGTGCAACGCCTGCTTTCAGCACAGGATCGATCGGATGAGCGGTATTCATCCATTTGATAAGCCGCCTGACTTCATCAGGAATGTATTGCGAATCAACTGAGTACAGTAAACTTCCTTTCGTATTTTCGATAACGGTTCTGTAACCGATCTGTTCAAAATGATTGTTGTTGGTTGCGCCGTAGGCTTTTTTCCATTGGAAGATGCGATCTTCCGTAACCGGCTGGCGATAATTGGAAAGCGCGTCGATTTTGACATTTACGATTTGTTCAATATAGGGATCTTTTTTGGGCAGACTTGGTAATTTTAATTTTAAATGTCCTGCTACAGAGGCTTGAACAGTGTCTTCATCCAATTGCTTGCCTTCAAGGCAAGATGATTTTACGATATCGTTTGTAATTGAATTGAGGAGAATTTCTTTTTTGATGTCCAAACCCAACAAACCGGATTTGCCGGCAAGTCTTCCTTGCCGGTTTCTGACTTCGCCTAACACGTAGGATAATTCTTTGTTATTCCAAGTCAAATAAGGCCATCCTTTTTGTTGCCAAACAGACAGTTCCATTTATTTCCCGCATTAATTGCGGCAAAAATAATTATATTTTTTGTAAAACAAATATTTTTTGCAAAAAAAACTAATTTTCAGGATAATGATAAGACAAAATTTGTCCGCTGAGTTGCAACAATGAAATCTCACACAGTTTGGTGTTGTACTCCGAAGTGGAAAGACGCTCTTCTGCATCGAGGAGTGCGTTTTGCGCTTCCCGAAGTTGTATGCCGGACAATTCGCCAAGTTTGTAACGTTCAACGGCAATGCTGTGATTTTCATGGGCTACCACTAAATTTTCTTTTTCCAACGACCAAAGTTGAAGATTGTTTTGGTAAGCCATCCACAGGTTGGAAAAATCAGCCTGCAGGGAGAGTTCGAGGTTCTGCATCCGCAGGTCGCTATTTTGAATCTGAATTCGGGCATTCTGTTGTTCACGGCGGCGATTAAAACCGTCAAAGAGGGTAATACCGACGGTAACGCCGTAATTGAGGCCCAATCGTTGTTGCATATCGGTGTTGCCAACCGAATACCAGTTTGAAGCGAATCCATATCCGCCATTCAACCGGACGTATGGATAGTTGCGGCTTACGGCTCTTTTATATTCAAGCTCCGACAGTGTTTTGTTTTTTTGCGATAGTAATAAAGAGGTGTTAGTCAGAATGATGTCATCCCATAATGCGTTTTTGTCCAGCATCGGATTAAAGCTGATGATCGAATCGGATATCAACACCGGATTGTTTGGGTCTAATGCCAGCAAAGCATTCAAACGGACGCCGGTGGCGTGCACTGTTTCAAGTTGTGATATCAATCGGGAACTGTCGGCATTGAAATCGACCGTTGCCTGTTTTAAATCCAGACCTGAAGCAACTTCGATAAAATAGCGTTGTTCGACAATGCGCAGTCGTTCCTTTGACAGATTCAACGTTTCCTGCAAGTTATGTAACCGTATTTTTTGGCGGATCAGGCTGTAATATACACCTGCGATATTGGCAATCAGGTCTTCGATGGAAAGACGTGTGTTCAACTCGCCCACAATCTGTAATTCTTTCAGCCTGGCATAATTCGCCTGAACGCCGAACCCGTCAAACAGCGTCCAGTTCAGGTTTACTCCTATGTTTGCCGTTTCGGTGTTATTATTGTTTACCTTATCCGAGCTGCCGTCTGCATAGTTATAGTTGAAGTTGTAGATTGTCCCGCTAAGACCGCCGCTTAAATCTATCGTTGGCAAATAACCGGCGTTGCCCGGTATGGCATTATTACGCGCGATTTGTGCTTCGTTACGGACAATCCGAATGGAATAGTTGTTTTCCAATCCGGTTTCGACGCATTGTTTCAGCGTATATGTTTCTTGCGGATAAACAAGCATATAGCTTGTAAGCATTGTTATTATCAGATAGATTCGTTTCATTGTTTGGCCTTTTTATGTTGAAGGTTTGTTGAGATAAAACTATACATGGCGGGTACGATGTACAAGGTCATAAATGTGGATAATACCATACCTCCGACTACGGCAACCCCCATGGCGATTCGACTGTTTGCTCCTTCGCCCGAAGCCATTACAAGCGGTACCAATCCCAAAACGGTCGAAATACTTGTCATCAGGATTGGCCTTAGGCGTTGTACCGATGCGGAACGGATGGCTTCCATTTTGTCTATGCCGGCATGTTGACGCTGATTGGCAAATTCCACAATCAAAATACCGTTTTTGGCCACAAGTCCTATCAGCATGATAATGCCGATCTGGCTAAAAATATTCATTGTAATGCCTTGGTAACTCATATACATCAGCGCTCCGGCTATGGCCAACGGTACGGTAAACATCACCACAAAAGGATCTTTAAAACTCTCAAACTGTGCGGCAAGCACAAGATAAATCATTATCAATGCGAGGATAAGCGCAAACAACAGGCTGGATGAGCTTTCCCGAAATTCTTTGGATTCGCCCGACAGGGCTGTCCGAAAATTGCCGCTCAGGGTTTCTTTTGCGATACGGTCGAGTTCATCAAGGCCGTCGCCGAGCGTATAACCTTTATTTAGACCTGATGATACTGTAGCGGAAACAAAACGGTTATAACGAAATAATTGAGGAGGAGCCACTGTTTCATGCAATGTGACGAAATTGTCCAATTGAAGCATCTTACCTGCATCGCTCCTTACGTATATGGATTTCAGATCAAGCGGCGTATTACGTTGCTGGCGATTGATTTCTCCCAATATCTGGTATTGTTTGCCGTTCATATAGAAATACCCCATGCGCTGTCCGCTTAACGCATACTGCAAATTAGAAGAAATGGTTCGCGTACTGACTCCCAGCAAGGTAGCTTTGTCACGATCGATTTCGATGCGTGTTTCGGGCTTGGTAAATTTCAGGTTGACATCGGCCATTTGAAGGACGGGACTTTCGGAAACTTTTTGCATAAATGCAGGCAGGTATTCCTGCAGCATGGCAATATTTGGCGCCTGAAGCACGTACTGAACAGGCATACCTCCCCGTCGGCTGCCAAAAGTGGTCTGTTGCTGTACAAATGCACGGGCGTCGTTCTTACTGCGCACCAATAGCGACATTTGTTCTGCTATTTCCATTTGGCTTCGTTCCCTGTTTTGTATATCCGAAAGGATCACATTGACCATAGACATGCCGAACATGGAACGATTGACAATGTCAATGGCTTCAGGGATAGTCGATTCGGCCAACTCTTCTATTTGCAATGAATAATCGCGGTAAAATTCGTAGGTAGCGCCCTCAGGTCCACGCATATTGACTGTGAATTGGGAGCGGTCTTCCATAGGAGATAATTCGGCGGGAATCTTATTCCAAAAATAGAAGATAGACCCAACCAGTAAAAGTACAACAGGAATAGCCGCAAATTTGTATTTTAAAAAAGCGGCTAAAGAGGTGGCATAGATGTTATTCAACCATTCAAAGAAAGGTTCGGTTTTTTCGACAAACCAATTTGCTTTTTCTCTTCGTTTGAGCAGTTTGGTAGCGAGCATCGGAGAGAAAGACAAGGCCACAACGGCCGAAATCGTGACGGAGCCTGCTATCACGATGCTGAATTCCTTAAACAGTCGCCCAGTCATCCCCTGCATAAAGATAATGGGCAGAAATACGGATACCAATGTGATTGTAGTAGAAACGATGGCAAAGAATATTTCTTTAGAGCCTTCGATACCTGCTTCTTTGGGCGTCATGCCTCTTTCTATGCGTACATAGATATTTTCGGTCACAATGATTGCATCGTCAACCACCAAGCCTACCGATAATACGATTGCGAGCATGGTTAATACATTGATCGAAAAACCGGCTACATACATCACAAAAAATGCGCCTACCAACGAAACGGGAATCACAATAATTGGCACTAACGTAACGCGCCAGTCGCGCAAAAAGAGGAAAATAATTAATACGACAAGCGCAAATGCAATGTAAATCGTTTCCTGCACCTCGGCAATAGACGCGCGGATAAAACGGGTATTATCATATACCATGCTTATCTCTACATCTTCGGGAAGGTCTTTTCTCAACTCTTCGATGCGTCGGTAGGCTTCGTCTGCTATTTCAATATGATTGGCTCCGGGTTGAGGGATTAAAACAACGATAATGGCCGGTTCGCGGTTTCTTGTCGTATAACTGCGAATATCTTCCGGCCCGATTTCTGCCATTCCGATGTCGCTGAAACGAACCACGTTGGTTCCGTTGTTTTTAATTATCAAGTCGTTGAATTCCTGCGATGTGCGAAGCAACCCCATGGTTCGTATCGATAAATCGATTCGGTCGCCTTCAATGCTTCCGGAAGGTAGTTCGAGGTTTTCGCGGTCAACCGCATTTCTGACGTCAACAGGGGTAACGCCAAAGCCGGCCATTTTCATCGGGTCGAGCCATAAACGCATGGCATAACGTTTTTCTCCCCAAATCTGTACGGCGCTTACGCTTGCAATGGTTTGCAAACGCTCCTTAACCGTCAGGTCTGCTATTTCGCTCAGTTCCAACAACGAGCGCGTACTGCTTTGGACAGAAATCTGCAAGATCGGGTTGGCGTCGGCGTCGGCTTTTCCGACAGTGGGAGGGTCGCAGTCGCGTGGCAGGAAACGTTGAGCGCGGGCTGTACGGTCTCTCACGTCGTTTGCCGCTGTTTCCAAATCAACCGAAAGCTCAAATTCGACCGTGATACGACTCATCCCCTGACTGCTCACACTCGATAAAGATCGGATACCCGGTATTCCGTTGATGTTTTGTTCAAGCGGTTCGGTTATCTGGTTCATCATTACCTCCGCATTGGCTCCCGGGTATGAAACAGACACATTGATAATGGGTTGGTCAACGCTTGGAAATTCACGAACGCCCAAAGAGTTATAGCCAATAAGACCAAACAGTATAATTACCAATGTCAGTACGGTCGCGAATACCGGGCGATTAATACTTACTTCTGAAATGTTCATGTCCGGTTTATTGAAGATTATCTATTGTTACCGGCAGGCCGGATCGCAACTGCATAACGCCCGAAGTAATTACCGTATCGCCCACGCTTAATCCTTGAATGACTTGCACATGCGATGAGGTTCGCAGGCCGGGTATTATTTCCGCCGGCACAGCTCTTCCGGATTTATATACATAAACAATGCTTCTCCCCATTTCCTGAATAATGGATTCACTCGGGACAGCCAATGCGTCATTGATTTCTTTTTTGGTAAGTTCGACCGAAGCGTAGCGTCCGGGTTTGATGGATTCGTTCGTATTCGGATAGGTTGCACGTGCCCGTAAACCGCGTGTATTGATATCGACTTTTGATTCGACGGCATATACTTTGGCATGATAGTCTTCCAATGCGCCGGTCAGCCTGAAGATAATATTGGTTCCGGGCACGATGTCTTCGGAATACTGTTCGGGAATGGGAAATTCAATTTTAATGGGTTTGATTTTGGTCAGTTTGGTAATAGTCGTAGAAGGAGACGTGAAGGCGCCCTCGCTGACATTGCGCAATCCGACAATCCCATCGAAAGGCGCACGTAATTCCGTTTGTGCAATATTGGCCTTGACAAGTTCGATATCAGCCAATAGCTTTTCCAATTCGGTGGTAACCGTTTCGAATGCCTCCTTGCTGACGGCGTCTCTCTCCAATAAAGTACCCTGACGTTCTACCCTTGCTTCGGCTAAAGGGATTTGGGCTTCCAATTTTTGCAATTGGGCTTGCAGGGGGCGGTCATTTATTTTTGCAAGTAATTCACCTTTCTCAACATGAGCGCCTTCCGTAAAGTAGATATTGGTGATTTTGCCGGACATCTCGAATGACAAATCCACTTCTTCGTCGGGTAGAATATCCGCAAGACTTCTGGTATTATCAACCAATGCCTGATAATCCAATACTACCGCATTGATATTCAATGCAGATCCCCGCTGTCCCCCTCCCGAAGGCCCACCGGGGCCTCCCGGCTCGGCGTTATCTTTTGATTCTACCGAACTTTTTATGTATGGATAGATCAACATTCCGCCGATAAAAAACAACAGAACAACCCCGGCCATAATCCACTTAACTTGCTTTCTCATGATGCCTAAAAATATATTTTTGCTTTAAATTCGACTTCTTTTTTTTAAATGGTTTAAAATGGTGTTGTTTTTTTTAGAAAAATTCACAAAAAAGTAACAATTCAATTCTCAATTAAAATTCGTATCTTTGTGGCATCAAGAAATTCAGTATTAATTATAAATCTATCGTATCATGCCATTTTACAAACCTATCAAAAGAATCAGGGATAATGAAGAAAGGGTTAGGATAGCAGACAAACTGTTAACCCTTCGCCGTCAGTTAGATGCGCAAATCCCTCAAAAGACAGCAACGGAAACTTTGTTGCTTGCTACGTGGAATCTTCGTGCATTTGGCGATAACCGCCGCACAGAGAGTTTGCATTTTATTGCAGAGATTATCAGTCGATTTGACTTGGTCGCAGTGCAGGAAATTTTAAGACAGTTAGACGGTCTCGAAAAGTTAATGACTTTTTTAGGTCCTAATTGGGACTATATCGTAACCGACAGTACCGAAGGAACTGCCGGGCATGGCGAGCGAATGGCATTTCTTTTTGATAAAAATAAAGTCATGTTTAAAAATATGGCAGGCGAACTTGTTCTGCAACAAACAAATCTGATAAAAACAACGAATAAAAAGAAAGAAATAGAAGAATTTCTTCAGTTTGCCAGAACCCCATTTTGTGTAGCGTTTCAAGCCGGTTGGTTTAGATTCAATATTGCTACTGTACACATTTTTTACGGTACGGCTACCGATACGAAAATTGAAGAGAGACGATTGGAAGAAATTAAGAAAGTAGTCGCTTTTCTAGATAAACGCTCCAAAGAAGAAGATTTGAGTTATATTTTATTAGGTGATTTTAATATACCGAATTGCAAAACAGACTATATGAAGGCATTAGAGAGTAAAAAATTTTTCGTACCCGACGCCATCAAAGAACATCCTTCCAACTTAGGAAAATCGCAACATTATGACCAGATTGCTTTTAACATAAAATTAGAGCCTGGTATGGACTTATTTGACCTGAAAAATCAAAAAGCAGGTGCATTCGATTTTACTGAATCTGTTTATACTGCAGAAGATCTGAATATTTACCGTCCATTTTTTCCGCCCGGAGCGTTGACGGTAAAAGACAGTAAAACAAAGGAAATGCGACCAAAAACCGAAGTCGAACTCGAAAAGTATTATATGAGCGACTATCGAACATTTGAAATGTCAGACCACCTTCCGCTTTGGGTAGAATTGAAAATAGATTTCAGCAATCAGTATTTGGATAAATTGAAAGGGTAATAAACCATGGGGCTTCTAAAAATTCTAAAATCAAGGCTTGCGATATACAACAGTAGAGACACCATGCATTACGTCTCTACAATGAGCATTTTGTAGATGGAGCGTAACGCAGAGTTTGGGATTTTTAGAAGTCCTCATCAATATATTTTTTTTGCAATCTGATATACACTATCCGTCGCCATAAAGGTATAGAAGTGGATACTGGGTACACCTCTTGAAATCAATTCGTTGCATTGTCGAATGCTCCATTCTATGCCAACGGTTTTCGCTGCGTCGTCGGTTTTGCACTTGCGAAGTTCGGCGGCTAACGGTTCAGGGATACCGGCTTTGAAAATATCGGGTAATACGGTTAACTGGTTGGCAAAGACGATCGGTTTGATTCCCGGAATAACCGGCGTGTTAATTCCTTCCGCACGCAAATGCTCTACGAAATCGAAATATTTGGCGTTGTCGAAAAACATTTGTGTTACCAAGTAATCTGCTCCATTTTTTACTTTTTCTTTCGCATAAAAGATGTCTGATGCCATGTCGGGCGCTTCTTCGTGTTTTTCGGGATAACATGCCATTCCGTAGGAAAAAGCGGTCGCCGGAATTTCAAAAGACGAATCATCCAACGCTATTCCCCGGTTAAAACGGTTTACCTGTTGCTGCAAATCGGTTGCATGCGCATGGTACAGGTCGGAATTTTGTTCGATTTCAAGCCTTTTGGTATCGCCGCGCAAAAGCAACAGGTCGTAAACGCCGAGAAAGTTCAAATCAATCAGCGCATATTCGGTTTCTTCTTTTGAAAATCCCTTGCATATTATATGAGGAACAGCCGTTATCCCGTACTTGTTTTGAATTGCGGCAGCAATCGCCACCGATCCGGGACGTTTCCGTAAATATATTTTTCGGATACTTCCGTCTGGCTGTACGATCTCCGTATATTCGCTGTGATGAGACGTAATATTGATGTATTTAGGATCAAACTCACGTAATTTGTCGATTACCTGAAAAACTTTTTGAATACTGTTGCCTTTCAACGGAGGTAATAATTCAAACGAAAAGGCTGTCTTTCTGCTTTCTTTTATCAATTCGATTACTTTCATTAGTCTATACATCAATTATAAATGTGACAAAGGTAATTATTTTGATGCACGTAGGAAAGAAAATATAAGTGATAG
>Ga0082212_10011839_pt1 | contig 11025 bp, 9 predicted proteins | sample TergutNt197P3_FD_71548 | JGI IMG/M metagenome (GOLD analysis project Ga0082212, IMG submission 71548) | Neocapritermes taracua P3 segment gut microbial communities from Petit-Saut dam, French Guiana - Nt197 P3 | ecosystem: Host-associated > Arthropoda: Insects > Digestive system > Gut ...
GCTCGTTTTCGCTTCCCAATTTTTGATGCGTTGTCCCTCGTCGAGAATGATGAGGTCCCACTTGGTGCGTTCGATGGGGAGCATATCCCGCATCACCTGTTCGTAATTGCAAATCGTGAAGAAAACGTCGTTATCGTACTGTTCAAACCGCTCCTTTGCACCGCCGAGCACGACTTGGGCTTGTCGATGCGGAGCGAACCGTGCGATTTCGGCTTTCCACTGCGATTTCACCGATGCCGGACATACAACGAGCACCTTTCGGATGTCCGCATGTCGTGCCAACAGTTCTGCCGTGCCGATTCCTTGAATCGTTTTGCCGAGTCCCATATCGTCGGCAAGAATTGCTCGACCGACTCCCACCGCAAACGCAATGCCGTCAAGTTGATACGGCAACAACTCCACCGAGAGCAACGATTTTCGCAGCGGATGCGTTTCGAGATTCTCTCGGATTTCGGTAACGATTGACGAAATGCGATCCCGATGCAACCGCTCCCGAATCCATTCTTCGGCATCGGGATAAATCGTAACGGTTTGTCCTTCGGCTTCGAGTTTCGCAACGGCTTTGAGTAGAGCGTGAACGTCATCGATGGGACGGTCGAGAAACCGCTTGGCAATTTTTAACGTGTTTTGACATTCCTCGCAATCGCATTTTTCGATGTTGTCCGGCAAAGCGAGATGCAACGTTCTCTCTTCATCGTACCGGAGATACACGATTGCCTCCCGATTTTTATACGGTCGATTCAAATCGTCGGTGTCGAATTGTTTTTCAACACGGCGCAGCAAATACATGATGTGCTTGCATGTTCCGAGTCGGTTCGTCTTAAAATCGGGACAGGAGCAAAAGGAATCACCGTTTTCCGTACCACGCAGTGCCACCCGATAAGTCTTGCCGGAGATTTCACTCTCGACAATATAATCTGTCCACGGCGTTGATTTTTCCGCCGCCTTGATGCTGTATTTTTCAACTCGGGAACGTTCGGCACGTTCATGCAGAGCACGTTCGCGGAGTTTTTTGTCGGACAACAGTTCCATCGGCGTTTCGAGATCAGGCTCCGATGCGAGACCGATGAGCGTTTTTTCTTCGAGTAGGAATTGCAATGTCGCTGCCGTGTGTTCGCAGAATCGATTCGGCAATCGGTCGGGATTGCAATGCGAACAGAAAGCGGCAAGTTTGTGTTTCAAGCCGGGAACGAGCATGACGCTGACCGTTGCGGGTTCGATCCACGGTTCGTTAATCGAAAGTCGAAAGAGATTTTCGTCCAAAAAGATGTCGTTTTTGACATCGAGCGAGTTCAATGAAAAGGCTCGGCGTAAAAGAGGGGAGCCATCGGAACCGATAATGTCGCAGGCTTGTTTGTAAGTCAGGTGCGAAAGTCGGTCATAGAGAGTGAGGCGTTCGGTGCGTTTCGTGGCTGGTTTGGTTGGACGGGTTTTAACGGTTTTAGCAGTTGCAGTGGGACTCATAGGTAAATGTTTCAACAAATCATTGTACGGAATTATACCACAAGGTAACGATTGTGTTAAGTCTATCGATTTTGCCGCGTTTGCGGAGTACCGGCTCAATATCCGGTCACTCCGGCTATCGCTTTCGTTCCCGGCTTTCATGACACCGCGCAATCGGATATAATGAACATGTCAATCAGTTGTTCCTTCAACCAATGAAGAAACTAACCTTATTTTCTTAACAAAACAACCTGAGTAGCCAATCGGCTCCCCCAAATACCAACCTTATTGGAATGAGGTAATAAGGTTTAGTGTTTCGGAACATCGGGTGCTACTGAGGTTTTGTCGTCAGAAAAATCAGGTGAAAATGAGGTTGACAACGAGCAATATAACTTTACTCCAAAAGGCTTTCCCATGAAAACGTTCCATCTTACTATTGCCCTGCCCGCCATGTTGCTGCTCGGCTTGACGACAGCGGCGTTCGCCCAGCCCACCGAACTGGATCGCAAGGTTCGCGAAGCCCTGCAAGCCGCAGGACGCTTGCCGGAGGTGCGAATGCACTTTGAGAAACAGATGGTCATGAATTCCGTCTGGAACGATGATGGTTCGGTAATCGTAGCGATGCAACTATTTCAAGAAGAAAAATTTCGGGAAGGATTTGGTGTCTCGGATGAACAGCACGAAAAAATCTGGGATGCAAGGTCCAAAGCGTATGGAGTTTTGATAAATGACCCAAGCATCAAACAGATACAGGAAGAACTCGGTGAGTTAATGGCAGAAGGCGGCGATTCTTTTCAGGAAAATGCCACGGAAGAGATGCGGCAAAGATTATTCGATCTCAGTATTGCCGAGACAGAAATCGGTCATCAGATTTTGCAAGAAACAATGGCAAACGCCGTCAATGAAATTCTGACACCCGACCAAATACAAAAAATCAAGGAATTTCAGATTTCCGCGATGTCCGAAATTATGGTTCCTTCGCCGCGAATGTTTGAAGTTCTCGACCTCTCCGACGCTCAAAAGAAACAACTTGATGCAATCAAAAAAGAGATGGCACCGGAATTTGAAAAATACATCGACAAGAGGCTTGATGCCAATACCAAATGGAACGACAAGGTTCGAGAGGCACTCGGAAAAAGTTTGGACGGTGTAACTGATGACGAAGTGCGGACAAGAATTGCGAAAAACGCGGAAGAAAATGTTCAAAGAGCCAACCCGGCACTTCAACGCGAAAAGAAAGAAATAGAGGAAATCGGAAAAAAATTCGTGGATAAACTCAAAATCAGAATGTTCGATGTACTTACCGACGAGCAGTGGAAGCGAATGGTTGATTTGATCGACAATCCGCCAGATTATGTCAAGGCATATCTCAAGCGATTGAAAGATAGAAGAGCCGAAAGTGCGAAGTCTGATGTATGGCAACCGGGACCGAATTCGTGGCGACCGGGCGATCCGATTCCCGAGGGGTATCGGCAACAACGCCGTGAAGGTCGCTTTCCGCGAGTCAATCAGAGCGAATGACGGAAACCGCATTGACATTGCAAGCAAAACGCCGTATAATGCCGACAATCAATCACAAAAAGAGGTGTTTTTATGTCAGTTCAAGTATCCACCCGCATCGACGAGGCAACGAAGAAACAGTTCGACAAGGTCTGCGAAGCCATTGGAATTTCCCCTTCCAATGCTCTCAGTGTCTTCATCAAAGGTGTTATTAACCACAATGGCATTCCCTTCAACGCAACGGCAGTGCCGGAGAAACGTACCAAAATTACCAAAGAAGAGAAAGAGGAACGTTCAGGAGTGAGTGAAGAATTTGAACAATCGCTGGAAAAAGTTAATCGTCGTTTTGCCAATGTTCTCAAAAGACTCGCCTAACCATGACTCTATTTTTGACACACGAAGAAGTGCTTCGGGCACATGAAACCCAGATTGCTCGTTACGGCGGATCAACGGGTATACGCGACTTGGGGTTGTTGGAGTCCGCTCTGGCAATGCCAAGTGCATCGTTTGGCGGCTCCTATTTACATGCCGATATTTACGCAATGGCAGCGGCTTATCTTTTCCACATTGTTTCCAACCATCCGTTTGTCGATGGCAACAAGCGAACGGGAACGGTTGCTGCTCTCACTTTCCTCGACATGAATGGCTATTGGTTCAACGAGAGAAGCGAGAGTGAACTTGACGACGCATTGGAATCGTTGGTACTTTCCGTTGCCTGCGGTGAGACGGGCAAGGACGAGGTCGCCGCGTTTTTTCGGAAACATTGTCCGCCGGTCGAACGATGAATGCCCCGCCCCGTTTGCGCCGGAGTACCGGTCAAAACGCGAGCGGCGTAATTCCCCTCTCGTATCTTTGCGGCTCGTTACTCCCCTGCCCTCCCCTGCCCTGTTTTTTTCGGCATGAAAAGTTAAAATGTCAAACATGACACCCACGAAATTAGCCGCCGTTACCGGTGCCAGCGACGGACTCGGAAAAGAGTTCGCCCGACAACTGGCTGCCGAAGGATATAACCTGCTCGTCATCGCCCGGCGAGAGAATCTACTCAACGAACTCAAAGCCGACTTGGAGGCAAAGTACAACATTCAAGTCGAACCGCTCGTGTGCGATCTGTCCAAGCCGGATGAACTCAAACGGCTCGAAGACCGACTCGAAAATGAAGAATCGCTCGAAGTCATGGTCAACAACGCCGGCTTCGGGCATGACGGTGTCTTTCCCGATGTCAATCCCGATGCGGAAGAGTCGATGATCCGAGTCCACGTCATTGCGTTGATGCGGCTCTCTCGTGCGGCACTGGTTCCGATGTGCAAACGGCGAAAGGGATATGTCATTAACTTGTCGTCCGTTGCCGCTTTTTTGTACGGCGAAAATACTGCCGAATACATTGCCACGAAGGCATACGTGTTGAGTTTTTCCAAGTCGTTGCAATGCGATGTGCATAAACATGGAGTCCGCATCCAGGCACTTTGTCCCGGCTTCACGCACACAGGTTTTCACGACACGGAATCGATGAAGTTTTTCAAGAAGAGTGCGACACCGAATTGGTTTTGGCTCTCGACGGAGCGGGTGGTTCGCTGTTCGCTCCGTTCGATTCGTCGTTCTTCACGGGTGATTTGTATTCCTTCATTTCGTTACAAATTGATTGTTGCCGTGCTCAGCCGTCCTCTCGTACATCCTTTTATCGGCTACTTTTCCCGACCAGGAAAATAGACGGTAGATGATTGCATTGCCACTTGTGTTTTAGTTGGTACACGAAAATCAGCACTCCCCTGCCCTGCTCGCGCGGAGTCCCGCTAAATGCTGAACCGTATTCCCTTTTCCGGCAACAGCATTTATCGTGAATTTTGTCCTGTGCATCTTTCAATTCCGGCAATTTTCCTGCAATGTCAGTCTCATCTGCCTCATTCACCGACTTTCCCCAAAAGGATCCTAACAGGCGCACCAACTTCAAACGTTTCCTTCACCGCCTTTTGTCCGACAGAAAGACTATACGGAGTCGAGGATTCTGCCGAATATGCGGCATCGACATAATTATAGGTTTGTCCTCCAAGCATCACAGGTACCATACCATGAAAAAAAGGAAATTTCAAGGGTCGCAGTCCGTTTGAAGTTGATTTAACGGCAAATTTCGTTAGAATGGATGGAAGTTGTACTCTCATCTAACATTTATGCTGAAATCCGCCCGCGAAATTGACCGAATGAGGAAAGCGGGTCTGTACGTCTGGCACGCTTTGCAAATCGCCGAAAAATTGGTGCGGCCCGGTATCACAACGGGAGAAATTGATGCCCAAATCGAACAATTTTTTAACGATCATCACATCGTTCCCCTTTTCAAAGGAGTGCCGGGCAAAGTGCCGTTTCCAGCAGTGTCTTGTATCAGCATCAACGAACAAGTTGTTCACGGCATTCCGGGCGACCGGGTATTGCGGGAAGGGGATATTGTCGGTATCGACACCGGTTGCAAAATCCTGGATGCTGGTTCGCAAACCAAAGGCTGGTGCAGTGACGCAAACCGAACCTTTGCCGTCGGTAAAATTACTGCCGAACAACAACGGCTCTTGGAAGTGACCGAGGGTATGGTGAACATCGCGATTGAGGAGATGAGCAGGGCGAAAGTCTGGTCGGCTGTTGCCAAAAAAATGCAGACTCTCGCTCATCAAAACGGCTTTTCCGTGGTCGAAGACCTCGTGGGACACGGAATCGGCAGGGAAATGCATGAAGCCCCACAGGTTCCGCACTATATGAGTCAAGCGACGTTACGGAGGGACTTCAATTTAGTACCGGGTTTGGTAATTGCGGTTGAGCCGATGGTCAATGTGGGAACGAAAAAGATACGGACGCTTCGGGATCATTGGACGATTGCCACACAGGATCACAAGATGAGTGCCCACTTTGAACACACATTAGCACTAACCACATCGGGCGTTCGAGTCTTGACCGGCCCGCCGGAAAATGACGATGAGAGAATAGATATTGCCAAGTACACGGGCTAAAACTTCCTCCGAACATGCGGCTCGAGTCAGACGTTCGTTGATACTTTTTCGTCCGCGCCCAGGTTGGTCGGGGACGTTCGCAGTTCGACGGTAGAATTATTCCACGGCAATGATGTTTGTCGGGTCTTCAATGTTCTCTCCGATTTCGACTGCTGTATAACCTTTGTATTTTCCGGGCGTTGCCCAGTATTTAGGAATTCCTTCGACGCTCACCATCAGGGGAGAATCCGCCTTCTTTTGCGTACAAATGACATCGCCGACACGAAGATTGATGTATTCGTGCATCTTCATTTTCGATTCCGCCAGTTTGACCTTCACCAAGGCTTTCATGTTCCGTACATCCTTGCTGATCCGTTTGATTGTTTGCGGTGTCGCCTGTTTTTTACTGCCGTACCCTGTCCATGCATTGGAGGTCAGTTTACCGGCAATCCGCTCAAACGAATTGTACGGAATACAAAGCGTAATCGTGCCGCGCACTTCGGTCAAGGCAACCTCAAAACAGAGAACAATGACCACTTCATTCGGCGGCACTACCTGGATCAACTGCGGATTGCTTTCGGTTTGAATCACTTCAAATTCAAGTTCGATCACATTTTCCCAGGCGTGTTTCAGTTCTTGCAGAAACATTTTTGTGACTCGAAGGACAATCCGTTGTTCGATTTCCGTCAGCGGACGGCGTGCCATCATTGCCGGTTCTCGTCCGCCGCCCAAAACGCGGTCAATCATCGGAAATAAAATGGAAGGGTTAACATCGAGTATCAGATTTCCTTCAAGAGGTTCAGCACGGAGCAGATTGAAACAAGTCGGATTATCCAATCCGAAGATGAATTCGCTATAAGCCAGTTGATCGACACTTGTTAGTTTCACCTCGACCACTGCCCGGAGGAGGGCAGAGAGACCGGCGGCAAATTTCCGCCCGAATCCTTCGTGCATCGTTTGGAGCGTTTTCATTTGCTCTTTTCCGACGCGGTCAGGAGTCTTAAAATCGTACGGCGTAACCTTTTCTTTGGGTGTCCAGGCGTGGGTCGATGTTTTGTTCTGTTCGCCCCGTTCGGCAATCCCCTGTCCTAATCCAAATCCGCCGCCAGTTGCAGGGACCGCCGGTTTAGGACCGGAGTTTGTCATCATGTTCAGCAAATTTTCAATATCGCCTTGTGAGAGAAGTTCGCCAGCCACTGCTATTTTAGGGAAAAAAAGAGAAACACCTACTCTGCTACTGTAACAATATCGGCAAAACATTGCAAGAGCGGTTCACACAAGATGTGCAAGATGTGAATTCTTTTGTGATGCCAAAGTAGAAGCAGAGCAATTTATGGTACTTTTTCCGAAAAAAGCAAAGGGGACAGATGTTGCCTGTTTTGTCCATACTGCCCAAATTAAACAAAATTTCATTCTTGCACGCCTCATTGTGCTCCCTGCTGACAATTTCTCAATAATAGGATATACTGTTGCGTTCCGTATAACTTTTCACCGTTGGCAATGAGTACAAACGAACACAGTTACCACAATTTTGAAGCACACTCCCTCAATTCAGGTCTTGACGTTGAATTGGCACATGCCCACGTACGGCGCGGCGGAAAAGGTTGCTTTTGCGCATGTTGTCTCGGATGCTTCGGATTTCTGCTTCTCATCGCCCTCATCAATTTCGCCTTTTGGTATTGCTTCTTCAGAGGCGGAGCCTCGCTCACCGTTTCGCCGGAAACGACGATCATTACCGAACCTCTGAAATCCGACGGGAAAACCGTCGATTTCCATCAGGCGATCCAAAAATTGATTGAACCGAACATTCCCGCAAATGAAAACGGCTTTCGAGATGTGTTCGTCGGTTACGGTAAGCAGATATTTGAAGCCGATGACCACTTGGGCAAGACCGATTGGCAATATAGTAAAACGTGCGAACACTTCGGCATTGACCCGCTGACACCGCCGTTGTATTCGTTGAAAAACCCGCTCAATCAGCAAATCGTTCTCGATCAGGAGGGGTTGGATTCAGTTCAGATTGCCGCCGCTAAACCGCATTACTTCGTTCCTTTGGTCAGGGAAAATGAAAAAACATTTGCGCTCATGTCGCAACCCTATGCGGCTTATGCGTTCCATCAAACGTTATCCGATGCGCTTCGGCAACGTGCCGATAGACGATTCAGAACAAAGGAGATTGGCGGGGCGTGGAAAGATGTACTTGCGTCCCTCCGGTTATACCGGCGAGTAACGGTTAATCAGGCGTGGTTGCAGGCACTCGGAGGCAACGACGACGAATCATTTTTGGCTCCCGTTGCCAGAGTGGTTGACACGTTGCCGCAGTGGACTCCGGTACAGTTGGAACAAGCCATCACAGATTTGGATTCGTTGCCGGATTGGCAAGATCGGCAAACGACACTCATGATGGTACAGTTCACGTTGTTGGACATGTTGTCAGCAGCGGATGATCTTGCCGAATTGGATTATCGGCTCGGTTTGGATTTGCCGAAAGAGTTGCGGGAAATACTGCCGGTACTACAACTCATCGGATTCGATTGGAATGTTGCCGCCAAAGAATTAAACAGCGAAATTAAAAACTACGCAAAACGGGTCGAAAAAATGGAAGGAACGCATCCCGAAGCGCAGGTTGCCGAGTTGGATTTGCGAGATACGGAGGAAAGTTTTGAATTTCCTTGGAACGAGGCAAAGTGGGAAGAAATGATAGAGGAGAATCCATTGCTGTTCTTCTCCGCGCCGGGACGGTCAAAATTAGCCGGACTCCTTGCCGGCGAACTGGTGATGAAAGCGGTAGGAGAAATGTATCGGCAACAAATGATGGAAGAATCACGATGCCAAATATTACGTTTGGCATTGGCATTGGAGCAGTTCCATCGGGAGCACCAAGAGTATCCTGATTCGCTGAAAGAAATCAGTTTGAGAACGATGACACAAAACATGTTCCTTGAATACGAAAAAACGGCGGCCGGATACCGGCTCAGTAATGAGTTTTTCTCGTTGGAATAGAGCGCATCAAGAATTGCTGTAGACTCGTTTTCAGCGATCCGTCATTTATAAAAAACCGCAACGACTGCCGGCGGATAAGAGCGTATCCTGTTCGGTTCCGGCATACGCGGTAACAACTTTATGTCGAATCGATGGTCGGCTTCAATCACGAAAATCGACTCGGCAGGAGCCAGATCGACAAGCCGGTTCAACATTTCCAACATTTCCGTCTGTCGGGACACGTAAAAATCATAAGGCGGCGAACAAAAAACGATCCACGGCGACTCCTTGGATGGATGCTCTGCTTCGTTTTTAGCCCAGAAAAAAGCATCCGTCTTGCATAAATTGCAAACCGGCAATAAATCCAATGCTTCAAGGTTTTGTTTCAACAGCGAAGCCGTCGGAAGATGAATTTCGATGACCGTTGCCGCAACGGCACCGCGGCTGATCGCTTCGATGGCAACCGCACCGGTTCCGCCGAAGAGATCAATCGCATACATTCCTTTGATGGCGGGTCCAATGAGATTGAAGACCGCTTCGCGAACCCGGTCTTTCATCGGTCGTACCCGGTTGTCGCCGACGTATTGCAGTTTGCTGCCGCGAAATTTTCCGCCGATGATTCGCAATCCCAGTGGTTCTTTTGCCCCGGGCTCGCTTCCAACGTTGCGCCGCTTACTTGAACGAGCGGGGAATGCATGAGCGGGGGGTGCAATCCCCCCGGTTTTCACCGGCTTGCCAATATCAAAAACGGTTGTTTCTGTATCCTGGGATTTTCTTTTCATTATTTCACCACCCGGTGCCAAATCCGTACATCTTTGATGCGCCCCTTCACCTGAAAATCCGGGGCAGGGTTGCTGTACTGACCAATCACCAAATTACCCGTCCACGGATTTTTGTTCACGGCAGCAGGCTTCTCCGCAACGAGTTTATCGTTTTCGTAGAGCCGCAATACTTCGCCGTCGTAAGTTCCTTGGATGTGCAGCCATTCACCGATTTTCGGAGAACCGCCGTCGCAATCGACACCGCCGACGTGAAACCGCCAGCCGTTGCCGAAATACTGCAAAAACCAACCGGCACTATTCCAAAGACCATTGCTCACAATAATCGGCATTCTGCCCGGCTCGTCGAGTTTGACCGAACATTCAAAACTGAAAAGCCCCTTGACGTTAAACTCGTCGTTCGGTCCGACAACGAAATGTCCCCCTTTCGACAAGTCGAGTTCACCGTTCTCCAACACTGCCGGTGCAACGAGTTTTCCTGCTTCGGCAGTGAACACAAACACCGGTTCCTTGCGTACCGGCAACGGTTTGCCGATTGTGGTACTCCGACCACCGACGAGTTTCGAAACAGTTTCCACGACGTATTCGGCATCTTCCAATACATCGGTCGTTACACTGAACGAATTACTGAAAATCGGTTCCGTATTCAGTTTTCGTCCGTTGGTGTAAACATTGTATTGGTATTGACCGGGACGATTTTCGTTCCATTGGATTCGCACACCGCCGGGCAAACCGATTGCCCGAAGATTCTTTGGTGCCGGTGGTGCCTTCGGTCGCGGAACATCAACGGATATCCAAATGGGTTCGCTCTTCATTGGTTCTACCATTGCCAGCGGACAGCGGTCTTCGATCCGACTCTGTTGCGGAAGATCAAGCGATGCCGTAAAAACGATAGGCATTTCCGACTGATTATAGTTTAACACCGCTCCGCTCTTGCACGTACCGCAAGTCTCGGCAGGGTCGGTTACAAAATAAATCGCATAATAAGTCAGTCCCGGTGGAGCGTCGGTGTCGGTAAAGTCGAATCGTTCTGTGCGCCCGACCAATTCAGGCTCGATCACTTCGGAAAGACTGGCGGGTATGAACTCTGTGCCAAAAGGTGCCTTACTGTAAGACAAACGATGTATCTCCGCAATCAATCCGATGGTTCGATGCGAACGTTCCCAGCGAAGCCGCACGATGCCGTCGTCGTCCACCGCAATGTCAATCTTCGGCAGCGGATCAGGCAACGGCTGCGGAATGATCTGCCGGAACCTGCCCGCGATGATTCCCTCGCCGATTTCGTTGGCAAACGGCATATCGACACGCGGATTCACGAGTTGCCGTGTTCGGGCTTCCTCAATGATTTCGAG
>Ga0082212_10011840_pt1 | contig 11024 bp, 11 predicted proteins | sample TergutNt197P3_FD_71548 | JGI IMG/M metagenome (GOLD analysis project Ga0082212, IMG submission 71548) | Neocapritermes taracua P3 segment gut microbial communities from Petit-Saut dam, French Guiana - Nt197 P3 | ecosystem: Host-associated > Arthropoda: Insects > Digestive system > Gut ...
TGTCTTGGATGGATTGACTACGTCGCATGGTTCTTCCATGATACCAAAGGGGAAAGGGGAAGTATAACAAAAAATCCCGTTTTCAAAAAGACAAATTCGGCGACTTTATTTGAGGACTGTTCCAAAGGTATCAGTTGTGGGATATTACCTTATAGAAAATCAACTTTCAATAAGGAATTAACAATGCAAAGAAAAGTTATCGCACCGGGGAAAACTGTTAGAAGAACGATAACGATCAAGACAACTAAAAAGCCAAATCCGATGCGTGGAGTTTCCACTACCCCTACCCCTTTGCCGAGCCGACCCACTAACGGTAAACGCCCTCATTACGGCGGTGGTTATATTACAAAGTAGGAGTGGATGCAAGCAAAAGCCGAAAAACTTAAGAAATGGCATTGAGGATATAGACGTACTTTATGCCTTCCCTGATAGACTTGTAACCCACTTTTTGCTATCCGTTGTTACTATCCTTCCGACTACAATCTATCCTTCGATTTTGCTGTCCATTCTCTACTGGCATTTTTGAAAAGACTGCCTAATTTTCCTATTTTGCCCATAATGTAATCTGCTACTTTGAAGGGTTGGCAACAGCGAACCCGTCAGACCGACACTGGTCAAACGAATGCTAATAACGTAACAGGTTCCACACTTGCTACCATTACAAAGAGCAGAATTATAGGGGTTAGATTTTACTGTCCCAACACTGCCCTAATCGTTAGTGGTAGAGCACCATAGCGTACATGACCTCGATGCTATCGGTACGCACTAACTTTTTTTCAAGTGCTTCAAACAGATCGTTACATTTCCGAGGTTGGCTTGGCAGGGTTCGGAGTAACCAATCGGGTGGCTCTGTGTGAAAAACCGTTGGCTTGCCGGACAAAATGCTGTACCAGTCATAGAGCGTTTCAGCCTCTTCATTGTCGAGTACCGTTTTAAGTTTTGAGTAATCGGTCGGACGCTCATTTGCTATCTTGGGGAATTGGAGGGCTATAAATCGTTCTGACTCTTTGAGGTGCTTGGCAATCGCAAAGAGTTGTATCTGATATTCGATTGATGCTCTTGTCCTCGGTCTGCCGTCAGGATAAGTCCACCACTTTTTCTTGTTGATTGTGTAGAACTTCTGCAACGGTAGGTTTGGTCGAAACAGGTAATTGTCCGGTCTCTTATATTTTACGAAATACCAAACACGTTTTTGCCAATTATCAATCGGCTTGCAATGAACTTGAAAAGAACTCGCTGGCATTTCACACAAGCAGACACATTCGACCAATTCTATCAATTCGTCAGAGGTTCTTGTATCCTGTACCGCAAGGTGATAATGCACTCGATTGACGGGGCGTGTACGCCGCTTATTCTTTGTGATCTCGATGGCTACACGACCGACGATCCCTGCCCGTTGTAAGCGGTCGGAATGTTTGCTCCACAGTTCTGCTATCTGACTTGCTGACATTTCTTTGAGGTATTTCAGCGTGATGGTGTAATTCGGGACAGTGCCATTGCGTAACAAGACGACTGCTTCGTGTTTTGCCGACAGATCGTAACTTCTTCGTGAGAGGGTAAATGATCCCAGATAGTCCAATGGTGTTTCTGACTTGGGATACTCTTGATACAAAATTTCAATCATTGGAAAATGAAAATGCTAATGAGGGATAAATCTTAATACGTTAAAATAGGTAATGTGTGTTATGAATTCCCATGTGAAATACCGGTTTATTATTGTGGCTCTATTTTTGAGCGATCTATTCTGGGCTACTCCCTAACAATAACCAAATGCAGGAGGGTTGCCGGACGAGCCACTAGACATCTGGGGGGATATATTGTAGAATAAGGCGTAGGATTGCTTCCCGTGTTTCAAGCGGTAGATCATTCCAACCATTGGCAATCAGAGATTGGACATCCTCATCCTGGATAATAAAAGAGGCTACACCGGCAGGGACTATACTGTCGATCAGTTTTTGAATTTTGCCTAAACCATTGCCATTTAACACCTTACAAGAACTTCCCGTAATCCTGTCCTCTCCGTTTTGGCATTTTTGGATATTTCCGTACTGTGCCAGTTTTTGCCACTCTATGTTCAACTTTCTAAAAAAATTACTCCCCCCGGCAAACGAAGAATTTTTTACGCTTTTTGAAGAAGCGGCGCATAACTGCACGGAAACGGCACTACTCTTCTTTCGTATCAGCGAAGAGGGCTTAAACAACGCCACAATGGAAGAAGCCCGATTGCTCAAACAAAAAAGTAATGCGATTGCGAAGTCCACTCTGCGTAAATTGAATAGTACGTTTATCACGCCCATTGATAGAGAAGATATTCAAGCACTGGCAAATCTGCTCAATAAAATTACGAAAAGAATTGTTCGGGCGTGTTCCAATCTTCATATTTACCAGGTCGATAGTACAACACCGAACATTAAATTGCAGGTTGCCACTCTGAAGGAAGCCGTGGACGAGTTGGTTCCAATCATCCGGCTTATTCGAAATACTGCGCAGGTTGACGAAGCAACGATGCTTAATAATCGGATGAAGGAAACCGAATCCAAGGGAGACGAAATCTTGAATCAAACGATGGCACAACTGTTCTCACTGACCTTGATACCGTTGGATGTGATGAAATACCGTGAAATCCACAAAGACATCGAAAGTGCTCTTAACTGTTGCTACGATGTCTCCGATGAAGTGCTGAGTATCGTGTTGAAAAATAGTTAGGGCGTTGTCGCAATGCAGGAAAGTTCACTTCCTGCATCAGTGCATACCGAGGTTATCGCCGTCGAATCGGTCGATGCTGTTTTTATCGTAGTAATGGAACTTCGCCGCCACACGTTCGGAAATCACCCGAATAAATTCCGCCCGGAACTGCTGCTCCTTATTCGGTGCAAGAGGAAACGGCATATTCGGCGGATAGACAACCATCAATCTTTCGTTCACCACTGGTTCGCCGGTCGCGCAGTCAATTGCCTGTATCTGCACCTCGCAACGTCCCTGTGTCAGTGAGGCATTCTGCGGGTCACGAATCCGAAAACCGATAATGTCGATGCCGATAACCACGTCGGCTTTGATGGATTTGTCCCGACCCACTTCGGCAAACGAAGCAAAATCGTTGTTGCAATTATCGAGCCACGTCTCGACTTTCGACTGTTCGACGATCTTCAATTTTTTATTTCGTTGATTGAGACGAGCATTGTTGAGTATATTTTGTTCCAACCGGTTGTTCACTTGTCGTGCGATTTCCCGTGGTGCATTTTGCATTTCATAAGCGTTGGAATAGACGGAGCGCGGCACCACCGCCACCCGCTTATCCCCGGTGAGCAAAATGTCGCAGTCCGGTTTTACGTCTGTTCCCTTGAATATCACGAGACCCGTCGTTAACGCCGACGCACAACCGACCGTCGTAAGCAATAAAAATAAGGGGATTGTTTTTTTCATCGTTATTTTTTTGTTAGTGCCGCGTTTCACGGCTAAAACGCAAGCGTTCGTCTAGTCTATTCCCAAAAATTCGGTGGTTCCTTGACAGCCCGATTCCAAATAGGCGGAAAGCAATATCTGGGCGGCAAGTTTGTCCCGATGTGCCTTTCGCTTTTTGTCCGTCAGTCCTGCCTGCCGAAGGATATGTTCCGCTTCGACCGAAGTGTAACGTTCATCCATGTAATCGACTTCAATGCCCGTCGTCTCTGCGAGCCAGCGTCCAAAGCCGATGACTTCCTTTGCCTTTTCGCTCAAATCGCCGCTCAAATGCAGGGGCAAGCCGAGTACGAAATGCGTGATTCGCTCTTCGCTGACCAGTTGCCGAAAGTAGGCGGCATCCCGTTCCGGCGACTTGCGAATGTAAGTCTCGTAAGGACTTGCCAGCACTCGGTCTGCATCGCTGACGGCGATTCCGATTCGCACGGTGCCGTAATCGATTCCTGCAATTTTTCCGGTGGGATTTCGCATACACGGTTGCGGGATGATAGTGAATCCCCGCTTTGCGGTCAAGATGAAATTAGCGACCATAAGTGCCGTTAACGCCTTGAACGTTTTGTAGCAAAAAGATAAAATGGTTCCCGTCATCCGCTTATGCCGGAGGAACATTATGGCCATCAAGCATCTGGTATTCGTCTTCTTTACATTGACGGTTACGCAGCCGTTAGTTGCGCAAACGATTGACTCCACCGTCATTCAATCCTTCACGGAAAAATTGAAAGCCGGTGTCAAAACTTCGCCGATGCTCGAAAAAATGCTCGAAGAACCGATGAAAGATGTCGAGTCCATCGTTTTCGCCCTTCGGGTGCCGGGGCGCGACCACTGGTACGTTTCTTTCGGGCATTATTCTGGACACCAGCCGGATTGCGAGCGGCTTGCCTGGAAAGAAGAAGACGGTCTGCTTATGGGTTACGGCGATGGTGCCGCCCTGGTGAAACTGAATTTGCGAACCGGCGAACTCAATTTGATTCTCCTCGACGAGACCGGAGGAATCCGCGACCCGCAAATGCACTATGACGGAGAGAAAATTCTGTTTGCCTACCGCAAAGGAGGAACGCAAGAATACCACCTCTACGAAATCAACGTGGACGGAACCAATCTAACGCAACTGACGAACTCCGAATACGATGACATTGAACCGACGTACTGCCCGGACGGTTCCATTATCTTTTGCTCGTCCCGTTGTATGCGGTACATCAATTGCTGGCACACGCAGACGACGACTCTTTACCGTTGCGATGCCGATGGTCGGAATGCCCGAATGCTGTCGGGTAATAACGAACATGACAACACTCCTTGGATGTTGCCGGACGGTCGGGTACTGTATATGCGTTGGGAATACGTTGACCGCTCCCACACCGATTTTCACCATCTTTGGGCGATGAATCCCGATGGGACACAGCAGGTGATTTATTTTGGCAACCAGCATCCGGGAGGGGTGATGCTCGATGCCAAACCCATTCCGAACTCGGAAAAAGTTGTCATGATTTTTTCACCGGGACATGGTGCCACGGAACACATGGGATTTATTACCGTCGTTTCCCCGAAGAATGGTCCCGACGACCTCGGCAGTGCCAAACAGATCGGCGACGCAAAGACCCGGTACAAAGACCCTTATCCCTTTTCGGAAGATTGTTTTCTCGCCGCCAATAATGAAGCACTATTCATTATCAACGGAGCAGGGCAGGCGGAACCGATATTCCGTTTGCCCAAAGAGTTACTCGACATGAAACTGGGCGTTCACGAACCCCGACCGATTATGCCGCGCGAACGGGAGTCCATCGTTGCCCCTCGAATCGATTTGTCGAAAGCAACCGGCACGGTCGTTCTCGAAGACGTGTATCATGGTCGCTCTCTTGAAGGACTGGAACGGGGCAAAGTCAAAAAACTGTTGGTGCTCAAACAGGTGCCGAAGCCGGTCAATTTTTCGGGGGGACCGCAACCGATGACCATCTTCAACACCTTCACACTTGCCGAAGTGTTGGGGACAGTTCCCGTGGAAGACGATGGTTCGGCAAATATCGAAATCCCTGCGTTGCAGTCGGTTTTTTTCGTTGCCCTTGACGAAAACGATTTGGCAATCAAACGCATGCTCAGTTTTTTGACGGTTCAGCCGGGCGAAACCGTCGGGTGCATTGGTTGCCACGAAGACCGAACGGAAGCCCCCAGACCGACGTATCGGATTTCAAAAGCGGCGCAAAAAGTCCCGCAAAAACCGGAGCCGATACCGGGCGTGCCGCCGGTGATTGATTTTCCCCGGGATGTGCAACCGATTCTCGATAAACATTGCGTCGCCTGCCACAACCCGGAAAAGTACGATGCCAAACTCGATTTAACCGGCGACAAAACGCCGTGGTATTCGATGTCCTACTTGCGGCTGGCACTGGACGGAAATTACGTCGTTGATAACCGCAATCGGATCAACAGCAGTCATCCGATCTATGAAGTCGGAAGCGGAGTCAGTACGTTGATGCGGTATATCGAGCCTTCGCATTACGATGTGAAACTCACACAAGAAGAAAAAAATCGTGTTCGGCTTTGGATTGATACGAGTGCAACGTATCCCGGTACGTATGCGTCGCTTCGCACCGGACTTTTTCCGGTCGAAATTGATTTCAAGCAACTGCATTCCCGGTGCGGCGAATGTCATGCGACGGCAGATTATCGAGAAACCAAGGCATCGGCATTGGAGTGTTGGAATTTTCCATGCGTGAAAGGAAATACGACGCAGGACATTCCCCGACTCGAACGGTGGAATCTCACGCACACGACGCTGTTCAACGTTTCCAATCCTGCGCGTTCCATGATTTTGCGTGCTCCGCTTGCGAAAAGTGCCGGGGGAATGGAAGCATGCGGAAAAATCGTTTTTGAAAACACCGATGATCCGTTTTACCAAACGGTTCTTGACGCATTACGGGAAGCAAACCAAAAAATGCACACCGAAAAACGATTCGACATGCCGGGATTCCGACCGAACGATGATTACATCCGCGAGATGCAAAAGTATGGAATCGTCAAAAAGGATTTAGGTCAGACAGAACTGTTCGACTATTACCAAGCGGAGCGGGACTATTTTGATTCCTGGTACTTCGACCCGCTACTGGGCGATGTGAAAGCATCGGCAAATATCAAATAGGAACTGTCCGTAAATAATTCCGTCATTTCGACCAACGGGAGAAATCTCGTAGAGTGGGCGACGTGATTGTATCCGATTGCATTCGTTTTCGATAGGGAATGGTGTAATACCATCATGGCAAGAAAATGAGGTTTTCGGGCAAATTCTTTGCGTCCCTTTGCGACCTTTGCGGTTCAAAAATACCACAAAGGGGACAATTCATCCCCGATCCGACTGTGAATAGAGCAACGAACCGCGAATGTCAGGGGAGCGGCTTTTTGGCAATATCAGTTCCATTGCCGTATATTTCCTCTGCGCTGAGATCAATGTTGTCGTTCCATGAAATTCCGTATCCGCCGGGTTCAACGCGCACCGCCTTCTGCAATGCTGGATGACGAAACAACAACGAAAATTCAGGTTGGTCTTCCCAGCGGCGTAAATCATACTCTTTTTCCGTACCATCAACGAAAACCGCACGCAATCGAAACGGTTCGACAACGGAAACTGTATGTATGCGATGAAAAACGTGATTCGTCATGGCTTACTCTAAACCAGGTAGTTGTATGAATTCCTGAGTATCCCACATTGTTTGCAACTCCTTGCGGTAGCGTTCTGCCCATTCTTTGACAAGTCTCTCCGCTCAACGAAGTGATACCTGTTTCATTATCATCGGTATCAATTTTCGCATCGCTCTGGCACGGTGGCTAATTGTCCGCTTAACGGCAGAGTGCAAAGTGCCGAACGTTTGATGATATTCGACCACTTCAAAGAGCGGATCGTAACCGAAGCCCCCTTCGCCGGAATGTTCAAACAAAATGCGTCCCCGGCAACGTCCTTCGGTCTCGCCGCAAATTGTTCCCGACGGGTCGGCAAGCACAGCGGTACAAACGTAATATGCCGTCCGCTTTTCTAACGGAACGTTTGCCAACTTTTCCAAGAGCAGGCGATTATTATCGTCGTCGTTGGAATTTTTATCGTCGGAAAGTGCCGAAAAGCGAGCCGAAAGCACGCCCGGTGCCCCGTCCAGAGCATCGACACACAAACCGCTGTCTTCGCCGACGACCCAGGCGTTCAGAAACTTTGCTTGTTCGACTGCCTTCTTTCGGGCATTGTCGAGAAATGTTTGACCGTCTTCGACGACATCAAGTTTTTTGTCAAAATCGGCAAGCGTTCGTACTTCGACGTTGTACGGATCGAGCAATTCTGCTAACTCGATACCCTTTTTGCGATTATTTGTGCCTAAAACCAGTGTGAACATTGTGTGCGAAATGAGGAACGTTAATTATATCATAAACGGGTACAAACACGTCGTACCTTATCGTCATATTTTGTACAACCCGACCAATCGGAAGAATTTGCTGCCGGAATGACCGCTTTTTTGCATTTTACCGATTTTCGGAATCAATTTTGCTACGTCGATTATTCGATAGATACCAGTGAGGGGAAGGATTCCCTGAGGTGCGTTTTCGACCTTTCGCCATGGACGGCGAAAGCCATCGAGAGTGTGTGTCCGTTCGGGACCGTGCGTAAGTATCGGCAATGTTCGGGCATCGTTGGACTTAAGCCAATCTATGGACGAGACGGAGATGCTTCTCTCCGAAACACTGGGTTTTCTCGAAAATAGTTTCCCTTTTGGTTTCGCTCAACGAACCTGTTGCATGGTAAGTAAGAGTCCGCTTTGGCGAACGGAGACAGGATGTCCACGCCGCCCTATCGGTCTTGCTTAAAACGCAGTTGAAAGGGGATGCGACATGAGGTTGCATCCCCTCTTTTTTGGGGAACAGTGCGTAAAGATTTTTCTGCACTTAAACATTACAGAATAAACTTGCTCAAATCTTCGTCTTTGCAGAGTTCGTCGATCCGCTGGCGCACATATTCGGCATTGACCACGACCGTTTCGCCCGGTCGGTCCGGTGCGTCAAAACTCAACTCTTCCAACATGCGTTCCATAATCGTGTACAAACGACGCGCTCCGATGTTCTGCATCTTTTGATTGATCGAAAACGCATAGCCCGCCAGTGCGTCAATACCGTCTTCCTCAAATTGCAAGGCGACCTGCTCCGTCTGCATCAGCGCAAAATACTGTTTCGTGAGCGAACCGTCCGGCTCCGTTAAAATGCGGACAAAATCCTCTTTCGTCAAATCTTTGAGTTCGACACGAATCGGAAACCGTCCTTGCAATTCCGGCATCAAATCGCTCGGACTCGCCCGGTGAAACGCTCCCGCCGCGATGAAAAGAACGTGATCCGTTTTGACATAACCATATTTCGTTTGAATCGTTGTTCCTTCCACAATCGGCAACAAATCACGTTGAACTCCCTGCCGGGAAACATCCGCACCGTGCTGTTTTTCGCTGGCAACGATTTTGTCGATTTCGTCGATGAAGATAATCCCCAGATTTTCCGCCAGTTCGATGGCAGCCGATTGAATTTTGTCTTTGTTCAACAGCCGGTCGCTTTCCTGTTCGACCAAAAACTCGCGGGCATCTCTGACGGTCAATTCCCGTCGGGTCGTGCTTTTCGGAGCGATTTTCGAGAACATTTCCTGCAAGTCCAGTTCCATCGACTCCATACCGGGCATGTTCCCCATAATCATCGGGATTGCCCGCGTTTCGGAAACGACGCTCACGGTCTTCTCTTCCATTTGCCCGGCATCGAGCATTTTTCGGATTTTTTCCCGATTGCGGTCGTGCTTGACTTTCCGAACGAGTTCCGCATCGCTCAAATCCTCGTCGTCTTCATCCTCTTCGTCCTCATCGGACGATTTTGTTCTTGTATGCGGCGGAAGGAGCATATCGACAAGCCGATCATTTGCACGTTTTTGTGCTTCTTCTTTGACTTTTTCCCGCTCTGTATTTCTGACGATGCCGAGGGCGTTTTCGACGAGTTCCCGAACCATGCTTTCGACATCACGACCGTAATAACCGACTTCGGTGTATTTGGTTGCTTCGATTTTAATGAACGGCGCACCGGTGAGTGTGGCAAGTCGCCGGGCAATTTCGGTCTTTCCGACCCCAGTCGGACCGATCATCATGATATTTTTTGGGGAAATTTCCTTTTTTATCGTCTCATCGACTTGCTGCCGCCGCCAGCGGTTGCGCACCGCGATTGCTACGCTCCGCTTTGCTTCGTCTTGACCGACGATGTGTTTATCCAGTTCCGCTACAATTTGCCGAGGAGTAAGTTCCATAGTCATTTTAGTATAGTCTATTAACCTAAATGGACAAGGAGTCGATACCTCGGATGTTAGAATTCTTGTTCGCTGACAATTTTGTGCATTTCGTTGTCATTTTGAGTTTTTGTTCATTCTTCCCATTTTTCCTATACGGAAATTTCTATGTTTCAATTCGATGGTGATGGAATGGGGCAACACTACTACGCCGGGAAAAAAATTGTTACGACAATTGCACTCCCTCTTGCGAATGGGCTTCTATTCAGAGAGCCTTGTTTTTTTAGGGAATTATGCCCTTGAGTCCAATAGAGAATGTCTTTTCCAAACGATAAACGATGTCGAGAAGGTCAATGCCCATGTTTGTCTCCTATCCGGGAACTGCGGTGAGTGCGGTTCGTTCCAATGCTTCCGAAGGTTCATCAAACGGCATGTCGTATTCGTCATGTTCATCGACATAGCCGCGAGCATCTCCCGGCAACCAATTTCCGTACATTGTCGAGGAGACCAAAACGTAGGAAAACCGAGAAGGATCAAAGTGCATCATCATCTCCTAAAGAGCGGGGGACGAAGGTACTCCGTAGTCCCCCGACTCGTTACGTTGATTATAGCGTAAATCCGGGGACTGCGCGGAGTACCGCTCCGTCCCCGGCTCTTTGTGGGTTACACCTCTTGATTCTCCCCGTAGTACGCATTTGTGTACAACTGTTTGATCTCACTGATCAACGGATAACGCGGATTCGTTCCCGTACACTGGTCGTCAAAAGCCTCTTCCGACAAACGATCTAAATTGGCAAAAAACTTCTTCTCGTCAACACCAGCATCCTTGATCGAATGAGGTATCTCCAACTTCGTACATAATTCATGAAATGCATCAATGAGCCGCTCCGTCATTTCTGCATCCGAACCTTCGACTAAACCTAAAACGTGTGCCATCCGAGCATACCGGAACGTTGCATTCGGATAGCCGTACTGCGGAAATGCCGCCTGCTTGCGCGGTGCCTCCGTCGCATTGAACCGAATGATATGTTCCATCAGTAGCGCATTCGTGTAATCCGTTGCCGCCACCGAAGCAATCGCTTCAATCGCATGCACCAACGCATCAATGCCGGAATACGCCGTCAACTTTTTCGGCATCGTCAACGCCAACGCCGGATCAACGATTGCCATATTCGGAGTCAATTCGTAGTCCGCGTAGCCGTTCACGGGTTTTTCGAGCGAATTTTCGCATCCTATTGGTATTAAACAACTTACGTCGACCATCAATCAGCAAATTTTCACA
>Ga0082212_10011841_pt1 | contig 11022 bp, 5 predicted proteins | sample TergutNt197P3_FD_71548 | JGI IMG/M metagenome (GOLD analysis project Ga0082212, IMG submission 71548) | Neocapritermes taracua P3 segment gut microbial communities from Petit-Saut dam, French Guiana - Nt197 P3 | ecosystem: Host-associated > Arthropoda: Insects > Digestive system > Gut ...
GGGGTCGTTGCGCCCTATTTTCGTCCCGCGTTTGACAGGTTGTTTCTTGACGGAATCGTCGCCGCCCGCGTTTTGGGCCATTGCGTTGAGGTTTCTTGCGACGCCCTGGCGTTTGAGTGTTTCTTCCTTCCTGACGCGGACCGTGAACACACGCCGGACGACTTCCTCCCTTATTCCGCCTATCATCGCCTCGAACATATCGAAACCGTCGCGTTTGTACTCGTCGACGGGGTTGATATTTCCGTAGGCGCGGAGCCTGACGCTGTCGCGCAGCTCTTCCATGGCGTCTATATGCTCCATCCAGTATTCGTCGACCACGCGCAGCATGATGACCCGCTCCAGCTCGCGCATTATCGGCGTGCCGCTGCCGGGCAGTGACCCAAGCTCCGTCTCCCTCTCGGAGTAGACAGCCTCCGATTTTTCCTCGAGGATCCCCACAAGCTCGTCCCTGCCGAAGCCCGACCCGGGAAGGCTGATTTCGCGCTTTTTGAGGAACAGGCTCTCAAACGGGGACAATGCCTCCGCGAGCGCCGCCGGGTCGTCGATGCGTTCGAGCTCCCCAAAACCGGCGTTTACGTTGGTGTCTATCACCTCGGAGATCATTGAGCGGATGTTCTGCCTGATATCGTCGCCGTCGAGAACCTTTTTTCGCTGCTCGTATATCAGCGCGCGCTGTTTGTTCATCACATCGTCGTATTCAAGCACGTTTTTGCGCGACTGGAAGTTGCGGCTCTCAACCCTGCGCTGCGCCGTTTCAATTGCGTTGGAAAGCATTTTCCTGTCTATCGGAGTATCGTCGTCCATGCCGAGGGTGTCCATCATCCCCATCATTCGCTCAGACCCGAACAACCGCATTATATCGTCCGTCAACGCAAGATAAAAACGCGTCTCGCCGGGGTCGCCCTGCCTGCCGGCGCGCCCGCGCAGCTGGTTGTCTATGCGGCGGGACTCGTGGCGCTCCGTGCCCAATATACACAGCCCGCCCACATTTTTGACTTTTTCCGCCTCGACCAACGTGACCTCGCGGTGCTTTTCCATCTTTTCGGCGAACAAAGCGCGCGCGAAGATGATCTCCTCGTCGTCCGTTTCCGCGTAACCCGTGGCCTCGGCTATTAGTTCGTCGCTCAGCCCGGCTTTTTTCAGCTCGTTTTTGGCTAGGTACTCCGGATTGCCGCCCAGCATTATGTCGGTTCCGCGCCCCGCCATGTTCGTCGCGATCGTGACCGTTCCGACTTTCCCGGCCTGCGCCACTATTTCCGCTTCTTTGTCGTGCTGCTTGGCGTTGAGGACATTGTGGACGACGCCCCGTTTCCTGAGCATTGAGGAAAGTAGCTCGCTCTTTTCGATTGAAACAGTTCCGACGAGCACCGGCTGCCCTTTTTTGTTGCACTGCTCTATCTGCTCTATTATCGCCCTGTATTTGCCTTCCTCCGACCTATAGACGATATCGGGGTTGTCGAGGCGCACAAGCGGCCTGTTTGTCGGTATTTCTATAATGTCAAGATTGTATATGGCGCCGAATTCCTCGGCTTCCGTGAGTGCCGTGCCCGTCATTCCCGAAAGTTTTCCGTACAGGCGGAAGTAGTTTTGGAATGTTATTGTCGCAAGCGTTTTGCTCTCGTGGGCGACTTCGACATGCTCCTTGGCCTCGATCGCCTGATGCAGCCCTTCCGAATAGCGCCTGCCCAGCATCAATCGCCCCGTGAACTCGTCGACTATTATCACTTCGCCTTCTTTTACGACGTAGTCGACGTCCCTCTGCATGATTCCATGCGCACGAAGCGCCTGGTTGATGTGGTGCGACAGCGTGCTGTTTTCGAGATCGGCCAGATTTTCAAGGCCAAAATGCTTTTCCGCCTTTCCGGTGCCGCGGGCGGTGAGGGTCGCCGAGCGCGCCTTTTCATCGACGACGTAATCGGCGTCAAGGGCTTCGTCCTCCTGCGCTTTCTCGTCCGTTGTCGCATACACGATTTTTTTTAGTCTCGTCGTGAACTCGTTCACCTTTGTATACATATCCGTGGATTCGTCGCCCTGGCCCGAAATGATCAGCGGCGTGCGGGCTTCGTCAATGAGTATCGAGTCGACCTCGTCCACAATGGCGTAGATATGCCCGCGCTGCACCATGTCCTTTTTGTACAGCGCCATATTGTCGCGCAGATAGTCGAAACCGAGCTCGTTGTTTGTACCGTAGGTGATGTCGGAACCGTACGCGGCGCGTCTTTCGTCGCCGCTCAGGCCGTGTACTATCAGCCCGACGCTGAGACCCATGAAGCGGTGGACTTTTCCCATCCATTCGCTGTCGCGGCGGGCCAGGTAGTCGTTGACCGTCACTATGTGAACGCCGTTTCCCGTCAGCGCGTTCAGGTAGGACGGCATGACGGCAACGAGGGTTTTGCCCTCTCCCGTCTTCATTTCGGCTATGCGCCCCTGATGCAGTACGGCGCCGCCTATCAACTGGACTTTGAACGGGCGCATACCGAGTACGCGGTCGCAAGCCTCGCGCGTGGCGGCGAACGCTTCCGGCAATATGTCGTCAAGCGTCTCGCCGTCCTTCAGGCGCGACTTGAATTCGCCGGTTTTCGCGCGAAGGGCTTCGTCCGTGAGTGCGCGGTATTCGGCTTCGAGACCCTCGATTCTGTCTATCATAGGCGTGAGAGCTTTGAGCTCCCTGTCGTTGTGGGTGCCGAAAATCTTTGAAAATGCCCGCTTGATCATATTGTCGCCTTTCATGTACGTTTTTTCAGCATTTGATTCTATCACAAAGTTGTCAACAAAAAAAGAAAAATCGGCATCGCACCGGTTCCCGGCCGGCAAACATTGCGCCGGACTCCGGCCGTCGTCGCGCGAGGGGGCGGATCAGGGGTTTTTCGCGCGTTCCGACAGATCGGCTATTATGCCCTCGAACTCGGCATGGTATTCCGCTTTTCCCTTATGACCCTCCAGATGCAGCGGCATATGCGCAAGGTTGCCAAGTATGGTCGGTATCCATCTGTACGGTATGCCAATCAGTATCGTGTCCGACGGATAAAGCTGCCTGCCGTGCAGCCCGTGGACGAAAGCGGGTACGATGAAATTGACCTCGGCGGTTTTGTGCGGTTGGACAAGAAGCCATGAACAGCCCATCACCGGGGTACACGAGGACTTGTACATTTCGCCCGTGGAGTATGTCATTGCGCGCATCACAAGCTCCGCCCGGGCGGGGTTTGCGCTTATGACGAGGACGTCCGGTTCATATGTGAGAAGCCCGGCGGGGGAGAAGAGGACATAGTTTGCCGTGCCGCCGTCGAGCTTCGGGATGTATTGGTAAAAATGCTGGTTGCATCGCGCCTCCTCAAAGACGCCGAGACGTTCGCCGATCTGCCCGCTTTTTTCAAACGGCGTGAACTCCTCCATGCCAAGCACTATTTTCCCTACGCAGGTCTCGGTGTTTTCCTTCGAAATGTAGAAGCTCCTGTTGTCCGATTGCGACAGCTTCAGCATTTCGCACAGTGAGAGCGCCATGTTTTTATCCAATTGCGGAATGCCTTCGGGGCGGAAAAAGCTGAACTTGACCCCGACGGGAGGCAAATCAAGCTCAAGTTTTTTTAGGATCGAGTAGTCGTTTTTCAAAACACCCATTTCGTTCTCCTTTTTCTCCGCTATTCGGGAGCGTTTTCGGGGCAGTGCGCATTCAGAAAGGCAATCACGTTGCGGTAAAACAGTTCCCGGCTTCTGTCATTGTGTATTGCGTGGCGCGAATCATATTCCTCTCCCGTCATTTTCGGGCCGCACTTTTCTATAAACTCATGCGTAGGTATGTTGCTGAGTATTTTTTCATCCTTCGCGTAAGCCAGATAGGTCGGAATCGACAGCCCGGAGGCGTTTTCCAAGGCATATGAACAGCCGCCGTTTATGCCAGAAATCAGGCGCAGCGTCATTCTGTTGTGATACAACGCGTCGTCGTCGAATTCTTTCTGTTTTGGCCCGTCGCTTGTGATATCCGAAAAAGACAGCTTCGTGAGTTTTTTTGGGAGAGCCACGTTTGGAAACAGGGCGCCCAATACCTTCATGACAAAGGGCGGCGGCTGTTTGGTTTTTTCATTAAGCCCAAGCCATGGGGATTCCAATACCACGCACGCCAAATCGTCCTTTTTCCGCCTGAGCGCATAATTGGCGGCGATGTTGCCGCCCATGCTATGGCCGTAGAGTACAATGGGCGCGCCGGGCGACATTTCCCTGACCATGTCCGCGACCGAGTCGACGTCATCCATAAAGCTCTGATAGCCCGGAATCCTGCCGCGGTATTTTTCTTTCTTTTCCGGCGGTATTTCGGGGAACCCGCCATGGCCGCGCTGGTCAAAAACAACGCTTGAATAGTTTGCGCCGCCCAATTGCCCGGCGAGTTCACGATAGCTTCCGGAATGCTCGCCAAATCCGTGGCTGACGATCACCGTACCTCTTGTTTTTTCCGTTGCGGCGCCATATACGATTGTTGGTATTATAGCGCCGTCTTTTGCCCTGACGCTTGTTTCGTCGATTCGCATATAGCGCCTCCTTTTGTCCTGCCATAAACCCGGTTTGGACCCGGGTCACGCAAGATAACCTTCCACGGCCGCCGTTGCCTCGTCAAAATCGCTGTGCAGCAGGTGCTCGGCTATCGTGTTCAGAAGCTCTTTCGTGGCCGGCGACCATGTCTTTTCCCGGAGCTCCACTATTATGTCATCCGCCGTTTGCTCGTCGTACTCCTCGCAGGCGGTTTTTATCAAAATAAGCTTTTCGCGCAGCAGCTGCGGGTCGGCGTCCTCCGCGTCCTCCGCTCCGCTTTCCTGTTCGGGAACTATTTTTTCTATGAACTCGCGCAGGGAGTCCAGGAAAGCGGGGGTCTGCGACCTCACGGTTTCCAGGTCGCCACCGCGCCCCGCGGCCTCGAGCCCCTTCGCGACGTCCGAAAGCCCCTGCTCCTTCACGTTCGCGAGCGCGCTCTTCATGCCGTGCACGTTTATCACGTACGTGCGCAGCTCGCCCTCGTCGCCGTACCCGTCGCCCACGTCGATCGCCTCGAGCGTCGCGAGGGCCTTCCTCGCGTCGCGCGCGAATATCTCCGCGAAGTGCGGGTCCACGCCCCCTTCGCCCGCGCCAGCCTCGTCGCGCACCGCGCCCGCCCCCTCGCGGCGCGCCGCCTCCTGCCTCCGCGCCTCCTCCAGAACCTCCGGCGGCTGCTTGTCCCTTATGTGCTTGTTCAGCACCGCGTTCAGCTGCCGCAGGTCTATCGGCTTCGACAGGAAGTCGTTGAACCCGCTCCCCAGGAATATCTCCGCCTGCCCCGCCACCGCGTTCGCCGTCAGCGCCACGATCACGCCCCCGTACCCCATCGCGCGGATCCTCTGCTCCGTCTCTATACCGTCCATCTCCGGCATCATGTGGTCCATGAACACTATGTCGTACTCGTTGCCCGCCTCTATCTTCTCCAGCGCCGCGAACCCGCTCTCCGCCGAGTCTATCGCCAGCCCGTACGGCGCCATCAGCCCCCTCGCCACGTATATGTTCGTCTCCACGTCGTCCACTATCAGCACGCTCCCGTACGGCATCGGCTCCCTCGTTATCTGCAGCCGCTTCATCCGCGCCCTGTTGTTCGTCCGGAACTGGTGCAGGTTCTCCGCCATCTCCTCCCCCAGCACCTCCGTCCCGACCCTGCCCTGCGGCAGCCGCACCGTGAACGTCGAGCCCTTCCCCGCCTCGCTCTCTATCCCGATCTCCCCGTCCATCATCCTTACCAGGTTCCTCGTGATGCTCATGCCCAGGCCCGTCCCCTCCGTCGTCCTGTTCGCCGCCATGTTGAACCGCGAGTACTCGTCGAACAGGCGCGCCACCTGCTCCTCCGTCATCCCCTGCCCCGTGTCGCTCACCGCGAACACCAGCTCCACCTCCCCGTCCCCGCGCGCGCCGCCCACGGAGACCGACAGCTTCACCGTCCCCTCCGCCGTGTACTTGAACGCGTTGGACAGGATGTTGTTCATTATCTGCTTCACGCGAAGCTCGTCGCCCATGAGCATCGAGGGCAGGTTCTCGTCCACGAAAAGGTCGAACTCGATGGGTTTGTCGCCTATTCGCATCACGTTGAGCTGCGCCGTGTCGCTTATCAGGCTCGCTATCTCGTACTGCGCGATCACAAGCTCGAGCTTGCCCGCCTCTATCTTCGACAGGTCGAGGATGTCGTTTATTATGCCCAGCAGCATGTCGCCGGACGCGAATATCTTGCCGAGCGCCTCCTTCACCTGCTCCTCGAGGACGTCCCTCTGGAGCTGGATCTCCGTGATGCCGAGTATCGCGTTCATCGGCGTGCGTATCTCGTGGCTCATCGTGCTCAGGAACTCGCTCTTCGCCTTGCTCGCGGCCTCCGCGTTTACGAGCGCGTCCTCCAGCTCGATCGTCCGTTCCTTGACTATTTCGTCAAGCGCGAGGTTCTGCTTTCTTTTCCTGAACAGCCAGAACACCGTCAGGAACAGCCCTGCGGCCAGCACGACCGCCACCACGATGAAGTACATCAATCTCTGCTGCGCTATCTGCTTTGTGTAGTCATATCCGCGGTTCGCCCAATCGTCGGAGATGACGCCCGTATCCACAAAAGCCTGCGCTTTGTTAACTATTGAGCACAGGACCGCCTCATTGACGTTGAAACCGAAGTTTGAATCCATCGGCGCGCTGAACCTGATGTTTATTTTAAAGCCGGGTTTTTCGCGGTAGTTCTGCTGCATCAGCATGAGGTAGTTTGAGCCCATGAGCAGGTCTATTTCCCCGTTGTCAAGCGCGTCAAGCACTTCTATCTGGTCGTCGTACAATATAAGGTTGTCGTTGTCCGCGAACCACTCGTTGTACTTGTCCTCAAAAGCGGACTTCCTTATCGCGCCGACCCGCGCCCTGACGACCTGGTAGCTTGCCAGGTTCGGGTAGTCGTACTTTGACAGGAACGCGTAATGCGCCGATGCGTAGGGCATGCTCCACAAAAAGTTGCCTTCGCGCTCGGCGGTCCAGATCAGCTGCGAAACCATCGACGCCCTGCCGGACTCCAGCATCGCCATCGTTTCCGACCATGGCGTGTTCTCGTCGTTTATCGTTTCAAACCTTATATCCGTCAGGGCGCTCACTTCCCTCAAAACGTCGACGGCGATGCCCTGAAATTCCTTATCCTTTTTGTCATAGAAGCTGATCGGGTAATTATCCGGTTCCAGGGCGATCCAAACGGGTTCGTTTCGCGCCTTCAAATCGAATAAATATGCTTTTTCCGCGTCCGTCAGCGACCTCTCCAGCTTGTATTGGGCATAGGCATTGTTTCCCTGCCTGTAAAAATCGAACAGGACGTCGATCCCGCCGGCGGATAGGTATTTGTTGACGACGTCGATCACCGGCTTCAGATTGGGGTTCGCCGTTGTCAGCGAAACCGATGTGTAGACAAGCTGGAACATCTCTTTTGAATGGATTTCGGGATATTTGTCGAATATCGGGTCGCAGACCCCTTCCGTGACGAATATGTCTATTTCGCGGGATATCAGTTTTTCGGCCGCCTCGTCGAAGCTGTCGACCTCCGTGATTTTAAACGCGAGATTCGGGTAATACTGCATGACATGGTCGATGTCGATTGTCCCTGCGAGCGAACCTGTTCTCAGCCCGTTGGTGTCTGCGACATTGTTGATTTCCGGACCGTCCGCAAGCGAGAAAACCCTCAGCGCGCGCTCCGCGATCGGGTGCGTCATGAAGTAATGGTTCATGCGTTCGGGAGTCGGAGTCAAGTCGCCCGTGAAATCTATTTTTTCCGAATCGACGCCGTTTTTCAGGTTTTCCCAATCGTAAAGCTCCAACGTGAACTCGATCCCGAAAAACTCCGTCAGGAAATCGCAGAAAGTGGAGGCAAATCCCGCATATGATCCGTCGGGCAGGTTGAACGCTTCGGTCTCGTACATCTGACCGTAGACAAACCGCGCCCTTTCTTCTTTCAGGGACTCGATCGCGTTGATGTCCCTCGCGGTTATATTGTCAAGCTCCCGGTAATACCTGACCGACCGAATGTCACGGTTGTCATGGGATTCTTTGCCGCGGCACGCCGGCAATGCAATGAATATCAACACCAATACCGCAGAGAATATCCGTCTCATACATCCGCCTCCGAAAATGATAACCCAGTCTATCATACCGCATGGCTTTCCGCAACAAACCAAAGGAGCCTTTTCCGGGCTCCCTGCGGTCTGCAACTGGTCGGTTATTTCTTTATTTTGCCTATCAATTCGCGAAGCTCGTCTGTCGACACCCCGGACTCGGCGATGACCTTGATCAGCTCACTTTTGTTCTCGCTTTTTTTTGTTCTCATCAGAGCCCGTTTTTGCGCTAGCAGACCCGCGGTCACTTTCTTGCTTTCGGCGATCGCTTTCTCTATTTCCGCAATCCTCTCGTCGGTGGTCTTTTTTGACTTGCCCGAACCTTTGACTCCTCGTGGCATTTCTTCATTTCCTTTCGAGTTTTTTTGTTATGTCGTCCCGTATATTTGCGTCCATTTATTTATAAATAACGGTGTACCGACCATACTACGCGAGTTTAGCACGTATTCACCATTTTCGCAACCCCGTTCTCAAGTATTTTTAACCGGTTTTACGTTCCTTTTTTACGTCCACGGCGGTACGGCCCGGAGCATCCGAAGCCAATGTCATTCCCGCCCGTCATTTTTGCTTAGTATTTTCCGTAATCCTCTCCTATCGGCGCCGCTTCGGAAAACTGTTCCGTTGCCCCCCGCCGCACCGGCGCCGAAATGCTTTTCCGGGCGTCTTCCCTCAGCCTGAACTGCGCGACCATGTTCTCCAGCACGTTTGACTGGCTGCTCATTTCTTCCGACGCCGCGGCGCTTTCCTCCGCAGTCGCGCTGTTTTGCTGGATTACCTTGACCACCTGGTCGATGCCGGTCGTGACGTGCGACATGGCGGAGCTCTGTTTCGCCGACATGGACTGGACGCTCTCGATTTTTACCGCATTGCTCTGCGAAAGCTCGACCACGGACTGCAGACTGGCATTCACCCTCTCGACGATTCTGTTGCCGTCCTCCACGCTCTGCGTGCTGCTCTCTATCAGCGACGCTGTTTCCTTCGCCGCGTTCGCGGACTTGGACGCCAGATTGCGGACCTCCTCGGCCACGACCGCAAAGCCCTTGCCGTGCTGTCCCGCCCTGGCCGCCTCCACCGCCGCGTTGAGCGCCAGTATATTCGTCTGGAAGGCAATATCGTCGATGACTTTTGTCGTTTTGACGATATCCTTTGATTTCTCGCCGATGGTTCTCATGGCCTCAAGCATATGACCCATGTTCTCCATGCACGTATCCATCAACTGCCCGACTTCACGCACTTCGTTCAAGGCGTCGGTGGAGGTCGATTCGCTTTCCTGCGCGGAGCTGTTGATTTCCGCGATCGTGGCGGACAGATCCTCGACCGCCGACGACTGCGCCGCCGAGCCTTGCGCGAGGGCCTGCGCGCCGTTCGCTATCTGCCTTGATCCCGTTGATACCTGTTTCGCCGAGGTGTTGATGCCCGAGAACATCCGGCTGAGGTTTTTCTCGAGTATATTCATGGATGTTCCCATATCGTCGCTTTCCGACAGTATCGTAAATTCGGCGGTAAGGTCGCCCTCCGCCACGATTCTCAACGCCTTCGCTATTTCGATGACATGCACCACAAACTTCGCGCAGGCGCCTATGCACTCTCCCATCTCGTCCTTGGAGGCGGAATATTTCGCAATGTTGTCCAAGTCCGCCGGATGCAGCGTCAGATCGCCGGTCGAGCTCGCCCTTTTCATGAATTCCGTCAGAACCAGCAGCGGGTTGGCGATGATTTTTTTGATTACCGCCCGTATCAGGAAGCCCGCGACGATCATGATGACGAGCGACAGCGGCACGACGATGTATATTATGTTTCTGATCGGCTGCGTCACCACGCTCGTTGGAATGACCGTGACCATGTGCCAGGCGGTAGTGTGGATCGTGCTCGACGTGTAATATTTTTTAACGCCAAGCCCGACGTCCACGTACGCCCCGTCCGCGGATGATATCTCACCCCACAGAACGGCCAGCGAGCCGTTGTCCGCTTCCTTCATGTTGACGAACACCCCATCGACGGCGGCGAAGCTTGTCGGGTGGACAATGATGTCGCCGTTGCCGTCAAGCAGCATTGCGTAACCCTGGCCGTCGAGCGTGATGTCCAGTATCATGTTTCTCAGCTCGGGCACAAGCACGTCGGCTCCGACGACGCCTACCACCCTGCCGTCGCTCACGACGGCGCGCGACACCGTGATGCACAGCTCCTTTGTCATTGTGTCAACATAGGGGGACGTGACGTGCGCGTTTTTTATGTCCGTCATTGCGAGCTTGTACCACCCGCGTTCCGTCGCCCTCCAGCCTTTTTCGTACTCCTGCTCTATCGGGTATCCGCTCCCCATTATCGCGGTGTTGTCGGGGAAGCCGATATAGACGTCGCTATACGCGGAGTTGCCGTCTATGACGCCCTCGAACAAAGGGCGCAGCTCGTCGGCCTCAAGGTTTTCTATCCTTGATACCACGTCGGCAAGAGTGTTCATGTTCGCCTGCTGGACGCTCAGCCAGCTATCCATCCTGAACGCTTCGCTCTCCGTATTTCGCTCAACCTTCGCCAGAGATTCACGGGTGATCACATTGCCGGAAATCACCACCGCTATTCCAACCGTAACCGCAATGCCGATGATAGTCACGCTTAACATTATAGCCGTCAGTTTTGCTCCTATGCTCTTCATGCAATTCACCACTTTTCACCGAATTTAGATTGATTTTAACATATGGGTATGTATAAAACAACAGCCGTTTTCTTGAACTTTTTATTGACAAACAACAAACTGTTTGCTATCATGACAAACGCGCCTTGGATTGCTGGTGTAGCTCAGTCGGTAGAGCAGCTGATTTGTAATCAGCAGGTCGGGGGTTCAAGTCCGTCCACCAGCTCCACAATTTTATTTGGGGGAATTCCCGAGTGGCCAAAG
>Ga0082212_10011842_pt1 | contig 11019 bp, 9 predicted proteins | sample TergutNt197P3_FD_71548 | JGI IMG/M metagenome (GOLD analysis project Ga0082212, IMG submission 71548) | Neocapritermes taracua P3 segment gut microbial communities from Petit-Saut dam, French Guiana - Nt197 P3 | ecosystem: Host-associated > Arthropoda: Insects > Digestive system > Gut ...
TTCCTGATTTGGAATCTGGAACATCAATCATTGCGCCGCGTTTTTCCGGTTTCAGTGTTTCGCGCATGTTGGGATCGGCAGCATATATTTTGTCGGCAATTTCGCGGAATACCGGAGCCGCTACAGTACTGCCGCCGGTTCCATTGACCGTTGGCGCGTAAATGCTCACAATACAGGAATATTTCGGTCGGTCGGCAGGGAAATAACCCACAAATGAAGCGTAATATTTCCGGTCGCTCTTATACCCGTATTTTTCGTTGGCTACCTGTGCCGTACCTGATTTTCCGGCAATTTTATACGTATCGGTATTGATGCGTTTTGCCGTGCCATATTCCACCACCGCCTCCATCATTTTCTTTGCCTTGCGAATGGTGGCAGTCGAGGCGATGGATGATTTGATGACCTGCACATCATATGTTTTTTCTGTCACACCATGGCGTATGAGCATCTTTACAAATTTCGGTTTGACCATCTTGCCGTCGTTGGCCACCGCATTATAGAACGTCAGCACGTGGATAGGTGCCAACCGTACTTCGTAACCGTAAGCCATCTGCGTCAACGACAACTTCGACCAATATTTGCTGCCGGGATACCTGATTTCGGGATCAGCCTCTCCATTTAATTCCAAGCCGAGCGGTTGGTTCAGGTTCATGCTGTAAAGCCGGTCAATGAACTGCTTTTCTTTTCCTCTGTAATACTTGTCAACAAACTTGGTAACACTGATATTCGATGAATGTGCAAAAGCCTTTTCGACAGTGAGCCAGCCCATAGTCTCGCGTCTTCCGTCGTCGTGAACTTTTTTTCCCGAATAATGTACAGCGCCTGAAAGTCCATTGTCTATCGAATCGGCAGGTTGTAATTTTCCGTCCTCCAGCATTGCCATATATGTCATCAACTTAAATGTAGAGCCCGGTTCGATGGATTCGCCAAGCGCATAATTGTACAATTCGCGGTATCTGCCGTATTCATTTTTGCCGAGGTTGACAATGGCTTTGATTTCACCGGTAGCCACCTCCATCACTACCACTGTTCCATGATGCGCATTGTGATACTGCAATCGGTTACGCAGGCTGGTTTCCGCAACATCTTGAATGTTAATATCAATAGTTGATACGACGTCGCCGCCATCCTTAGGTTCAGTCGAATTGAAGCCGCCTATAGGTCTCGTGGCTCCGCCGGGCAGTTTCTGTACCACGCCCACGCCGCGTTCGCCTCTCAAATAGGTATCAAAAGCCCCTTCCAGCCCGGGAAAGTTACCGTTGGGGTCTTTGGTAAGGTAGCCGATGGTACGCTCGGCCAAACCGCCATTGGGTTGTTTGCGTATATTTTCCTGCACAACAATCAGTCCGCCCTTGTTGGCTCCCAACCTGAAAATCGGAAATTTCCTGATGGCTTTCAAATCGTTGTAATCCACCCTGTTTTCAATGAGAAGGTATCGGTCGGGCTTTCTCTGATTCTGTGCGGCAACGATCTTCTGTTTGTACATTGATGCCGATTTCCGACCCAGCAACTTCGACAGGTTTTGACACAATGCGTCTATGCTGTCGTTGAACAATTTTTTGTCCACCACGTGTGTATCCATACGGATTTCGTATGATGGAAGCGAGGTAGCCAGTAAACGCCCGTCCGTAGCCAGAATATCACCACGATTCGGTTCGATGATGATGTTCTTCAGGCTATTATCTATTATCTTTTTTCTCAGTTCTGCTCCCTGGCTTACCTGTATGTACACTATTTTCCCAATGATGAGGCCGGCTGTTGCCAACATCAGAAAGTAGATGATACCCACCCGAAATAATATGTCTTTTTTTACTGACATTTTTCAATTTTTGATTGATGATTGATGATTTTTGATTGATGTAAAACGATTTTTGAAATAACGAATATCTTATTCTTTTTCTGCCAAACTTCCTTCACAGGCAAAAAATGCCGGTGTTCGGAATATTCCAAAACTTTTTTCACTTCTTAATCTTATACGGTGGCTCAACCGACTCTTTCACTTCCAACCGCTTCGTTTTCACCATATCCTGCACTACCGACTGACGGCTGATATACATCAGGTCGGCTGCGGTAGTGATGGATTCGGCGCGTAAGTCCTTCACTTCGCGTTGCAAGCGATTGATATCGCGTGCTACTTTCTCGGCATGGTAACTGTTGCCGATATATACAATCCCCAAAAACGTCAACCAGATGATGAATCCGATATTTTTGAGGATAATGCCTCGCGTAAGCAACGAGCCATTGAGGATATCCCTGATGGAACTTCCTTTCAGTTCGTCGCTTTCTTTTTTGATGTCAACAAATTCTATATTTTCCATGTTATTCATTGTTTATTTTAACCTGATTTACTTCCAATAACTCCAAAAACATTTTGCCGCGCTTTGTAATTCTAAATTTTTGTGCAGGATGATTCGGGGTTTCGGGGATTGTCTGTTCAATAAGATTTTGAGATAACAACTTCTTTATTGTCCTGTTTAAGTAACCTGAAACTTTTTTAAGATGAAAAGCGTCCATTAGTTCCTGTCTTGACATATGTTCAATAGTCAACTTTTCGAGAATAAAACTATACATTGTCTTATTTATGGACTCTTGCCCTAACTCTTGCCCTAACTCTTGCCCTAACTCTTGCCCTAACTCTGCCCCCAATTCTTGTTCTGCCACAAAGTCAAGTTTAATGAATTGCACTTGAAAAGACAGCCCTACTTCTTTCCATCGAAAATCAATTTGCGGATAATCTTTCAATTCGTTGGCGATTAACCTCAAACCATTGCCCCACTGGTCGATAATACCCAATCGTTTGAAAATCGGCGCTATGACCTTGTTTCGCGCATCACTCTGGCGACTGTCCATCGCAGAATAGTCTATTGACGGAGGTAATAAGCCCGGACTTGTTATCTCAATCATATCGTCATAAACCGCCACCTTTACGTCTTTGCCCGTGAGCGAATAATCACGATGTACAATAGCATTGCGAATAGCCTCGCGCACCGCTTTTACAGGATATTCCCATTTCGAAACCGTGTAAACGCCTTCAACCGTCGCCCCCCTGTTGATGTGGCGCAAAACAAAGTTATATGCTTCTTCGGCTTGAGTAGCGATGTTTGTTGTGATACTTTTCTGGTCGATAAATTCGTCCGTAACCGTCCCCTTAAACCGTGCACACTCCACTTTTGCAAAATGAAACATGGAATTTCGTAATTCATCATCGGAAAAAAGCACCAAAGCCTTGGTAGGGTATGCCACACCATTTATCTCTTTCGTCAAATCTAATTTTTTCAAAACCTGAGCATCTATGGTTTCGCCGGTCTTCTCTGCAAAAATAGCAGCAAAACTACCGATATTCAGTTGATGAACAGGTTTCTCTACAATCATCTCACTGTCAAACGATATGTTACGACGTATCCGTTCCAGTTCGGCGATGATGGTTTCGTCTGCTTTTCTGTTCGTTGAGCCAACACGAATATAGGTGCCTTGCAGTTTTCCTTTTTCTTTTAGATAATAGGGAGGAGTGCTGCCGCGATATACCGATACTTTTATCAGGTGTTTGTCATCTTCCGTTAAAAAAGTGATTTCGGGCAATATGGCAGGGTAACAACGGTCAAAAATAATGTTACTAATCTTTTCTTCTGTAGCCATAAGTTCATCTTCGGCAATCCCCACAAGTTCGCGGGGATTATTGCCGACACCTATGTACAAACTCCCGCCCGCATCGTTGGCAAAAGCCACAATAGTCTTTGCCAAATCTGCATTTTCAGGAAGTTCGCCCTTAAACTCAAGTCGTCGTCCTTCGGGCTGTTTGATGATTTCTTTTATGTTCATGAATTTCTTAATTCCTTTCCCCAATCCTCATTTTTGCGCTTCTTGCGCGGCTATTAGCGGCTATTTCCGTCTCCGTCGGCACAATCGCCTTGTTGTTCATCTGCCGGAAAGGCACATTCACATTGCCGTAAATATCCTTTTCGGCGCTTCCTTCAAACATGCCGTTTTTAAAGAAATTTTTTACAAGGCGATCTTCCAGAGAATGATAAGTGATGACGACTAACCGTCCGCCTTGCCGCAACAGGTCAGTACTTTGCATCAACAGCGACTTCAGATTTTCCAGTTCACTGTTCACCTCAATACGCAATGCTTGAAATACTTTCGCGAGATACTTGTTTTCAGCGCCTCGCGGAATACAACATTTGATAGCTTCCGTTAATTGCCCGCTATTATGGATGGCTACATTCTTCCGGGTTGTTACAATTTGCCGTGCAAGACGCAAAGCATTGGGTATTTCACCGTATTCCGCGAAAACGTACTTAAGGCTGTCTTCCGGATATTGATTGACCACAGCCTTTGCGGTCAGTTGCGCGGCGGTGTTCATCCGCATATCGAGTGGTGTGTCGGCGTACCGGAACGAAAATCCGCGGGTGCTTTCATCGAAATGATACGACGATACGCCCAAATCAGCCAGAATACCATCCACTTGTCGGTAACCGTGATGTGCAAGGTAATTCCGCAGAAAACGAAAATTACCTCGTTCTGTTATCAGACGCTCATCATTGGACGCATTTGCCAGCGCGTCGGCGTCATGGTCAAGCGCAAACAGACGACCGGTGGTAAGTCGCTGGAGTATCGCCCGCGAATGACCGCCACCTCCGAAGGTCACATCCACAAACACTCCGTCAGGACGGATATTCAGTCCTTCGATACTTTCGATGAGCAATGCCGGCGTGTGGTACTTCATAACAGTTCGGTATTGTAGGCGGCGTCGCCCATGATACGTTCGGCGCGGTCGCGCTTGGTAGTTACATCGCCACCGCTATTATTGTAAAGCGCAGGCGACCAGATTTCAATCTTCCCGATGTTGCCCGACAGCACAGTTTCGTTCGTAATGCCCGCCTGTTTCAGTAAACGGCCGGGTATCAGAATACGTCCCGTAGAGTCGCATTCAACTTCGACGGCTCCCATCCTGAAATCGCGGAGGAATTGCCGATGTTCGGGATTGTATGGCTTTATAGTTCTTAAAATCAGACTATTTTGTCGTTCCCATTCATCTATGATATATAATTCCAGACATTGCTCATACAAGTCTTTTTTGATCACAAAACGATATACCTCCATCTCCCCCATTTGCTTGCGAAATGCGGCAGGCAGCATAATACGCCCCTGGACGTCTACCTTACAATCATATTCACCTGTAAAAATTGTCACCATACATGAAAAAATTGCTGTAAAAGTACAAAACATTTTCCAGATTTTACCAGATTTTACCAAATTTTTTCAAAAAAATATTATTATTTTTTGATGATATTTTATATCTATTTCAATATCAATTATTTAACATATTTATTTTTTTACTTGCATACATTATTTTTTTCGTTATATTTGCATCAAATTTCAGACATGTAAGACCGTAAGACATGTAAGACCGTAAGACATGTAAGATAGTAAGATAGTAAGATTGTAAGACCGTAAGATTGTAAGACTGTAAGAAAAATAAAAAAATCCGTGATTGATCCGTTATATCCGCATCATCCGTGTTCTCATCAAAAATCAACCATCAAAAATTATTTGTCAGTTGTAAAAATCATATTATTTTTGCGATATTTTTCGTTGCGATATTTTTCGCATCTATAAAGATGTAAATAATAGATTGTTATGGATAATCCGTTTAAATTTGGATCAGTTGTTTCCGAATTTTTTTTTACTGATAGGGATGTTGAGTACGAAGACAGAATGCAATTTACAACGGATATGTATCTATTCAGTAAACCAAACAACAATGAAAATATTTCTCATCGGATTTATGGGCAGTGGTAAAACAACCATTGGTAGACACCTTGCCGAACTGTTAGGGTTTGATTTTGTGGATACCGACCGTTTTATTGAGATGCAGTACAATACAACAATTGAACAGATATTCACACAACTGGGCGAAACCGTTTTCCGCAAAATGGAACATGATATTTTACGGGAAATACAACAATGTGATTTCTCTGTGATTTCCACCGGTGGCGGCTTGCCCTGCCATAGCAACAACATGGACTTCATGCTCGCCGGCGGAAAAGTTGTGTACCTGAAAACGTCTCCGCATGACCTTGCCGACCGGCTTCTACACTCGCATACTGAACGTCCGTTGATCAAGGGAAAAACAGAACAGGAATTGCAACAATATATTACTGAAAAACTTTCCGAACGTGCGCCTTTTTACAACCGCGCCCACATCATTTTGCCAACCGAGAGTTTTTCAATGGAGACGTTTCTACAATCGTTGAACCTGAGGAAACGTACTGAAAAACAATAAATTCATTTTTTATTCTATGACTAGAATATCATAGATTTCCACAGAATTGACCTTTACTTGTGCTTTTCCATCCGCATAGGTAAAGTCGCACGCCTTTCCGGTCGGCTGTAACGTGATCCGCGATGGTTTTTTGTCGCAACGGATTGTCACCTGCAACGGACCAACCGGGTCTATCTTTTCAATAATTCCCGCATCCTTATGGTCGCCGGATGAGTTGACAAGATGTACCAGTCGTTTGCCGTTCAGTTGGCTGACAGAAACATCCACCCATGGCGATCCGCTGACCTCAACCAGAGGATTTGGAAACAGTGCACGCATAGCTGAAGCGACTTGTTTCCGTAACGATTCATCGCCACTTTTCTCATATTCCTTACCTACTGTGATGGGTAAAAGTCCCAGTTTCCCGTTCCCGAACGGATGCATCGCCCAGGCATCGCCGGAAAGGCGGATATCGGCAAGACCGGCAAACTGTCCGGATGTTTCCTGTCCGATAACAAGAAGACTACCGCCACTTTTCACATAGTCCATCAAATCAATACAAAAGGCGGGCGAAATATTTTGCCATTCAGGAATCACAATCAGTGGAAACCGGCTCATGTCGGGCGCCAGTGTTCCTTCGCTCACTAAGTCAACACTGTACTGACTTTCGAGCAGACATTGAAGCACACCCTGCGAATGACCTTTATATTGAGGAAACAGGCTTCGGGCATTATATTGGTAGTCGCTTGTTGACAGAAGAAGCGCAACCTGTGGAATTTGCATTGAATGATGGCAATAAGGTTGTCGTGCGCGGGCAAATTCAGCCACCTCCGCCATCACTTTCAATTCATCCAATCGTACTGATCCGTCGCGGTTTTGCGTATAATACGCCTGAAAACCTCCGCCCAGCGCCAGTACAACAGCCGCTTCACGCTTCAACTGAGCGGCTGGCTTTTGTTCTCTTGGATGGGGATTATAGGAGAAACTCCACGCCATCAGATCCCACGGAATACCCTGGTAAGCCAGATAACGTCCGGCAAAACGCGCTGAGTTAACGCTATTGTTGGGCGAATAATCACCCGACAGGAAATCAAGCGCCACGGAAACCGGTTCGGCCATGTGATGCGTAAACGCCCAGTTACTGCAAATCTGAAAATCCGGATATTCCGAACGTACCGCCGCCACATATCGTCGCAGATATTTGCGGAATCCTTCGCGATGAAACTGCATCCACTCATACCAGTACGGATCGGACGACGATTTCGGAACATTGCTGATCCCGGTGGCCTCCCTGAACAAACGGACAGCGCGTTCTCCGTAATCCGGAATTGTTGCCCAACATTCACCGTCAACCCAGACGCCGTCCACGCCATATTTTCCTGCCAGCTCCTTCAATTGCGGAATAAGCAGGCGATCGGCATAAGGTCCGAAAACGGATGTTTGATCCTTATCGCGGGTGCCGTTGGCTTTTGTTGCAGCCCATTCGGGGTGCAGTTCAACGGCGCGGGTATCCCATACGCCCGAATAGTGCATGTAGAGCGCTACGCCTCGCATGGCTGTCACTTCGCGCCAGATACGCAACGGATCGCCAATAATACCCGGCGCAGGGTTTCCTGCCTGCGTGGGATAACTCGTATAGCCGGCATGACCTTTGCAATCTGTCTGCACATAATCGGGATGCACCATGTCAATGATGGCATGGATCATTTCAGGTGTTGTATTTTTCCCGACCTCCATACAATCCGCGCCGGCATGGAAATCGAAGTGAATACCAAAAAAACTCTGATTACGGCGCAAACGTGACGGCTCATCGGCACGGATCATCGTTTCTGTTCCCAACACTAAAACTAACAGCAACAATAAATGAACTTTTTTCATGGAATGATTTTTTTGATTTTGATGATTGATACTTGAATAAATTTACCCCGCAAAAATAACACTATTTTCATAACCTCCACAAAAAATTCTGCCCATTTCATTTAGTAGCCGATATGCACTGTCCGAGTCATGTCGCTTATGCAAATCGCAGTTCTTTTAGTGTCAAATACAATGGGGTGGATGTAAGTTACCACTCGGTCTGGGATTCATACATGTTACGTCATGCGCACGCATGGTCATATTCCGAATATCAGCATCAACTTGATCGTTGCTCAAATGAAGAGAAATACAGGATCATGCAGGGTACTCCAAGAGCGTGGTTCGAACAAAGCGCAAAGGAGTCGTCAAAGAATAATCATTACAGATGAGAGAAGATATGCACCAGGGCAAACGCATCTAAAGTAATTTTTTCATCATCTTTGTTTCAATCGCAAAAAGTCCGAAGGACTTGTACGTAGATAACCCCGAGTAAGCGAAGTGTAACTCGGGGCGGGACGAAATACAATTCTTCCGAACTCCGTAGGAGTTCAACAAAAAACATATCTTTGCAAAAAATATTTATTATGTCGGCATATCGTCAAATACTGTACCACATTGTTTTTCGCACAAAAGGAAGCGAAAAGGCAATTCGGCAGGAGCATCGGGAAGATTTGTACAAGTACATTTGGGGCATTATCAAAAACAAAAACTGCGTTTTGTTTCACATATATCAAAAATCAACAGGAACACCATAGAAAAGAGAGTTTTCAGGATGAAATCAGACGACTTTTCACAGAACAGGGCATTGATTTTGACGAGAAATGGTTTTGGACAGACAGTTGAACTCCTACGGAGTTCGAGGGTGGGTTATCGTACTTACTACCCCGAGTTGCGCTTCGCTTACTCTGGGTTATCCACGTTACACGCCTACGGCGTGTAGCACCGTCAACATCAGCGACATATCTTTGAAAGGAAAATTTAGATGCGTTTGCCCTGAGATATGCGCACATTATTTCCTGACAATTCCTTATATTTGAGTCGTTATTGCTTTACACGCTTTGGGATGTACAGGGTAATTTCAATTACAGGTATTGTGCAATTACATGGTTATTTGCGATGTAGCGCACCAAGTAAAATGTTTGTCCATTTTCCTCGTAGGTCTTGAAAAAGGCATACCACGTTGTGTGTCTGTTTTTCTTAAAACTTGCATATTTCATGGTCTTCCCGTATTTGTCAAAATGATTGGGCGCTGGTTTGTGCCGTTTTGTTGGCAAGTTCTCCTGAATGTCGCGAATAAGTTCTTCAACATACTGTTCGGATTTATCTAAAAAACTGAAATAGTCCTTTTCATACAAAATGTACGACAATTCATAAAAGTATTGCCGCACTTCAGGCAGTATAAATACGTTCATCTTTTTCCTTTTCTAAAAATTTCCCGAAGGTCTTCTTTTACGCCAATGAGAAACTCATCCATTGTGATTGCCCTGCGGAAATCTTCATCAGGCTCTAAAACTTCATCATATTCACTTGAATAACCATTGCCGACAATACTGACCAAATACGTTAAATCGCCTCTTTTTACAAATATATCTTCATCTATTGCCATGTCAAGATACATATCCTGATGAGCATTAAATTCCTTTGTACTTACTACTGTCATATCCTTATGCTTTATAATTGTCCCGCAAAAATACATCTTTTATTCAAAAATTGAAAAAAAAGGAGCGCATCCCTGCGCCCCCTTTCTCTCCGTCATTGCGAGGGCGATAGCACGAAGCAATCCAGTTTCGTAACTTTTATCTGTTTTTCTGGATTGCTTCCTGCTTCGTTCCTTCGCAGTCGCTATGACGTTCTTAATTACTGCAAATGCGCCGGCATTGCCGCAGGAGCGGTAGTTTGCCACCAGAATACCGGCAATGCGTACCCGCCAATGCCCATTTGCCATGGGTTGTCGTCGTTTGTGCCAAACCTCCACACCATTGCCTCGTAGGAAGCCCGCAATCTGGCATTGGCGGAGGTTATATCTGAGCCATGATAAGTATAACTGCCGGTTAAAATTATCATATCAGTCCATCCTATACTATTGGCAGCCGTACCGCTGTACCTTTGGCCTATCACGCGCCCACCATTAGAGGTACTCGTATTTATACTCGGATTAAGCCCTGCGCAATATTCCATCTGGCTGTCTCTAAAATAACCCACCACGCCGCCTAAAGAGGCATTTCCGCTAATCGCGCCAATAGCATAGCAGTTGGTTACGACGCTACTGGTTCTAACATCGCCAATTACACCGCCAACACTGTTATAACCGGTAACTGAACCGGTACTATAGCAGTTTACTATGCTACTCTCGCTAAGCCTGCCTGCCACACCACCGATACAGCCGTAATTACCTGTTGTACTGCCCCTGACCGATACTGCTGAATAGCAATTTGTTATGTTACCATTATTAATAGTACCCACCAAACCACCTACATAAGAATTAGCGGTAACAGAACTGCCCTCAACGCCTAAACTTCGCACAGAGCCGCCATCAATACAACCAAATAGTCCGTAATAAAATGCACTGGTGGAGGTTTGATTAATGAACAACCCGCTTACCTTATGGTAATTTCCGTTAAAATGACCTTTGAAGGGGTTAGTGTTCGTTCCGATGGGCGTCCATCCCGCGCCTGAATTATAGGGAGCAACGTTCAGGTCAATATCGGCAATCATTTGGTAATATTTGTCGTTGAAAGCAGTATTGTTCGCGTTTACAAACGTGGCTAACCCTGCCAACTGCTGCAATGTTTCCACCTCGTAGGGGTCGGTTTCTGTGCCTGCGCCGCGGAAATAATAAATGATAAACGCGCCGGGCGTGAAATCGGTAATTTCATAATTGCCCTCCTGTGCCAGCG
>Ga0082212_10011843_pt1 | contig 11018 bp, 5 predicted proteins | sample TergutNt197P3_FD_71548 | JGI IMG/M metagenome (GOLD analysis project Ga0082212, IMG submission 71548) | Neocapritermes taracua P3 segment gut microbial communities from Petit-Saut dam, French Guiana - Nt197 P3 | ecosystem: Host-associated > Arthropoda: Insects > Digestive system > Gut ...
GAACGCCGCCGACAAGGCGGCCGCGAAGGCGTTCGCGCAGTCGTCCGCGAAGGACAAGGCCCCGCCGGCGACGGCGCTCTCGCCCGTCGCGAGCAAGCGCTCGAACGCGTCCGGCGAGAAGATCACGTCCAACGCGCACAGCGGCGACTTCCCGGGCATCTATTTCTACTGGAACGACAAGCAGAAGGACGACGGCGTCCTGAAGGTCGACCCGGCCGTGTTCGGGATGTTCGTGGGAGAGACGTTCTACGTCACCGCGAAGAACTCGAACGCCTACTGGGACTACTGGCTTACGCCGGACGACCCTAAGGCCGCCGTGACGTCCGAGGGCTACCTGCTCTACCACATCCCGCGCTACTTCATGTACCAGGACAAGAACGGCAAGGCGACGAACGACGAGCTGAAGAACATCAACATGATCTTCATCGGCGGCGAGTACAAGGACGCCCGGCTGATCATCGAGAAAACCTGGCTGGACGAGGACGGCGCGCCCGTGGCGGACGCCGCGCTCATCGCCCAGCTGAACCGGCTGCTGTCGTTCACGAGCGGCTCCGGCAAGCTCGCGCTCGGCGGGGACGCCATCAAGATCACGGACTACGCGTCGGCCGCCAAGGGCAAGAAGGTGACCGTTACGGAAAGCGCGATCAAGGGCTACTCCACGCGCCAGAACCCTCTGTCGGCGACGGTCCGCTGGGACGACGACCCCGTGAAGAGCCTGGAGTTCGTGAACCAGAAGCAGAAGGCCAGGATAACGATCGAGAAGAAATGGGATCTGCTGCCAGGATCAATCGCGCCGGCGGCCGAGTTCTTCTGGGGGCCCCTGCCGCGCGACGCCGAGCCCGGCGACCCGAACAGGGCGAAGGCGGGCGACACGGTCGAGGTCAAGGAAGGATCGTACTGGTTCGAGGAGATCCCGATCGACGGCTTCACCGCCGACGCCGCGTACATGGAGATAACGGCCGAGGCAGGCGGCAAGTACGCGATAACGTTCAAGAACAAGGAAGACCGCGCGATGGTCACGCCCGTCAAGGTTTGGACAGGCGAAAAACTGCCGCCAGGAATCGCAGCAAAGCTCACAAACGGCTTCGCATTCGGCCAAACGAAGGCGGTTAAAGCCGGCTCGGGAGTCGTCTTTTCAGAAAACGCGATACCTGACATGGTTTATGATGGCTACATCTATTCCTTTGATTTTGTGAGCGTGGCCGTCGAACCGCCGGTTTCCGGTGCAGCAGACGCAAACGCAGTAGATTTTATTGCGGAAAAGGACGTCGACTACGTTGTCACCTTTACAAACAACGTCACAAGGGTACCGCTCCCGGCGAACATCACCGTCAACAAGGCATGGACAGGGTTTAACCGCGACCTTACTGCCGATGAGCTGGCAGAGCTTGAAGCGAGTTTGTTGTTCGGCAGCTACAAGCTCTGGCAAACAGAGGAAATCGACGCTGGCACAAAAGTTGAATTCACCGAGCTCATCCCAGACTGGTCCGTCACGAAAGACGGTTTCAAATACACAGCAAAATTTGCTTACGTAAAGATAAACAACGGCGCAACGTCCACCGTCAACAAGGTAGACTTTGTTGCTGAACGCAACACCAAATACACAATCGCCTTCACAAACGAGATCGTTAAGGAAGACGTACGCGCAACTTTTAACGTAAGCAAAGCGTGGATAGGCGACACAGACGGGCTAAACCTCGCTGCCCTTGAAAAGCAGATCAAGTTTGACCTTGGCCTAGGCACTTACAAACTGGTTGCCGGCACATACGGCTTCTCTGAGACCTTCCCAAGCAATCCCTGGACATGGCTGAGCTCTGACGGTGCGACTCGATACACCGTGACGCAGGCAGGCATCACAGTCAACGGTAGTGAGGCAGACAGCGTATCCGCTGCCGAGAAAGGCGAATACAAGGTCGTCTACACCAACAAAGTCACGGCTGAAGACGTGCGAGGCACGCTGAACGTAACGAAGGCGTGGCAGGGCGATCTGGACGGCTATTCAGAGGCTGATCTGAACGCGATGATTAAATTCAATCCTGCCCTTGGGCCGAATCAGAAAGTGATCGCCGGCACGGTGGTCAATCCTTCTGAGACGCTCCCGGTATCGTGGCTGAGCGCTGACGAAGCTACTCGCTACACGATAGTGCAGGTAGGCATCACGGTCAACGGCAGCTCGTCGGCTGCGTTTACTGTAGCAGAGAAGGGCGTCTACAATATCGTTTACACCAACAAACTCGTGACTGGAGACGCACGAGCAAGCTTTACCGTTAGCAAGGCATGGGTAGGCGACACAGAGGGGCAAGACCTTGCATCCCTCGAAGAGCAGATCAAATTTGACCTCGACCTTGGCGAATACAAACTGGTTCCGGGTACATACAGCTTGTCTGAAGAATTCCCGGTCAATCACTGGACATGGCTGAGCGCTGACGGTGCTACTCGCTACACCGTGACGCAGGCAGACATCACAGTCAACGGCAATTCGGCGGCTAACGTGACTGCAGTTGAGAACGGCTCCTACGCTGTTGTCTACACCAACAAGATAACAGCTGAAGACGTGCGCGGCACACTGAACGTAACAAAAGTGTGGCAAGGAGATTTGGGCGGCTACACAGCGGCTGAACTAAACGCGAAGATCACGTTCAATCCCGTGCTTGGACAGAGCCAGAAAGTGATCGCAGGCACGTCAATAGACCCGGCAGAGACGCTTCCTGCGTCATGGCTGAGCACTGACGGCATCGGCACCACACGCTACACGATAGAGCAGGTAGGCATCACGGTCAACAACAATCCTTCGTCTGTGTTCACGGTGGCAGAAAAGGGCGAATACGCCATCGTCTTCACTAACAAGCTCACAGCTGAAGACGTGAGCGGCACGCTGAACGTAACAAAAGTGTGGCAAGGAAATTTGGGCGGCTATTCGGAGACTCAACTGAACGCGATGATTACGTTCAGTCCCGTACTTGAACAGAACCAGAAAGTGACAGTAGGCACGGTGGTAAGTCCTTCTGAGACGCTCCCACAGTCGTGGGTAAGCACTGATGGCGCGATCCGCTACACGATAAAACAAGAAAGCATCAAGGTTAACGGCGATCTATCGGCAGTATTTACGGTAGCCGAGAAGGGCGTCTACAATATCGTTTTCACTAATGTGCTTGAGCAAGAGCCGCTGATCGCGACCTACGAAATCAGGAAAGTCTGGGTTGACGCAAACGGCAAGGAGCTTTCGAATGCCGATCTCGCCCTATACGCTGAAAAAGGTGTGTTCGCGGCATTTGAAGATGGCTCAGGCAGCCTTTTGACGCTGGGCAAAGCCTACGATACAATTGCCGGCTCAACTGTTTCTGTCAAAGAGACGTACAATGACAGCCTCGTGCTTCTACAAGCCAATCCAAAGATCAACATCAGGGTCGATTTCATGGATGTGACGATCACAAACAAGGATGCCGCAGTAAGCAACGATGCAGTGGGCGCTGCCGCCTCCTTTGTTGCCAAGGCTAACGGCGAGTATGTCATCACGTTCACCAACAGGGTCGTGATGATCGACTACCCCACAACTGGAACCGGTAGAATTTATAAAGGTGCAGAGAAATGGCAAGATACCCCGAAGAATGATGCCGGCGACGTATTTACTGGCCAGGAAAAGGACTATTGGGATGGTGGAAGCGACGACACCTATTATCTCACAGTCGAATGGTATGATGCTGCTGGCGAGAAACAAGTATCAACGCTATGGGGTCATTTTAAAACAAATGTAAACACTGTGAATTTCTATCTCCCGGTAAATAATGGATACTTCTGGTTTACGCTTGACATTAAAAACAGAAGCCAGGATCGCCAGGACATCGATAACAGCAGCCAAGGAAAATGGTATGCTTGGGTTACGCTTGGCGAGAACCTGATCTTTAATGGATTTGTTGAAGGTACGCCTCCTGTGTCGACGATGAGCCTAGAGCTCGCTTTTGACACTGTTGACACAGATGTCATTGATGAAAACGACAGCGCAGTTTTGTCCGACCTATCGTTTGAAGACGGCGTTGGCAATGCCGATGCACCCGAAGAGATTGTTCCTTCAGATTCATTTGAGGAAGATATTGAGAGCATGTTGGACGAGGACGAGGAACAGAGTATTAAATAGCACTGGTTAACAATCAAAAAAATCAATACGGTCTGCCCAATGGCAGAAAATGATAAGCAAGCGGCTGTCTCAGGATAACGAGGCAGCCGTTTTGGCTGCGCTGAAACAACCCGGAAAACAAGCTGGAACGACATGCGCGCTCATTTCCTCTAGCTTCTGCATTCCTGTCTCATCAGTTCTATTTCTGCCCTTGAAAAAACTTCCGCAACCCATTCTTCGTCATCCCATATGTTCGGATTGTCTATTTTCCCGACCCAGCCAATGTCGTTGACCTTGCATGAAACGGCAAAGTGATCATTGGGAATGGACGCTTTTTCGCTTTTTCTGTTCGTGTATGTGCATAGGTTGCTGTTTGAAATATATGGTGACAAGTCCATGGCATTATGGCTGCCCAGTGTCGCGTCATAGAATTCTTGCAGAAAATCCTCGCACATCGAAGAAATCGCGACATAGTCCGTTTCAACATTCTCATGTGGTGGATGACAAGAGAACAGCAGCACTGTGGATAGAATAACGAATGCAATGAAGTTCCTTTTTCTCATTTTGATGACCGTCCGGCATGGGATTTTCTCAATGTCTTTCTCAACGCCACCTTCAAGGTCTTTTTGCCAATCGCAACGCCTCTTTCAATGCCGATCTCAATGCCTTCTTCGCGGCCTTCTTCACGGCCCTCTTCGCGGCCTTTCCTCTCCCTGGCCGCCAGACCCGCCAAATGGTCGAGCTCGAACTTCTCCCGCATGTCAAGCTCGTAGCGCAGCCGCTCGTCCGCGCTCACGTACACCAGCCTGTCCAGCGCTTTTTCAAATATCGGTTCCCTTTCCGCCAGCATGTCCAGATCCTCTCCGCTTCTTGCTGCAAAAAACAGCAGCCATAGTTCAATCATACTGTTCCCGGCTTTCCTGGGCACTTTGGGAAGCTCCAGGAACTGGATCTCGAACGCGTCCGTCAGCTCGTGCCCGTTCCAGATGTTTTTCAGCCGGTACCTGTTGTGGTAGCCTTCAAAAGGCAAAAATGCGAAATCCAAGATGTTTATCGATATGGCGGGGCATATCCCCTTGTAATCCATGCCTGGCTCCATTTGGTCAGCGTAAAGCTTGGAAGCGTGGAAAATGCTCCGCTTTTCCATGTTGTGCTCGTCCTCCACCTGAATCTCCACGTTCGCCTGCTTTCCGTCGGCAAGCTTGACCCTGACGTCCACGCTCGACAGCTTCCCCTTCTCGTGCGTCCTCGGGAGCTCCGTGTTCATCACCGCGACGTCCTCGGTGCCTATGTCCAAATCCAGTATGCTCGAAAGCAGCGACGCCAGCAGCTCAAGGTCCCCGCCGGCCGTCAGCAGCGCCTTGAAGACCAAGTCGGTCTTCGGTGCCAGCAGCTCTTGGCCCCTGTAGTTTATCCTCGGTATCTTTCCCAATGTTCTTTCCCTCCTATTTTAACATACTTTTTAATAAAATCAACCGCTGTTGGCGCGATTGACGAATGTTTATTATTCCTTAATTATACAATAAATGGAAATTGATGTCAAGCGAAACTTTTTGTTTCTTGCTGTCAGGACAGGCTAGCCAAACAAAGAATCCTAACAAATTTACTCAAAAATATTTACGATTTCAAAAAAAACCTCAAATAAACTGATGCGAAAACGAATTATATTATATGTTAGAAGATTTATCATGCTTGCGCAGGAATTCTTGATGGAAATGACAAAGAAGCAAACCCCTTATTGAACAAGCAAGGAAATGTCTTGAACAAGTATTGATAATGTAACCCAGATGTAACCTCCGTGTGATATCCTATTCAGTAATATTATTATATACTTATAAAAGAAGGGAGGCAAAAAAACTCAGAGGTAGTGGATTGCACCAAGGGCTTATCATCGTGGACTAGAGGAGCTGCCCTCTGAAAAAGAGCCGTTTAACCACGTTGTACGCAACAGCGAGGCTGAAAACCCGGAACCACAACCGGACAACAAAAGAGGCCGTTTAACCACGTTGCACGTCAGCAATGAGGCAAAAGCGGAGCATCTATGCTCTAGAATTAATTATGGAGGTTTTCAGCAATGAGACGTAAATTTTTAGCAATAACCCTTGCAGTCGCCATGCTCTTCACATTGGCTGCGCCAGTTCTTGCGGCAGATGTCGAACCCGCACCAATCGACGCGGCATTCGAGGAAATGGACGCCGCAGACGAAGCGACACTGGATGCATTGGAAGAAGATGCAGTGGCTGAAACGGAAGAGGCGACTTTAGACGAAGCATTAGCCGTAGCAGCTTTCGAAGAAGAAGACGAAATTGGCGAAGCAGCGACAAGAGCCGAGGCAGAGGAGGACCTAACGATCGCAGATTTTGCGTATATTCATAACGTCAACCTCGGATTCCACTGCAGAAGCGACGGAGGATCCGGAGGCCCGTCACAAAAGATCGCAAATTATGCCCGCGGAGACGAAGTGTTCGGTCAGATAGCCACGAACGTATGGCTTCTGCTCAAAGTGGTTGGCCATGATGGCGACACACCGATCTTCACAATAGACACCGATTATGTGTGTCCAAACTGTGGCAGCTCCCGATGGGTATCCTACAGCAACCAGAGCGATATGCTAGGCGGTGCGTTCGACGGCAAGAATATGCAGGTCAACCACTACCCGGGCGGCGGCACGGTTAATATCAGCGGTGACGTAAAGTTCACTAAATTTAAGATGGTCGATGGATCAAAACGCTCTGCTACTAACAACGAGTTCGAGTTTAATCTGTACAAGAGCAACGTGAATGGCGATATCCTCGGCTTGCCGTTAAACGGCGCCACAACCCTTAAAACAAATAATAATGGCGCGGTAGAGTTTCATTTCGCCGAAGGCGGCGGTTATGCACCCGGCGATTGGTATATCTTTGTGGAAAAACCGGCTGCAGGCTGGGAAATAGAACCAGCTTACAAAAACGGCATACTCTTCAAGCTTGGATTGCTTGGAAATCAGACATTGATTGCACTATGGGCCAATGATGCTCCGTGGGGTGAAGAAGATGTCACTAATTATCCCAGCTTAGGCAGTCTGACGGTAAATGCAGACATTGCCAAGCAACATGAAAAAGTAACGAAACAAAATTACTATGAGCGCACGGCAGACGAGTACTATGAGCGCACGATGGACGAGTACTATGAGCGCACGATGGACGAGTACTATGAGCGCACGATGGACGAGTACTATGAACGCACGATGGACGAGTACTATGCTCGCACGATGGATGAGTATTTCGAGCGCACAGCGGACGAGTACTATGAGCGTACGATGGACGAGTTCTTTGAGCGCACTGCGGACGAGTACTTCAAACGCAAGGCAGATGAGTACTATGAACGCAAGGCAGACGAGTACTATGAGCGCACTGCGGACGAGTACTATGAGCGCACTGCGGACGAGTACTATGAGCGCACTGCGGACGAGTACTATGAGCGCACTGCGGACGAGTACTTTGAGCGCACGATGGACGAGTACTTCGAGCGCACGATGGACGAGTACTTCGAACGCACGATGGACGAGTACTTCGAGCGCACTGCGGACGAGTACTTCGAGCGCACGATGACCGAGTACTTCGAGCAATCAGCTGATTGAGCCAAATGACTACAAAGACCCCGGCAGCGTTTATGGCAAGCTTCCAGAAAATGTCGGCGAAGGCAACATGACGTTCGTTGCGAAATGGGCTCTCGCAAATCCAGGGCAGAGTTTCCCGGACAAGATCCCATCGACCTCGCACGTAACCAACTGGTGGAATGCAAATGGAATACTGTGCTATGCCGCCAGCAATGGCGACACGCCGTACTTCGTAGGTTTTGCCCCGTGGTTCTTCGACGTTTACCGCACGGTTGCCATCAGTTTCGGCACAAGCGGCAGTTGGGATTATACAGCTGTATTTACATTCGGCAGCGCCACGTGGGTTAAAGGGAACAGCGGGGCGGTGCAAGGCTCCGAATTGAGCAGGATACCGTTTAGCTTCACGGCGCCCTCAGGCAGCAATGATTCATATGCCGTTCATAATAACGTCGTCTTTGACGCTAACTACGGCAATCTGCTGGGCTTATGGTTCGACGGCCCATTTGGATCCGGTGCCAAGCAGGCGTGGCTTGGTGCTCCGATTGACCTGTCCGGCGGCGGTACCGTGACCACTTATTCAGTAAATTACGCTCCCGGCACATATGGCGACTGGGCGACCCAAACATTTGCCAATCTGCTTCTCGGAGTTCCAACGCCGGCATTTGACGGCACAATGGTCTCGAAAAGTTCAGACTGGGCATTTGACGGTTGGAATCCTCAAGTTGCAGGAACGGTAGCAGGCAATGCGACGTACACCGCGCAATGGAAATACATCGGACAGGCGCAGCCAGACCCGAAGACTTACAACAACCTCAGCAACAAAGGAAAAGCCGGCCAATCGTTCACGCACGGAAGCTACGCAGCGTCTGTCTCAGGCGACATGGTCGTGAGAATTACCGGCCTTGACAAAAACATGTCCATTGAAATTACAATACTTGAGGATGGCAGCGGTGTCGCAGCCAATACGTTCAGCACCAGCGGAGGCAGCGTGCAAGTTTCTGCCGCGCCGGGCAAGGCATACAGCGTCATGGTCAAGATAATCTCTGCCAACGGCAATTCAAGCTATACCGTTAGCGTAAGCATGCCGTGACAAGTCGCCAAGGCGCATAATATTATTTTGAGAGTTCACCTCAAGCCCTAATAGATTAAGAAGAGCGAGGATGCCAGCATGTATGGCGTCTTTGCTCTTTTTTGACAAATTCCATCAAAATAATCCTAACCTCAATAAAACACCTTAAATTCCTTAAAGCACTAGCGAACTATTATAGTGAAGTGCTTTTTTGCGGCATCAGCATGTGAAGCAGTAAAGCATTCCGGAAAGCCATTGGGGGAGAGGCTTTCAGAAAAACGCAAAAGAAGGAGGGATATTTTTAACAAGCGGTTTTAAGCAAACAGGGGCGCCATCCTTGAAAAGGGCCGTTTAACCACGTTGCACGTCAGCAGCGCGGCTGAAAACAGAGAACCTCAGCTCCAGAACAAAAGAGGCAATTAACACAACAGATAATGGGGGTATTAGATATGAAAAGAAAACTCATGGCACTACTCGTTGCCACAACTATGGTGTTTTCGCTGATGCCGGCGGCAGCGTTTGCTGACAGCCCGCAAGAAGGGGAAATTCCAATCAATGAGACAGTTTATCAAATTGACAGCAGCGGAGAGGATTCGGAAAAACCGGATAAACTTGACGAAGGCCAAATATGGGTCAACAAGGACGTTATTGACAATGCTGGCGGTGAATTTGAAATCACGCTGTACGCATGAGGTGCCGAATACACCGATATTGACGGCGACATACAAAAGCCGCTTGATCCTGGCAATACTGACATAACCATCACCGACACAATAGGCGAGTGGTTCGAATACAACAAAGACGCCGAATGCAATGCAGGGTTTTCTCTTTGTGTGAAGTAAGTTTGCCAGAAAATATCAGCATTATTCTACGTATCAGACAAATTTACTCAAATTATTTTTAAATTGTACAAAAATACCCCACTTTCCGTGGAAGTTTTACGAACTATATGAACGTAAAGTTAACGAACGGCAATGAGAAGGCATAAACAGGGTGTTTTCTCAATAAATGAAAGATTGGAGGAGGTAATATTTTTGCAGGAATGCGGTTCAATTCGTGAACCAGAGGCACTCACCTCAACAAAAAGGGTCGTTTAACCACATTGCACGACAGCAGCGCGGCTGAAAAAAGAGAACCACAACTCCATAATAAAAGAGGCAACATGAAATACTGATTTTTAGGAAAGAATGTTTTGGAGGACAATACTATGAAAAGAAAACTACTAGCACTAATTGTTGCTGCGGCGATGGTGTTTTCACTGATGCCGATGATTTCGTTTGCGGCGGAACCCACAGAATTTGAAGTAACAACCTTTACTCAATTGCAATCGGCATTGGCCTATGCGGTACAAAACCCTTATGAAGCAGTGGATATATATATTACTGGGAATATAACAGCTCCCAGCAGAATTACTATCCCGGTGAATGCATATCTTTATATTGGAGCTGGTACGACACTTGAAGTCAACGGTGGTGGAAACGGGATCGATTGTTACGGTGCCATATTTATTTATGGCACAATCAACCACTCAAATAATATTAATATGAACCCCGGGTCCTATGCAATTTTTGATGGCGATTTAATTAAAGGGAACACCGGCTTTTTAAATGGAGCTACACAAATCGACATTCGCGGCAGTTGGGTAGTGACTCTTGACGCAAATGGAGGAAGAATTAACGGACAAATTAGAAATATAGTTAATGTACTTAAAGCAGATCCTCGCTTAGGGGTTCCCAACGATCCAATTAGAACGGGTTATTCCTTCGATTGTTGGGTTGACGATAATGGGGACGAGTGGGATTTTAATGACGATGTTACTGATGACATGACATTGTTTGCGCAATGGGACGCGATATCCTACGAGATCACCTACGTGCTTAACGGCGGCACCAACGACGAGGACAACCCGACAAGCTACACGGTGGAGAGCGAATTGATAACGCTCAACGACCCAAGCAAAAAAGGCTACGAGTTCGACGGCTGGACGCCGGCAGACAACATCCCGGCAGGGAGCACGGGCAACAAGGAGTTCACGGCGAACTGGAAAGCCGCCACCGTCTACACAATCACGTACTTCCTGAACGGCGGCACCAACGACGAGGACAACCCGACAAGCTACACGGTGGAGAGCGAATTGATAACGCTCAACGACCCAACCAAAGACGGGTACGAGTTCGACGGCTGGACGCCGGCAGACAACATCCCGTCAGGGAGCACGGGCGACAAGACATTCACGG
>Ga0082212_10011844_pt1 | contig 11018 bp, 9 predicted proteins | sample TergutNt197P3_FD_71548 | JGI IMG/M metagenome (GOLD analysis project Ga0082212, IMG submission 71548) | Neocapritermes taracua P3 segment gut microbial communities from Petit-Saut dam, French Guiana - Nt197 P3 | ecosystem: Host-associated > Arthropoda: Insects > Digestive system > Gut ...
GACGTCGCAAGAACACTTCTCAGGGCGTTCATGCTAATAACGCCAAATTCAAGTCCCCTGACGGGTTCTTCCCTGCCGTCGGCATACAGGCGGAATATGGAATATGGTTTTGACAGACGAAACTGGCTTGGTTCGGACTGCCCCTGTGCCTGTCCGAGAAGTAATTGTATTATTTCGTTTGCGCCGCCGCTTTCGCCCGTCGGAACCAATCCCCGGATAATATAGCCGTATTTCAGCCCCTCGTCTTTTACGGCCTCGATCAAATCCTGTCTCAATTGACCGGAAGACTTTCTATTTTCCGATGTCACATGAAGGACGCCCGGAACCACAGTCCTGCCGCGCCCATGCCCGTTGGACGCTTCAATACCCTTGACGGGTGTGCGTGACATAAGAAGATTTTTCAGTATGCCATTTTCCACAAGACTGACATCCTGTGCCGGGATGCCTTCGGAATCCACGTCGTAAACGCCCGGAAGATCCTTACCCTGGTAGCGTTTCAGCGAGGGGGTGTCTTTAATAGACAGGAAATTCGCCGCCACTCTTGTATTAATACGGCTTATAAACGGATTCGCCGACTGGTTGATCAGACCGGCAAGCTGGGGATTATCGACGTCGGAAGTCCTTGTTCCCTTCAGATAATTCACAAAGCCCTGAACAAATAATTCTCCGGCTGATTCTCCCTCGAAAAGAACGGGGCCGTTGTACTCATCTCCGATGGGAGCAGTTCGCGCAGCGACAAGTTCAGATATCAGCGCCCGGACATCGGTTTCAATGGTTTTCTGATCGGGTAAATCCTCTGCCCGCACAACGGTATAAACGCGATAATTATCAAGCGGCATTCCGTCTTCAGCGCGCGCGGAAGCAGTAATCCTCAACTGGGTAATGGCGGCCGGCTCAAGCGTTTCGGCGCCGTCACTATTCACGACGTATGTATTGGCAACACGGATGAACAGGTCCACGTTAGACCGCTCAATATTGCCGTCGCGTAGAAACAGGCCGGCTATCTGGCTTACGCGCTCTTCCCACCGCGCGCCGGGAACTGAAATATCGTTCGCCTCGGCAATGCTTCGCGCCGCGCCTCCTTTTGAAAAATCGGGCGGACGGTCCGTCTGCGTCGTATTTCGCAACGTCGCGTTTTTCCGGTTCAGCGTGTCAACAGCGGCTTTATAGGCGCTGTCGGTCTCCAGCCAAATCGCCCGGCGGATGGCGTCGTAATCGTCGTCGGTAATAATCTGAATCTGCCTGGGATGCCCCGTCGAATTTGTCAGACTGCTGAAATTATAATTGTCCCTGTCATAGTCTCCCACGCGCGCATCCACCCTGAGCAGCCGGACGCGGCTTCCGGAATTTGAGACGACCGCCCCGGAATTCGCCTGGATTCGCAGATTAAAACTGTCGTTTATAAGATATGAAATGAAATATGGCCCAGGCTCGGTTTCCAGCTTCAATTCCTTTATGGAACGCGCCAGCTCGTCTTTCATTGCCTCTAAAATGACGTTGTTTTGCGCGTTCGCGGCAGGCAGGAAAACAATAAACGTCAGCGCAGATATTATTACGCGTTTCATGATTTTCTCCATAAATTTTTATTATACCCGCTTTTCATTACACGCATCATTTTCCGGCCCGGCTTTTTGCGTCCGGCTGCGGAAGTATGGGAGGCTTCTCGGGAGTCGACGCTCTTTTCTGAACTTCTATTTCAGAAACAAGGACTGCGGGAGACAATGCGGATACTGGAACCTGGCCGCTCTCCGCGCCGCAGATCCCATTGAAAACCTCACGTCGGTCTCCTGTGGCGACTATTTTGCCGAATACCGTAAGCGGCGTTCCGCCGAGGTTCACGCCTCTGACCAGCTCGTCGGGACGCCCGTCGGCGTATATCCGGTAAACAACCAGCGGAGTTATGCTGAAAACGTTAAGCGAAGCGCGGCTTGTAACCGTCTGCCCGCCGGAGACCTGCTTAATAAGCAGTCCGAAAGGCTTATTCTGTTTTTTGCACTCATCGATCAGCATTTGACGCAGCGCGCTTTCAGTAAGCGTCTTTTTTGATTCCACGATAAGATTCGACTGCCGGCTTGTCGGCGCGGATCCGGGCGCCGCGCGGCCATGCCCGTTTGATCGCGAAAAATTCGCCATCGGAGTTCGGCTCATCAGAAAATCCTTCAGCACGCCGTCGCTGACGGCTACGACCTTTTCCGCCCGGACGCCTTCGTCGTCAAAATCATACGCGCCCGTTAAAATGAATTTATCAAGTTCGCGTATGGTCGGATCGAACGTCACCGACAGAAACGTTGGCAGCACCTCCTCGCCGGCTTTTTTCTTGAATGTCTGGCCATCCGTATCGCTCTTCAGGCGCTGACCTTCCAGACGGTGACCCAGAACCTCATGGAAAAAGACGCCCGCGGCTTCGCCGGAAAAAATCGCGGGGCCTGTGAATGGTTCGATTACAGGCGCGATGCGCAGTTTTTCCATTGTGTCGATCATCCCGCGGATGTCGGCAAGTACGCTCTCTTCAGAAGGAAGATCGGATTCGCTGTACCCGGAGTAACTCAGATACAGAGGCAGAGACATGCCATCGTCGGCCCTGATGCTTGCGCTTATCTGGAGGCGCATATAGTTGGCCGGAACCAGGAGCGCGGAGCCTTCGGTATCAACAAAATATTTATTCCTGACCTCGTTCTGAAATGTTCCGGAAGCGGCGGTGATAAACGGACGGTTATTAAACTGCGCCGTGAATGTACGAATACGGTCCGCCCATTTGTCAAGGTCTACGCGCGCGTCAGCGGGTTTGCCCAAAGATGTTTGCGGTTTCGACCGTGAGAAGTCATCAGACTGGTCTTCCGGGGCGAGCTGAGTGTTTTGCGCGGATTTAACCTGCGCGAGCCTGTCAACTGCGCTCCTGTAAGCGCCGTCTGTAGCCTGCCAGAGAATAACCGCGAGAGCGTCGCTGCCTTCGCCAAGCGGCGCGAGAGAAACCGACATGGAGCCTGCAAGAGCTTGCGCCAGAGAATTGCCGCCGCTCCTCAGCTCGCGCGTACTGTCCATCTCGTAAGAACCCGTCCGCAAACCGACGCGCAGCCGTGCCTGGGTATTTTCGGTCTGGCTGTTAATCGCGCCAAACGAACCGTTAACGGTTTGAGTACGGATTTCGTCAATGGCGTAGCTTATGTAATATGGCGGAACTTCTTTATTTTGCAGCGCGTCGAAATTTCTCGTCAACTCCGCTTTCATGGTTTTCATGCGGCCCGGCAACTGATCGCTTTGCCCGAATGACGGAAACCCCGACGCCATAAAAATCCAGGATATAATTAGACCGGCAATGCCAACTCCTGTTACGATTCGTTTGCGCATGTCGCGCCTGTCTGTATTTGCAGCATTTTTAATGGTAAAAACCGGCATAGTTTTAATTCCTTTAAATGTTTTATTGAAATACTATATCAAACGTATTGATATAAAATCAAAGTTCAATATTTTGTAATACATTGAGTCGTGGATAATGGTGCGAAAGGTATTAATTGCGGCGATCATGCTCCCAGCCATCATGTGGCTGCATGGAGAAACGAAAACGGATTTCACGGAGACGCGCTACGGGATTGAGATGGTGTACGTCGAGGGCGGGACATTCATGATGGGGTGTTTGCCGCAGGAAAATTGCAGTTTTTTAAGCCCCAAGCCCCGCAATGAAACGGTAAACAGTTTTTATATTGGCAAATATGAGGTGACTCAGGGACAGTGGGCGGATGTCATGGAAACGGATGTACGTCAGTACCTGTATAATGCCAGAGATGGTTTACCAACTTATTATAGCGAAGGCGCCGATTATCCAATGCAATATATCAGTTGGTATGACGCCGTCGAATTTTGCAACAGGCTGAGTGAGCGGACAGGACGCAAACCGGCGTATAATATTGATAAAACCCGTAAAGATCCCGTCAATAGAGCTAACTTCGATGATAAAAAATGGATTGTAACATTGATTCCCGATGCGAACGGCTATCGTCTGCCGATGGAAGCCGAATGGGAATATGCGGCGCGCGGCGGGAACAAGAGCAGGGGATATATATACAGCGGGAGCAATGATATAGACGAAGTCGCCTGGTATGCGGGCAATTGGAGAAGCATGAATCATCCCGTGGGAGTAAAGAAAGCCAATGAATTGGGCATCCATGACATGACGGGAAGCGTGAGAGAACGGGTGTTTGAATGGGAGGATGGAGGAAGGTTTTACAGAATTGGCTTGACGCGTGTGCTTCGCGGATCGTCCTGGAGCGCCAACATGGAATTATCGTCGATATCGAAGAGTGGTGGTGGAGGCACCGGGCGGGATATTGGCTTCCGTCTCGCATTAAGTTCAAAATAGAAAGAAAATATGGCACGGAATATATTATTGGCCATCGCAATCATATCATTTGTCGGAACCGTATTGTCGGGTGAAGAAGCGGATTTCACCGAGACTAAATACGGGATCGAGATGGCTTACGTCGAAGGCGGGATGTTCGTAATGGGCTGCGACCCGAAACAGGAGCTTTTTTGCCATGATGAAGAAAAACCCGCGCACCAGGTAACGCTCACCAAAGATTTTTACATAGGCAAATATGAAGTGACGCAAAAACAATGGCGTGAAATCATGGGAACGGATTTGCGCCGTCAGCGGGATATGTTCGACGGCAGTTTGTCGATACGCGGAGAAGGTGATGATTTTCCGATGTACTACGTCAACTGGTATGATGCCGTCGAATTTTGCAACAAATTGAGCGAACTGACGGGGTATAAACCGGCTTACAGCATCGATAAAACCGTGAAGAAAGCCGATAAAAACGGCGTTGAATATAATGAATGGATTGTAACGTTGATTCCCGAAGCAAACGGTTATCGTCTGCCGACGGAAGCCGAGTGGGAATATGCCGCGCGCGGCGGGAACAAGAGCAATGGATATCAATACAGCGGGAGTAATAACATCAGAGATATTGCCTGGTACGATGGCAATTCGGAAGACGGCGCGCACCCTGTGGGAACGAAGAAAGCGAATGAACTTGGCATTTATGACATGACGGGAAACGTAGATGAATGGGTGTCTGACAGATATGGTTTTTTGTATTATGCCAACTCTCCGTTGCATGATCCCAACGGCCCCGTCGAAGGCGGAAGCCGCGTGATTCGCGGCGGGAGCTGGTACATTCACGCGAGCAACGCCCGCGTGTCGATTCGCTATGGATACGGTCCCGGCATTCGCAGCTTCAATATAGGCTTCCGCCTTGCCCGCAATTCAAAGTGATGAAAGCAATGCAAGCGCCTGCTTCATTTTTGAATCAGGCGTGGGAACACTATCCGGAACAGGAATCTCGTAAATTTCAATTTTTCCTTTTTTTTCATTAAATACCGCGAGTGTTCGGCCATCCGATGAAAGAGCGTGAGCGATTCCCTCGTTGTATGTCCCGGTGTGTAGTAATTTTTGCCCGGTATTTACATCATACACTACAATCCAGCTTGCATTTCCACGATCCCATCCACGGGCTTTAAAGGCTGAAATTGTAGCAACAGGCACATTCCGCGCGGGAACTGTAATCGCCACGCCCAGCGCCGGGATTCGTCTATCCGCTGGTTCTTCATACACAAACACAGGATTGCCTGTCTCTCCATTTTTCACTGTAAACCAAAAAGGATTTCGAGCCCTGCTGTCCAAAACCATGAACGATCCATCATAAAGAAATTTTTCGCCCCTGGGTACATCCATTTTTAAAAAGAAATCGCTGTATTCAAAGCCGGAATAGCTGTAACTTTTGTATTCGGGAAAACCCAATGCAGCGGTTCCAACAATTTGCGCCGGTCTGACCCTGACCGTCGCGCAAGCGGATACCGATAAAAGCATCATCAGTAAAATCAGTTTTTTCAAAAGCATGTTTTTTATCTCATCTCACATGTTACATTAAAGACAGCATACACTAAAAATTTTGATTACCGATTTAATTATTGGAATTTCATAATTTGGAAATCGATGATTCACGCAGCAGAAACGCTTGTAATAACCGGGATTTTTCAATTATAATATTTGTTTTACATTAATTAATTTGCTTTGAAGTAATTTTGATTATGAAAAATATTGCCGTTTATCCCGGTTCTTTCGATCCTGTCACCAACGGTCATGTCGACCTTATCCAGCGCAGCGCGGCGCTCTTTGATGAAGTCGTGGTTGCTATCCTGCGAAATTCAAGCAAAACGCCGCTCTTTTCCATTAATGAACGCAAGGCAATGCTGGAATCGGCAGTCAGCGGGATCGGCAACGTCGTCGTCGCCGATTTTTCGGGGTTGCTGGTTGATTTTGCGGAACAGACAGGCGCGTCCGTAATCATACGCGGGATTCGCGCCATTTCAGACTATGAATATGAACTGCAGATGGCGCTGATAAATCGCCGTCTTTCAAGCCGGGTTGAAACGGTATTCATGCTTCCGGCAGAAACATATTCCTTTGTCAGTTCAAAACTTATTAAAGAAATCGCCTCGCACGGCGGCGCGGTAAGCGGACTGGTTCCCGAAGATGTGGAACAGCGGTTACGCATAAGGTTTGCCACGGAAAATGCCGGTTAAATGAAGATCCAGTTTTGTCGTCAGGAGTTTTTGTATGGACTCTAACCCTGATTCCACCGCATGGCGGCGTTTAATTGAAATGGTGAATATCTTTCGCCGTCGCGGAGGTCAATGGATTCCCGTAATTTTGATATTGCCTCTTGCCGCGGGAATTTCCCACTGGTGGATGGAACATAGACCTTCACCGACGGAAGACGCTTCACTTTTTGAATCAGAGCCTTCACCGCAACCATACAGCATCTCCGGGCAATTTGAGAAAAATCAGACGATAACCCATGTACTGCTTGCCGAAGGCCTGACGACGGAAACGGTTCATGAAATCGTTAACGCGGCAAAACCTGTCTACAACCTGGCGAGGGTAAACGCCGGACGGCTTTATCAGCTCTATTTTTCAGCGGATGGTCGATTCCAGGATTTTCGTTATTACCTGGACGAAGATCGTTACCTGACGGTTTATCACGATGAAGAAAACAGCCGCTATATCCCCGCGATGGAACATCATGCTTATGAAACCCGCGTGGAGCATATCACGGGGAGCATCAACTCGTCGCTGTTTGCAACCGTCGCCGAACTTGGCGAGAGAGAAAGCGTGGCGGTTGAACTCAGCGATATTTTCAGTTCGGACATCGACTTTAACACTGATGTAAGAAAAGGGGATTCATTCCAGGCGCTGATTGAAAGAAAATACCTTAACGGAGAACCATCAAAGAACGGGGCTATTCTCGCGGCGTCGTTTACAAACGGCAATAAAACTTTTACAGGATTCCGGTTTGAAGACGCCAACGGCAAACCGGCTTACTACGCACCGGACGGCAGCGCCATGCGCAGGGCTTTCCTTAAAGCGCCGCTGAAAGTCATCCGCATTACATCAGGTTTTTCCACGGCCCGGCTGCATCCAATTCATAAAGTTGTGCGGCCGCACCTGGGCGTTGATTACGGCGCGCCGACGGGTACGCCCGTGCAGGCGGTCGGCGCGGGAACGGTAACATCCGCAGGATGGACTAGCGGTGGCGGCGGAAATACCATTGTAATCCGCCACACAGGCGGATACGAGACGCGCTACCTTCATCTTTCAAAGATACTTGTCAAACGCGGAGCGCGCGTCGGTCAGGGAAACGTTATCGGACATGTCGGCGCGACAGGAGACGCAACCGGCCCGCATCTTGATTTCCGGGTGTACAAAAACGGCAAGGCGATTGACCCGACAAAAGTCGTGTTTCCGCCCGGCGACCCGGTCTCAAAAGGGAAAATGGCGGAGTTCACAGAACTGTGCGTTGAGTTAACAAATAAACTTAAGGATACATTATGACTTTTCGCAACATTGTTTCATCGGTGTTATTACTCATCGTCGTATTATTCGTCTTGGTTGGAGCGGCTCAGGCGTCGGATATTTCGATTTTTGTTGGGGCTGAAATGCCCGGTTCCATAAAGAATGGCGACGAAAAAATATCCCTCGACAATGGCCCCGTATACGGCATACGTTTTGGCAGTAATTTTATTCGGTATTTAGGCCTTGAACATACGCTGGCAATAAGTCCCGATTTTATGTTCCCTAATGCTTCTTTTGGATGCATTCCTGAAATTGAATGTTTTAAGGGATGGGAGGAATCCAAAGGCTTCATATACAGCAGCAATATGATGCTTAATTTCCCGGATATAGATTCCCGGATGGTTCCTTTTCTGACAGCGGGCGTCGGACTGATTCACCAATACGGCGACCGGAATCTTCCCGTTGGTACAAAACTCGCTTTTAATTACGGCGGGGGGGTCAAGTTTCCAAACCTGGCAGGGCCGCTGGGCGCGCGGGCTGATTTTCGAGGTTACAGGGCCGGCGTTATATCGAAAAGCGTAAACATGTTTGAGCTTTCTTTCGGCCTTATGGTCTCATTTGGCCGATAGACTTGCCGATTGTCCGTGGACATTCAAAAACCGGAGATCAGCCGGAAGCTTTTCATAATCGCAAATCCCGCGGCCGGGAATGGGCGTCCATTCAGAAAAATATGCGACTACGCTCGCGGCGGGAAGGTTTCAGGTTGGAAAACGGAAATCCTGGCGACAAAAGGGCCGGGGCACGCCGGCGATCTGGCGCGCGAACTACTCAATTGTCCCTGTGATCTTATGGCTGTCTGCGGCGGAGACGGAACGATTAACGAAGTCGTTTCCGCCCTGCCCGCGTCTCTACCGTTTCCGCTGGCTATACTGCCGGGCGGAACCGCGAATGTTCTCTGCCGCGAACTAGGACTGCCGCTCTCCCCCGCGCATGCGCTTGACATAGCCCTAAAAAGAAAAATCAGGCTGGTGGATGTCGGTGAAATGAAGGCTCGCGAAAACCGCCGTTTCACGTTTGCCGCCGGCATTGGTTTTGACGCATGGGCGGTGCTTAACGCGCGCCCTGATTTCAAAGCTAAAACAGGGATAGCGGCTTACGCCGTCGCGGCCGCGGAAAGCATCGCCCGTTACAAATTTCCTGAATTCACCATTACCGCGAACGGCGGTTCATATACGGCTACAAGCTGCCTCGTATGCAACGCGCGAAGCTATGGAGGCGGACTGACATTCTGTCCCGACGCTGATATGACCGATGGCCTGCTGGATGTGATGATTATAGAAGGCGTTCGCCGCGCGGGGCTTGCCGGGTTCCTGCTTTCCGCACTGATTCACCCCGGAATAACGCCTTCGTGGATTCGCAGAATACGGACAAAGGAACTGCGCGCGGACGGTCCTTCCACGGTACACATTGAGACCGACGGGGAGCTTGTTGGCGGACTTCCCGCAATATTTTCCATTTCTGAAAGATCCCTTCCGCTGGTCGCCCCCTGATATACTGTTTTTTTGTTATTAAGGAGTACGCTTAATGATCACAGCCGATGCAATTCAACAACAGATTGGAGGTGCGTCTTTCATTCGCAGGATGTTTGAAGAAGGCATCCGCATGAAAGCCGAGCGCGGAGCGGAGAACGTTTTTGACTTTACGCTTGGGAATCCGAGCGAGGATCCTCCGAACGGAATAATGGATACACTCCGGAAAATAGCTGCGGACAATTTCCCCGGATCGCATGGATACATGCCGAATGCGGGTTACACGCAAACACGGGAAGTCGTTGCCGCCCGCCTCCACGCTGAGACGGGCATTGGGTTTTCCGCCGGAAATATAATAATGACGTGCGGCTGCGCCGGCGCCATGAACGCCGCGCTCAAAGCGATGCTGAATCCCGGCGACGAGGTAATTGTTCCAGCGCCGTTTTTCCCGGATTACAAATTCTATATTTTGAACTACGGCGGCCGAATGATTCCGGCGGAAACACGGGAGGACTTTTCGCTTGACGTTCCGGCGCTGGAATCGCTTATTACGCCAAAAACCCGCGCGATATTGCTGAATTCTCCGAACAATCCGACCGGAGCCATTTATTCGGAAAAGACATTGCGGGAACTTGAAGCGGCGCTTTTGCGCGCCGGACATACGATCGTGGTTATCAGCGATGAACCTTATACATCAATCGTTTACGATGGCGTGAAATGCCCATCGCCGGCGGCGTTTATTTCCAACTGCCTGATAACAACATCATGGTCGAAAAAATGGGGCCTGGCCGGGGAACGCATCGGATACCTTGCAATTTCCCCGAAAATCGCAGAAGCAGGGGCGCTTTTTGAAGCATGCGTCTTTACGAACCGAGTTTCCGGATTCGTCAACGCTCCTGCCTTCTGGCAGCATGTCGTGGCGGAAGCGCCCGACGAATCGACCGACATGGCGCTCTACCATAAAAAGCGGGACATTTTGTGCGACGGACTAATGAAACTCGGCTATGAACTCCATAAACCACATGGAGCTTTCTACGTTTTTCCTAAAACCCCCATCCCTGACGATACGGCATTTATTCAACTCTTGCAGGAGGAAGGCGTCCTGGCGGTTCCCGGCAGCGGGTTCGGCCGCAGAGGCTATATGCGGCTGTCTCTTACCGTTCCGCTGGATACGATTGAGCGCTCTCTTCCTTCATTCGGCAAGGTTTTAGAGAAAATCTAATATATTTTCTTATTTTCTTTATAGTGGAAATATTATAAAATTTTTTACGCTTATGAATCTGAAAGTAAAAATAGCGGCGGCGCTGTTTTTCTCCGGATGCGTTGCGAGTCTTTCCGCTTTATCGGTTTCCGATTTGAGCATTCCGGCGCCAAGGCTGAAATCAGCCGCATTTATAGTTAAGAATCAAAGAACGGACGAGCTGATCCTTACCCGCCGCGCCGATACGCCGCAGCCTATCGCATCAATTACAAAACTTATGACGGCGATGACGATCCTGGACGGGCAGCTTGACATGGACGAAGAAATCGTCATAGAAGACGCCGATAAGGATCGCCTGCGCTACAGCGCGTCCCGCCTGCCCACAGGAGTAAAGCTTACCCGCCGTGAAGTTTTGCAGATTGCCCTGATGTCGTCG
>Ga0082212_10009111_pt1 | contig 11017 bp, 10 predicted proteins | sample TergutNt197P3_FD_71548 | JGI IMG/M metagenome (GOLD analysis project Ga0082212, IMG submission 71548) | Neocapritermes taracua P3 segment gut microbial communities from Petit-Saut dam, French Guiana - Nt197 P3 | ecosystem: Host-associated > Arthropoda: Insects > Digestive system > Gut ...
AAAGATGTAATTTTCTTTTGACTTTTTTAAACTCTTTTGTAGTAATTTATTTTTATATCTAACTTCAATATTTTCACATCGTTATTCGCCACACTTCCGTTGCTTGCAGATAACTAAACTCTAAAATGAACCATCATTTATAAATCCCTTCCACCGCAAATAAGCATCGCTGTATGCGTCTTTTAGTCCGGCCTCCGGTTCGATAACGGCCAATTTTTCAAGACTTGCAAATGCTTCGTCGTTGGAAGCATAAATACCGGCACCGATACCGGCGCCTTTGGCTGCGCCCGTCGCCCCATCGGTATCATAGAGTTCGATTGTTGCGCCGCTTACGCTTGCCAATGTTTGCCGGAAAACCGGGCTTAAAAACATATTGGCATTTCCGGCACGGATCATCCGGATATCTATACCCATTTCTTTCATAATTTCCATGCCGTATTGGAACGAGAACACGATCCCTTCCTGAGCAGCCCTGATCAAATCGGCTTGATTGTGGATATTAAAATTAATGCCATGTATCGAACATCCTGTCTCCTTATTGCCCAACATACGCTCCGCTCCATTGCCAAACGGGATAACCGATATACCCCGGCTACCGATGGACGATTGGGATGCCAGCTCGTTCATTTCGTTATAGCTAAGTCGGTCTGAAATAATATTACGCTTTGCCCATGAGTTCAATATGCCTGTTCCGTTGATACACAACAAAACCCCCAAACGGGTTTGCTCTTTCGTGTAATTGACATGTGCAAAGGTGTTGACCCGCGATTGCGGATCGTAATTCACCTCACCGTTAACGCCATAGACCACACCCGATGTACCTGCCGTCGAGGCTATTTCGCCGGGATTAAATACGTTCAGCGACAATGCATTGTTAGGCTGGTCGCCGGCACGGTATGTTACCGGTGTCCCTTCTTTCAGCCCTAATTCTGCGGCAGCGCTTTTCGAAACAACGTTTTGGATACCGAAGTTGGGTACAATCTCGGGAATCAAACCCGTGTCAAATCCATAATAATGAAGCAGTTCATCTGCAAGCCTCTGTTCCTTGAAATCCCACATAATCCCTTCCGACAATCCTTCGATTGTCGTATTAACCGTGTCGCTCAGCCGCATGGCAATATAATCGCCCGGAAGCATAATTTTGTCAATCTGCTCATATACAGCTGGTTCGTTTGTCTTGACCCAGGCCAACTTGGATGCGGTAAAGTTACCGGGCGAATTTAAATAGTGTTGTAAACAAAAGTCTCCGCCAAGCTCTTTAAACGCTTTTTCGCCATAAGGTACTGCCCTTGAATCGCACCATATAATCGACGGACGAAGCACCTGCCGGTTTTTATCAATACATACCAATCCGTGCATCTGCCACGAAATACCAATCGCTTGTATGTCGTCGCCCTTTATGCCCGAACTGTGCAAAACAGCCTGAGTAGCCAATTTCAGGTTCTCCCACCATGCAGCCGGTTCCTGTTCCGCCCATCCTGCCTTTACGGCTTTGATGAACATTTCCTCTTTCGGAAAAAAGGTAGAAGCAACACACTGACCTGTTTCCGAGTTTACCAAGCTCGCTTTTACCGACGAACTTCCAATGTCATATCCTAATAGGTACATAATTTATAGATTATTTGTTTTTGTAATTTGATGCAAATATACGAAATTAATTTATTCCGCAAACATTCAGGAGTTGAGAGTTGAGAGTTGAAAAAAATCCGTATTTCTACTGGTGCACAGTGTTTATTTACTTCGTAATTTTGCAACGTGATTGATTGAGCAGTTTTTTTTAATCAATTATTCAGTCATTCAGCTATTCAACTATTCAACCAAAATGAAAAAGTCAATTATTTTTGCAATCGCCGCCCTATCAATTTTGGCAGCATCGTGCGGGCAGAAATCCGCCGAACAAAAATCCAAAGCACAGTCGGAGCAGAGCGCCCAACCAACGCAAGACGACCCATCAGCGCTTGACACGCTATCAGCACTCTCGGCAAAGGAGCGGGTCATGGTACAACTCTTTGGAAGGCTACTCCTTGTGGACGATCCCGATCCGTACCAAAACCTGAATGGCTGGACAGACGGATTGGTGGGTTATCGCCCTTTTTTTACATCTTGCTGGGGAGGTGATGACGGAAGCAGCAACGACGCCGGCAGAGACAAAATATTTCTTTGCGGCGGTACCACGCACGAAGGGGGATATTCCATAGCGGTTTTGATAGACGAAGAGGGCAATATGAAGGTGGATGATGAATCCGGAGACGTCGTCGAATACCGCATCATCAACCGCGATACCCTTCAAACCAAAAACGGCTGCCTTTGCCTGCTTCACTTGCAACGTGTAGCGTACTGCCATGTTTTTCGATAAATTCCTTGCATACGATTAATCCCAGTCCGGTGCCTTTTTCGCCGGCAGTGCCTTCGCGCGATTGCTGGCGGTCGATACGAAAAAGATTTTGTATCTGATCCGGCGTCATGCCGGCGCCGGTGTCGGTAACAGACACAATATATGTTGTAGAGACGCAATGCATTGCGTCTCTACCTGCCGGCGAAATGTCCAATGTTACCTGCCCGCCTTTGGCCGTGAATTTGACGGCATTGGCGAGCAGGTTGCGTACGACGGTGACAATCATGTTTTCGTCGGCGTTGATAATGGCTGCCGGAGGCGTCGTAGCCTCAAAAACGACGTCTTTACGTGCCGCCATGCTTTTGGCCATTTCAATATCGGACTGCAAAGCGCTCACAAGGTCGAACGGAAAGGGTCGGTAAACATTGCGTCCTGTCTGTATCTGCGCCCAGTTGAGCAGGTTTTTTAGCAGATCGACAAGACCGTTGGCCGATTTTAGCAACTGACGGTAATAGGCTGTTACGGTGCCGGCGTCTAATCGGTCTGCATTTTCAGCCAGCAACTGCAAACTGTCGCGCTGTGCAATGGCAGGGTTTTTGAGGTCGTGCGAAATGATACTGAAAAACTTGTCTTTGATGGCGTTCATTTCGGCAAGTACGCGGTTGCGACGGGTGCGCAGCATGACAGCATACGCGAGTAAGGCAAGCAACAATGCTGCGGAAATGATGATGCCTATATATATGAGTTGTCTTGTTTTTTGACGGTCTATTTCAGCCTGTTTGCGGGTTATTTCCAATTCCTTTTCCTGCACACTGTATTTTACTTCCATTTCCTGAAGCGAGTTATGCAGGTTTTTATCGGATATTTTCGCTGTCATCCCGTTGTATTTTTTCAGATACGCTTCCGCCCGGTCTACATTGCCCAGCATAGTATAAATAATGATTAAATTCCCGTATATATCCTGCAAATGATCCCAATCTGCTTCATCGGCTTTCGACAGCGCCCGCTCGGCATAATTACATGCTGACTGATAGTCTTTTAAACCAAAAAATACTTTCATCAGATTTCTTTCGGCGTAACTGATAAGATAAGGCATCTCTGTTTTTTCCGCAATTTGCAATGCCTCTTTGCCGAAGGTAAGCGCCTGACTGAAATCATTGCGTTCCACGCAGTAAAAATTAGATAAACGACATAATCCGAATACCATTTCAGGAAAAAAATCTCTGGCAACAGCCATTTCGTACGCTCTGGTTAACAATGGCAATGCTTTTTCGGGTTGTCCTGTTGTCATGTATTCTTCGGCAAGTTCACTATGCAATTCAATCTCAAACAATATGTATGCAGCCCTGTCGGTCGGGTTATCATCCATAATTTTTTTAGCGCGAAGCAGGTATTCAATGGCTTTGTCGTAATTGAGTATTTTGCTGTAAATCCTTGATATATACCTGTAAGTGGAAGCCTCAATCCCAAGATTATTGTGAACATTTTCATTCGCCGCGATTTTTTGAGCCTTGTCTTTTTCATTTAATTCGAGGGCTTTCAGGTAGGCGTTCAGGGATTTTTCGTATTCATGTCCCATATAAAGTGCCACTCCGAGTACCTGATAATTCGCACACTGTTCATAATCAAAACCTTTACCTTCAACGAGTTCAATGGCTCTGTCAATGCAATAGTAGGATGAATCCATTTTTCCCATTTCATAATAGACTGACGACAGTCGCCTCCAATAGGCTGATTCCCAATCCAACTGTTTCTTTTCCTGCGCATAAGCAACGGCTTCGCGAAAATAATGATGTGTCTTTTCAATATCTATGGGACTGTAAAGCGTGATCAAATCGATGTAATTCCTCAACATCTTTATTTCATCCACCTTCCCTTCGGCAATTTCCTGCTCATACAGTTTGATTCGTTCGGGAATGGATCTATCCTGCGCCGACAGTTGCCATGAAGCAAGCAACAGGATAAGAATAAAGGCCTGCACGATGAAAGCCTTTGGCGAAAAAAAATCAACGATTTCGGGATGACGCAGCTCAATGGCTGTCCGTACGCCCGGTCGGAACAATTCGTGGTCGTCAACTTTTTTTACTTTTATCATTGTGCAATCATTGTTTTTGACAGGACAAATATAGATGAAATTTTCAGAAGTTCACATAATGACTCATTTCAAATGCTGCAGGATAAACGCCGTCGGCTTTTATTCCGTCTAAGTCGCCTGTTATGGTTTTTACGGTTATAAAACCATTATAAACGGCAACCTCGAACCGGTAACCCTTTTCGTCGTAACGAAACATATTGCCATCTAAACGGACAATGCCGTTAATATAAATGTTGGTGTCGTTCATCCCGCTTTCAACGATATGCAGATGAAACTCTGTTTCGCCTTGTTTTGCACCTTCTCCAACGTAGACATGACGCCTTTCCCATTCGCCGATAGAGTAGCCGTAAGCGATTTCGGTATAAGGTGTTTCGGGTAAAAACGGTATCACGCGGCTTCGTTGTCCGCCTGCGGCGTGAGTGTTTGAATCGAACGTCACAAACGATTTTTCGGGATAAAGGATATTGTAGAAAGCATCGGGGTGTCGATCAATTTCGGCGGTTATGTCGGCTGACGGCTTTTCCCGCGTCATCTCCATTTCGCGAAACTCGCCTGTGCCGGTAGGCGTCGGCAGCCATACGGCATGAAACGTGTCGCCGGTAATTTTTCCGCTTAACTTACCGTGCAGTGCATCGGACGATGTCGTTGCGCTTACGCCTGTCACATTGCCTTCATCGTCGATCGTTCCCATTACAGGTATGGTGAAAAAATCCTGAAAGCCGGGATCAAGGTATTCGCCGCGAAAAACATCGCCTCTGCGCGCAAAAACAATCTCCGCACCTGCATGATCGCCCTGCCGGCAAACCCATTGATAGTATTGTGTCTGTGTTTCATCCTGTTGCGAGCTTGATTGTTGCCCGCAAGATGCCGCCAAAATCATCAGGGCGGATGCTGCTAAAATCATTGTTTTTTTCATCTGTTTTTGGGGGGATTAAAAAATAATTTCGTATCCAACGCGTCGTTCAGTCAGAACGACACGTTAGGTACGGCTGTTTGTGTTTTGTCAATTTCAAAGAAAGCGCCTTTTGCAAAGCCGAACATACCGGCAATGAGGTTAGACGGGAAACTTTCGATACGGATGTTGTTTTCGCGTACCGTGCCGTTGTAATAGCGGCGCGAGAGCGACAACTCCTCTTCTATGGCCGACAATTGCTTTTGCAGTTCTAAAAAGTTGATGTTTGCCTTCAGTTCGGGATAACTTTCCGATACGGCCATCAACCGTCCGAGCGCCTGACCCAGACCCGTTTCCGATGCGATCCGCGCTCCCTGATCCTGTGCCTGCATGGCTTGCGTGCGGAAACGTGCGACTTCTTCAAGCGTTTGCTGTTCGTGCGTGGCATAACCCTTGACGGTTGACACTAAATTGGGCACCAAATCGTGCCTCTTTTTGAGATAGACGTCAATACCGCTCCATGCTTCCTGCATACGGTTTTTGAGCATGACCAACTTGTTGTAAACGGATATTACCGCCATAGCCGTTATTAATAGAACGGCAAGAAAAATAATTAAAGTAATCATAGTTGTAAGTATTAGTAATTCATTTGTGTTGCAAAGTGTCGGTTTGTTCTGAAGCTCTTTGTCTGTTGATTAAGTTTTTTTTTACGTTGTAGTGACGCAATGCATTGCGTCTCTACCTGCCGGGGAAATGTCCAATGTCACCTGTCCGCCTTTGGCCGTGAATTTGACGGCATTATCCACTAAGAGTTGCAATGAGGCGCGTTGTGCGACGGCAGGATTTTTGAGGTCGTGGGAGATTATGCTGAAAAACTTGTCCTTGATGGCGTTCATTTTGAGTTAAGAGTTATGACTTTACATTGCTCAACGCTCTATTCTATCCGTATTATCCCATTTTTCACCGCGAACTGCACCATTTCCAGCGTGCTGTTGATGCCGAGTTTGCGGAAGATATTGGATTTGTGCCAATCGACTGTCCGGAGCGAGATACAGAGGCGGTCGGCAATCATTTTTCCCGAAAGCCCTTCAAAGCAACATTCAATGATACGCCTTTCATATTCGGAAAATTCTTCGCTTATTTGCTTTGTTTTCTTTTTGGCGATATAAATCCGGTTGATAATCTCGGCAATGTCTTTACCGAAATAGTCAAGTCCCATATCGACGGAGCGTATGGCATCGGCAAGGGTATCGGCGCTTGTGTTGACTTTGCTGACAAAACCTTCGATACCTGTATCAAGCATTTCCTGTACCGTTGCAGTAGTATTTTCGGCAGAAACGGCTAAGATTCGCACTTCCGGATATTCTTTTTTCATGCGGCGGGCAATGTCAATACCGCTCATGTCGGGCAGCATAATATCAAGAAGCACTATATCTGCTTTGGCGGTTTCGAGTAAATTGAAAAATTCTACTCCCGACCCGGCTTCGCCTGAGATAACGATGTCGGGATGACGCAGTTCGATGGCTGTCCGTACACCCAGTCGGAACAGTTCGTGGTCGTCAACTATGATTACTTTTATCATTGTATTATTGATTGAATATATCCGCCAAATCAAAAACGTTTTTGCAAGTCCAAAAATATTTTCATGATTTTTCGTATTACAAATTGCCGCAAATATACAATATTCAATTGAAAGTTGAAAATTAATTAATTTTTTAATTTTTTATTGCTTCCCTTCGGAAAGCCAAACATTTTATGTTTTTAATATTCTGGTAAAGTCTTAATTGAATAAAAAACCCGTATTTCTACTGGTGCACAGGTTTTTTTTTTGTTATATTTTTGCAGCGTGAAATTTACATCAAACTTGATTTTAGATAAACAATTAAATATGATACGATTAGTGATTTTTGAAGAGCAGACGTTTTTTCGCTATGGTATAAAAAACGCCTTAGAGGATAACCCCGATATTCGTGTAGCAGGTGAAGCAGACTATGAAACGGCGCTTTTTGATGTGCTTGCCCATACGGTGGCCGATGTCGTGCTGTTGGGTATCAACATACCCGATGACTCATCCTGTATAGACGTCGCGCATCATATCCGGCACAATTATCCGGCCGCTAAAATTCTTGCCGTCGCCAATGAAGATACTTACACAGCGGTACAGTCTTTAATGGATGCCGGCATAAACGGCTATATCGGGAAAAGGCAGGCTGACCGCTTTGAACTTGAAAAAGCGATCCGCAAAGTAGCCGCAGGAGGCAAATATATAGGGAAGATTGAGAGTAACAAGATGAACTGAAATATATATACATATAAATTTAAGAAGTTGCGCCCGACACGTACTTAGGGATAATCAAATGAAAAAGATGTTATTAATGGCTTTTTGCCTTATGATTGTGTCCGCTGTGTTTGCACAGGACAAATTGACGGTAGCGGTATCTTCGTTTAACGGAACGGTTGACGGTCGCCGCTATTATTCGAGAAGTAACCAGAATACGGATGCTTCCATTCAGTCGGTACAGGATGATGTGGAAAAATCGTTTGTGAAAGCAAGGCGGTTTGTTGTGGTGGACAGGAGTAAGATGTCGGCCTGGTATAACGAGAAGGCATTACAAAACTCTTCCGACTTCGATTTCAGCGACAGGGATCTGGTTGAGGGAGGAAAAAATTTCGGCGCCGACTTTATCATAACCGGAAACGTTAATGTACTACCGCAGGAAACTGTTGGACGGGTCGCAGCAGGCGCTTCGCAAACGCAAAGAAACACGTCCGGCAGAAGCAGCAGTGTAGCCGGAGTAGCCGCCGGTGTGGCCAAAAACGTTGAAACGCAGGAAAGAATGGAGGTAATACTCAAAATTATCAAGGTGGAAACAGGCGAGATCGTAGCCTCCGAAACGCTCAAAGGCACAAGAAATCAGCTCGAAAAGCGGATTGACGACTTCATCGATGCCAATTTTCCATTCAGCATACCGGTTATAGAAGTGATGGGTAGTGACATCACGCTTGTGCCCGGCGCAGATACCGGCGTGAAGAAAGGCGACGTTTTCACCATCTACAGGATTCAGACCGTCGAAGTGCAGGGGCGCAACATGACCCGCCAGACGGAAATAGGATCGGCAACGGTCACGCTGATGGAAGGTGATTTTTGCACGGCAAAAATATCAAAAGGCGCCAATGAAATTAAACAGCAGATGGATCAGGGTGTCACCTTAACGGCTGTAAAGAAATAAAGGTTCGATTCAACTCGCTCACGCTCGTGATAAAGGCTTCGCGATAAAAACTCGCTGACGCTCGTGATAAAGGCTTCGCGATAAAAACTCGCTGGCGCTCGTGATAAAGGCTTCGCGATAAAAACTCGCTGGCGCTCGTGATAAAGGCTTCGCGATAAAGGTTCGCTCACGCTCACGATAAAAAGATAAAGAAAGATAAAATGATAAAGAAGGATAAAAAGATAAAGAAGGATAAAATGATAAACCGGATAAAGAAAGATAAAAATTTATCGCCGAAGGCTTTCATTGTGAGCGCAAGCGAACTTTTATCGCCGAAGGCATTTATCGCCAAAGGCTTTTTATCGCCAAAGGCATTTATCGCCAAAGGCTTTTTATCGCCAAAGGCATTTATCGCCAAAGGCTTTTTATCGCCGAAGGCATTTATCGCCAAAGGCTTTTTATCGCCGAAGGCTTTTATCGCCAAAGGCTTTTTATCGCCAAAGGCATTTATCGCCGAAGGCTTTTTATTGCCGAAGGCTTTCATCTGCATTGCCATTCTTTGTCTTTTTATTGTGCAGGCGGCACAGGCGCAGACCCCGATAACAGAAAAAATCAGGTTGACCGAGCAGGAAATTGCTTCCGGCGAATTGAGCGACGCCCAATTGTATCAGAAATTCGAGGAATTAATGATTGCGTACAGTACAATAGATATTGAAAAAACGAATTTCTGGCTGCAAAAGGCAATAGCGTATGCACGTGAAAAGGAGAACTTGGATGCGGAGGCAAGATGTCTGGCGCGCAGGGGCTTAATTTTCTCAGGGATGAGAGAAAAAGATTCTGCCGCCGTTTATATGGATAAAGCCTTTAAAGTAATCGAAGGTAAAGATCTTTTCGTTACGGAAAAAATAGTTTACGAACAATATGGAATATTCCTGAAAAGATTCGGAGATTATGAAAATGCGCTGAACGCATACCTGAAAGCGTTAGATGCAAACGAAAAGGATAAAGCCAAATATATTGCCGACAATAAAGAGTTTCACGCGAACATTTATACGAATGAAACCTCTATCCGTATCAATATTGCCAATATTCACACAACGCTGCTTCATTATGATAAAGCTATTGAGCAACTGCTTTTTACAAAAAAAATAATTGATGAAAACAAGCATCGGATCAGTTATCTTTCTGCTTACGAAATAACCATCACCGGCAATCTTGCCGAAATCTATTTGACTACATTTCAATACGACAAGGCATTCCCTTTAATACAACAATATCACGAACTTGCTGTCGCATCGGAAAATCCGGCCTATATGCTGAGTGACTTGAGAAAATTATCCAATTATTACCGCCAGACCGGCAACCTTGAACAAGCGCTCGACTATGCAAAACAACTTTTGCAGTTAGCTGAAAAAACCAACAATCCTGCCCATATCAGTAGCGCCGAAAACGTTTTGTCAAAAACCTATATGCATCTAAAAGATTATAAAACAGCCCTGTATTATGCTGAACGTCAATTGACGGGAACCGATGAGGAAAATATAGAAGCGTTAGAAGATCTTTACGGTGATTTGACATTGATTTATGCCTTAACGGGCGACAGGGAAAAGGCGGAACAGTTTCTGGGTAAGATAGGTGGTTTGTTTGAAAGAATATCGAATAAAAACATGCAGGAAGCGCTTCAGGAAATGGAAGTGAAATACGATGTACAGCAAAAGGAGTTGGAAATAGAGCGTCAGCAATCGGAAATAAAGCAACACCGGACAAGACAGTTCATTTATATCGGCGTAATCATTTCCGCAGCCTTGTTGCTTGCCCTGCTCGCGTATGCTGTCATGCTCCGCACTCGCCGCAACCGCGCACTTGCCGAAATGAACGCCATCAAAGACAAGTTTTTCAGTATCATCTCGCACGACCTCAAAAACCCCGCCATTGCACAGCGCGACAGTTTACAACTGCTGGCTGAAAACGCCGACAAATTAGACGCCAATACCGTATCCGCCTATTACCGTCAGTTGCTTAAATCGGCCGACGGCTTGGTCGATCTGCTTAAAAACCTGCTCAACTGGGCGCAGATTCAGACAGGGCGCGATGTGTACCGTCCCTCGATGTTCGACCTTGTGAGCGCTTTGCAGTCCGATATAGGCGTGACCAAAAGCATGGCGGCACATAAAGAAGTAGCCTTTGAAACGATAATACCTCAAGCGGCCATCCTTACCGGCGACGAAAATATGATTGTCACCGTTGTGCGCAACCTGCTCGCCAATGCCGTCAAATTCACGGCCAAAGGCGGACAGGTAACGTTGGACATTTCCCCGACAGGTAGAGACGCAATGCATTGCGTCTCTACAACATATATTGTTTCCGTTGCCGACACAGGCGCCGGTATGACGCCGGAGCAGATCCAAAACCTGTTCCGTATCGACCGCAAACAATCGTGCGAAGGCACTGCCGGCGAAAAAGGCACAGGGCTGGGCTTAATCGTA
>Ga0082212_10011845_pt1 | contig 11017 bp, 13 predicted proteins | sample TergutNt197P3_FD_71548 | JGI IMG/M metagenome (GOLD analysis project Ga0082212, IMG submission 71548) | Neocapritermes taracua P3 segment gut microbial communities from Petit-Saut dam, French Guiana - Nt197 P3 | ecosystem: Host-associated > Arthropoda: Insects > Digestive system > Gut ...
ACTAATAACTGAGGAGGATGTCAAGCAAGCCAATTGTCGAAAACGCTTTATTTCCAGGGGTTTAACGGGATACCCAGGGGTTTTTAGTAGAAATAATAGGAAAACTCAGATGGATATACGACTTATACTCTGAGGAGCATAATCTTAAGATGGAAATAGTTGATGAATTTTCTAATCAAGGGGTCGATTATTGGTCAGCACCGATAGGAAACTATGATTTGGAACGAATAAAAAAGCATTATCCTGATAGTTGGGAAGATTATATTGAAAAATACTAGAACGTGGTGTGAAAACATCTGGAATTCACGGGCCACCCTCCACGCCCCCTGAAACAACCGCAGCTATAAAATATCGGATAAGGTTACCACATTCTCATTCCCCGCAGCCGTATCATACACCTGCCCCATATGGAATTCAGACTGCCCAGGAGTTCCCCCCATCTGCTCGGCTTCCAGCAATTTCTGAAAATCCTCTCCCGACACAGGCGGGCTATAATAAGACCCCTGAAATTCATTGCAATACAAATGGGTGAGAGTTTCCATCTGCTTTTTTGTTTCCACTCCCTCCGCCACCACACGCATACCCAAGGCGTGGGCCATATTCATTGTGGCCTGCACGATCACCATGTCTTCCGTGTTGTCCGGAATTCCCGCAATAAAGATACGATCCAGCTTGATCTCGTCCAGGGACAATTCTTTGAGGTAAAGCAGAGAAGAATACCCGGTGCCAAAGTCGTCAATAGCCACCTGGATACCTTTGGTACGCAAAGATTTCAACAAAGCATTGTTCGCTACCCGATCATCCAGCAAGGACTCCTCCGTGATTTCCAACCTTAAACATTCCGGCGGCAGCCCCGTCTTCTCCAGGACGCCTTCCACGCGTTCGGAAAAATCATCTTCGAGCAGAACCTGAGCAGAGACGTTAACCGCAACATTGAGCTGCGTGAACCCCTGGTCATGCCAGACCCGGGTCTGACGGCACGCCTCTTCCAGAACAAACCACGTGATCGGCACAATCAGGCCAATCTCTTCGGCCAGAGGAATGAACTGCCCCGGCATCATAAACCTGTCCTTGGCACACCACCGTATGAGCGCTTCACTGCCGCTGATTTTACGAGTAATCCCATCCACTTTCGGCTGATAATAAAGGATAAATTCCTGCCGTCCCAAAGCTTGACGCAATTCCCGTTCCAAACTCAAGCGGCGTTCGATAGCCTGAAAAAAGGTGATGTCAAAACGCAGAAAACTGTTGTTTTTCAAACTCTTTGCCGCGTACATCGCTGTTTCAGCACACTGCAAGATGGCGTCAGCCTTGACTCCATCCACAGGGTACACACTGGCTCCCACGGCCACGCTGACGTTGTATTCCCGTTTTTTGATCACGAAGGGCTGACTGAAGAGAGGAAGCAAACGTTCGTGCACCAGGCCGGAGATGGCTTCATGATCGTCCAGATGATTCAGAACCAGAGCAAACACATCGCCATGGGTATTGGCCACGCAAAAGGCATCCTGAAAAGCATTCTGCAGCTTTTCCGCAATACGCTGCAACAACTGGTCTCCGGCCTCGTGCCCCACTGTATCATTTATAAATTTAAAATTATTGACACTCAGCATATATACAGTAACACTTCGGCTCTTATCAGAGGCGATCACTTCTTCAAGCTGGCTGCGCAGCAGAGACCGGTTGGGCAATTGGGTCAGCGCGTTATAGTGGGCCATACGCTGAATGAGATGCTCGTAATGTTTCTTGACTTGGATGTTGTGTTTGATGAGAGTGATGTGTTCCAAAACGCCATCGTCATTCAGAACCGGGGAAAATGTCGCTTCTTCAATGATAAAACGGGCATCCGGTTCACTTTTTGGCCGGAAAACAATTTCGCCGCGCCAGGTTTTCTGATCCAGAACGGTTTCCTTGATCTGGAGCGCCAACTCGGCATCCTCAATATGGGACCAGAGATCTCGCCCCAGCAGCTGCTCATCACTGCCGGCGCCCCGTCCGGCGCCTGACATATTGCGCACAGCCGCCGGGTTCATGAATTCGATCACCCCGCCGGCTGACATAATTAAAAAATCATCGGCGGTAGTATGAACAGCTTTGGCATAGATCTGCAGCCAGGCATGGGTCGTTTGGATGGGTTTGTGCATGAATTTTTCCGCGGCAAAAGCTATGACGCCCGTTAGGATCACCCCCAACAGGGCGAGAATCATAAAAGGCAGCGCCAAGCTTTGCATCCCTCCCTGGAGTGAGGTGACGAGAAGCAGAATCAGGAGTAAACTTGATAAGCCAAAATTGATTTGCCACAGAGTTGGGTATTTGCGCATATATAAGCTCCTTAATATGTTCTTGAAATACCATGTTTTTGAATGACATGATCGCTCTATGAAATCCCATAGCCTTACTATAGTTCTCAAATTTGGTTTTTTAAATATAGGAAAATATGGGATTGACAAAAATGAGCCTCCTTGTTAAACTATAAGTGCAAGTATATTTGAGGAGTGTGTTATCTTATGGCGCAAATATCCCTATATATTGAAGATTCTATGGTTGAAAAGCTTAATGCAGCAGCCAAAGTGTACAATTGTTCTATTTCAAAATATGTCGCGTCCCTGATCCAAGAACGATTGAATTTAGAAGAAGAAGAAGAAATGAGAAAAAAACAGGTCCTCCGTGAGCTCAGAGGAGCCTTGCATGATGTGGCCGAACCGCCGGAAATTCCATGGGAAGGAGAAATAAGGAGGAGGTTCGACCTTCTGTGAAATATTTCCTTGACACCAATATTTGCATTTATCATCTCAATGATTCCATGCCAAATTTGAGTACCACTTTAGAGGAAATGCCGATGAAAAACATTTTCATTCCCTCTATGGTTGCAGCAGAGCTGCTGTACGGCGCCGAAAAAAGTACTAAGCGCGACTATAATTTGCGGATTTTTGGGGCATTCCTTTCTCTTTATCAAATTGTCTCTTTTGACAGCAAAGCGGCGGGATTTTATGCTGCTATTCGCAGTGATCTTGAGAGCAAGGGCCAATCCATAGGCGGTAACGATTTAGTCATAGCCGCTACTGCTTTAGCCCACGAAGGCATCCTTGTCACACATAATGTGAGCAAATTCTCGCGCATCAAAGGTCTGGTGCTAAACGATTGGACCTAGTGCTTTGTAAGGGGCTGTAACTAAAGCCTAAAATTAGAACTACGGAGGAATAGATATGTTATGTCCTTTCTGCCAAGCCGACGACAGCAAAGTTCTTGATTCTCGCCAAACAGAAAACAAAATGGCCATCCGCCGCCGCCGGGAGTGCGGCCTATGCCGCCGCCGTTTCACCACCTATGAAAAATATGAAGAAATCTCTCTTATGGTGGTCAAAAAAGACAGACGCCGGGAGCCTTTCTCCCAATCCAAACTCATGGCAGGTCTGATGAAAGCCTGCGAGAAAAGACCTATTCCCGCCTCTCGTTTGGAAGAAGCCGCCATAACTATTGAACGCGATATGCGCGACGCCTATGAATGGGAGATTCCCTCCCAGGCCATAGGAGAAGCTGTGATGGAACACCTGTTTCAGATTGACGAGATTGCCTATATTCGCTTCGCTTCCGTCTACCGGCAATTTACTGATATTCAAAAATTCATGGAAGAACTGAATGATTTGTTACGGAAAAAAAATGAATAGGAGGAAAGTTAGCATGAGTCTACTGAAAAAACTATTTGGAATCCACACAAACATCCCCACGATCTCTCCGCAAGAGGCGTACCAAATGATGAATGTGTCAAATGAACATATCCTGTTGGATGTACGTACCGCTTCTGAGTACAAGGAAGTGAGGATAGACGGCGCAAAGTTGATTCCGGTTGATGAGCTCAGCCGCCGTGCGCTTGCCGAATTGCCGGACAAGCACAGGACTGTTTTCATTTACTGCCATAGTGGAGCGCGAGCCGCCAAAGCGGCCGACTTGCTTGTCGGCATGGGATACACGAAAGTTTTTAGTTTTGGTGGTATTGTAAACTGGCCCTATGAGACTATTAATGGGTGAAGATGGGTGAAGACAACAACTTGACTTTTTGCAGCGCAATCACTTTTAAGGATGAAAACACCTTTTTTCGGCAATACTCAATTTAGTTACAGTCCCTTAGTTCTCTGTTTGGGCTTAACCTATCAGCCCAACCCATTTTCCGATTCCTAAAACCTCAAAAACCAGGGATACATACCATGACAAATTACTTTTTAGGTGTGGACGTCGGATCCGTCAGCACCAACGTTGTGGCCATGGATGTTCAAAAACATCTGTGCGCCAAGGTCTATTTGCGTACAGGAGGCCGCCCTTTGGAGGCCCTCATAGACGGTGTCCATGCCATTCAAAAAACCTTGGGCCCCAATTCCCGGATCGCAGGCGCAGGCGCCACAGGAAGCGGGCGCTTATTAGCCGGCTGTGTGCTGGGAGCCGATGTCGTCAAGAACGAAATTACAGCCCATGCCGTCGCCTCTCTGGAAACCGACCCCTCTGTCCGCACAGTTTTAGAAATCGGCGGCCAGGATTCAAAAATCATTTTTCTGAATCAGGGAACCGTGGTTGACTTTGCCATGAATACAGTCTGTGCCGCCGGCACAGGGTCTTTCCTTGACCGGCAAGCCGCCCGCCTCAATATCCCCATTGAAAAAATGGGGTCCTGCGCCCTGCGTTCTCAGCAGCCGGTGCGCATCGCCGGACGCTGTGCCGTCTTTGCGGAATCAGACATGATCCATAAACAACAAATGGGGCACCCCTTACCCGACATTGTCCGGGGACTCTGTGAAGCCATTGTCCGCAATTATTTAAATAATCTGGCTAAAGGGAAAAAGATTGAACCCACAGTGGTATTTCAAGGAGGCGTTGCCGCCAATGCCGGCATTGTTGAGGAGTTCAAGCGTCAGTTGGGCTGTGACATTGTGGTGCCACGTTATTATGACGTGATGGGAGCCTTTGGCGCCTCTTTATTGGCTCATGGAATCGCGGAACAGACCTCCTCACACACCACATCCTTCGTGGGGTTTGATCAATTAAACCGGGATTACAGCGCCCGCAGCGTCGAATGCGACGACTGCGCCAATGCCTGCGAAGTGATTGAGCTTCGCGCCAACAAGACTCTTGTTTCCTGTTGGGGCGACCGCTGCGGCAAATGGTCGGCCATTCTGGCCCGGGGGGAAGAACCTCAGTTATTTCAGGAGACCTTGCTTAATAAAACGATCGAGGCCCCAGACCCGCCTCAGGTGCTGCCATGAGCCCCACTGTTGGCCTGCCGCGCCTCTTTCGCCATCACGAATATCCGGGACTTTGGGAAGATTTTTTCCGGATATTGACTGTTGACGTGGTGTTTTCTCCCCCCACTGACAAGACCCTCTTCAATACAGGAATCAAAAGAAGTTCAGCCGACGCGTGCTTACCCCTCAAAGTTTTGCACGGCCATGTGGAAAGCTTGCAGGATCAGGCAGACGCTGTTTTTATTCCGCGCTTTATCTACCCCACAGCCATAGAGTCCGCCTGCCCCAAATTTTGCGCACTGCCCGATATCCTGCGCCTCAACCTGCCCCATGCTGCCATTTGGGAAACCCCTATTGATTTCAAAAAAGGCATGGCTTACACCCTGTCCTCCTTAGACAGCCTTGCTATGGCGCTGTCCAGGAACCCCGAAACCGTCCGTACCGCCTTCCTGCAAGCCCTGACGGGCACTGTGCACTGTACCCCATATGTACAGCCGAAAAAACCCGACAACAAGCAGGCGATTGCTCTCATTGGACACACCTACCTCACACAGGACAATTTTGTCACCATGAATCTGCGCACAAAAATCGCCAAGTATGGATATGAAGTTCTGGACAGCCAGTCCGTTCCCTACGATCTAAAAAGACAGCGCTGCCACCCCTTTCAAAACCGCCTGTTTTGGGGTGTAGGCGTCGATATTCTGGGAACAGCCTTAACCCTCATGAACACTCCCCGAGTCAAAGGTCTCATCTACGTCACATCATTTGCCTGCGGCATTGACTCCATAGTCCTGGAACTTCTGGATCGTCAGACCCAGACGACCCTCCCGGCTAAACCCCGGATGCGCTTGTGTCTCGACGAGCATACGGGAGAATCAGGATTTGACACCCGTTTGGAAGCCTTTTTTGATTTACTTGAACGGGGGATAGGGGCTGTAACTCAGCCATCCCCCGCGGAGCATCACAGCCCGAGCCCGCATACTGCAATTCAAGAAAGGAGCTTCCTATGACCGAACCACAGCCGCAGCCACACGCCAGCCCCCTCGTCACATTCCCACACATGGGAACCAGCTATATCCCCATCAAAGTACTCCTGGAAAGCCTGGGACTCACCTGTATCGTCCCCCCCATAAACACTCCGCGGACCCTTGAAAAATCCCTCATCCAGGCCCCGGAATTCATGTGCTATCCCTTCAAGCTCATCCTCGGCAACCTCATCTACGGCCTGGAAAACGGCGCCCAGACAATAATTTTTGGCGGCAGCCAGGGCCCATGCCGCCAAGAGTACTATAACGACGTCCTCCAAAGCATCCTGAAAGACATGGGCTACACCTTCAGCTACGTCACCCTCAACCTGAGCCAGCTTTGGTCCCGCCACAATTATACCGCAGTCCGGCAGGCCTGGGGCGTCCACCTGGGACACATCCTCAAGAGCCTCGCCCTCACTGTCGATACCCTTTTCTCCGTCGATTCCCTCTCCCTCAGCGCACGGCGCAAAAGATGCCGAACCTCCAACAAAACCGCCGTGGAAACCATCCTGCACACCTTAACCGATCACGTGATGCAAGCCCACGGGCACGCCGCCATCACCCATCTCGTCCGCCAAGCCCACCGCCATATCCGGGCCCTGCCAGAAGAAAAATCCCCAGAAGATATTCTGCGCGTGGCCATCGTAGGAGAAATCTTTGTCACCAGCGACGCCTTCTCCAATCTGGATATCGAACGCAAATTGGGGCACATGGGAGTTGACGTCACAACCTATATGGGCCCCGCCTCCTGGGTCCGCGAGCATCTAATCAAAGCCTTAAACCCCTTCCAAAAAACCGGGAAAGCTCAAGAACTCTCCCGGGAATACTGGAACGTAGACGACATCGGCGGACATGGCGTCCAGACAGTTGGCAACTCCGTCTTAAGTTCACGGCGGGGCTATGACGGAATCATTCATCTCTATCCCCTTACATGTATGCCTGAAATCGCCGCCCAAAGCGCCTTCAGCGCCATACAGAACCGTTATGGAGTTCCCATCATGACCCTTGTTGTTGACGAAATGACCGGAGAAGCCGGATACAACACACGGCTGGAAGCCTTCGTAGACATGATACGCATGAGAAAATCCCGAAACGTTAACATTTTAAACGTTGACATTCCAGGATATAAGCGCAAACAATGGGCTCGGAATTCTCAAAAATCCTAAAAATCCCTTTTTGACATAGCCGTCTTGACAGAAACCCCTTCAATCTTACCCAGCTCACTCGTCAAACTATTGATATCTCCAATACTGCCCAACGCCGCCAGCGAGACCAAAGAAAGCCCCTCTTCCGGCAGAGGAACATCCATATGACCTCTAATCAAAAACATGTACTCAGCGATCGTGTCATTGAAAGCTCTCTGACATCTTTGTGGGTTGTCCAAGACGGCACTAATAAGCGCAACTTTTCGCATAAATATCGAACCCCCGTTAAAATAAATTCTAACATATCTCTGTAAAATGGACAAGAGTTAACGAGTCATTTCTTAAATTTCATATAATTTAACTATCGTCCTCATCCATGATATAATAAGGCAAAATCAAGGCTATCAACACACCATACTCACACGAAAGATCGTGCTTAGCCTCACATGAGGAAAGGAGACCCCATGAGTTTAGTTTATATCGGTTTTGCCCCGCACCCGCCTATTGTGATCCCCCCAATTGGCCGGGGAGAGGAGAAGGCCTGCTCAATCACAGCTCAAGGTTTGGAAAAGCTGTCTGAAGCCCTCTGCGCCACAGGTGCGGAAATTCTTGTTTGCGTTTCCCCTCACGCGCCTCACATCAGACAAGACCCCTCATCAGGCCTTTCCCTGACCTATCTTGAAGGAATCCACGATACCCTGGAAGGAGATTTGGGGGCCTTTAACGCACCTCAGATCAAGTATTCCCTGAAAACCGTCCCGGAAATCCTCGAAGCTCTCCACCGGCTGGGCGCCCAAAGTGTCCAAGCGCCCTTGGATCATGGCGTTATGGTCCCTCTTTACTTTCTGCAACGCGCCGGATGGCAGGGACGCCTTGTGGTATTATCTTCGCCCGAGGAAACCCCTGAGGTGTGGGGAAAGAAGATCGCCCAAATTCTCGACACTATTCCGGCACGCTGCGCCATTTTAGCCAGCGGTGATTTATCCCACAGACTCAAAGAAGACGGCCCCTACGGCTTCCATCCCTCCGGTCCCCAATTTGACCGATTGATTGTCCAGGGACTCCGCACAGACCCCAGTCTCCTGCCCAACCTACCCGAGATTCTTGTAGAGGAAGCAGCGCAATGCGGCTATATGCCTCTGCTCCTCGCTTTGGGAGCCCGCACCGGATCCTGTCAGGTGTTTTCCTATGAAGGACCCTTCGGCGTCGGTTATATGACCGCTGAGCTTTACCGATCCTCCCCAGTGGCCCGCTACGCCCGTACCTGTCTGCAGCATTTTATAGAAGGCAAACCATCCACTGTCCCCAATGACCCCCTGCTTGCCACACAGAAGTCCTGTTTTGTCACCTTGCATAAGGACGAAGACCTGCGCGGATGCATTGGCACCCTCGAACCCGTTCGGGAAACTCTGGCCGACGAGATTCGCAGCAACACTCTCTCCGCCGCCACCCGGGATCCTCGTTTCCCGCCTGTGCAAAAAGAAGAGCTCTCCCTCATCACAATTTCCGTCGACGTGCTCGGCGAAATGGAAAAAATCACAGACAGCACAGAACTGGATCCTTATCTCTATGGAGTTGTAGTGCGCAGCCAAGGCCGGACAGGGTTGTTATTGCCGCGTCTCTCAGGGGTAGACTCCGTTGACGAACAACTGGCCATCGCGCGCCAAAAAGCCGGAATCCTGCCTGGCGAAGATATTGAGCTCTGGCGTTTTCAGGTGGATCGATACTACGAGTGAAAAACAGGTGAACCGGTATTACGAGTGAAAAACAAGTAAATCGATATTACGAGTGAAGAATAGGATCTTCATATGCAAGAACATAAACCGGAAAAATTCAGCCATCCCCATTCCACTGTATGTCCCTTGTGTCCCCAACATTGTACCGTCGCGGAAGGGGAGAGGGGACACTGTCAGGCCCGAGGCTGCCACCAGGGGCATATGATATCTCTCACCTATGGCAAAGTCGCGGCCATGCATGTGGATCCTATTGAGAAAAAACCCTTGTTCCATTTCTATCCGGGAACATCTATCCTTTCCGCGGGCGGTAACGGGTGCAATTTAAGCTGCACATTCTGTCAGAATTTTGAAATCTCTCAATATCAAGTGCCAGGTCAGGAATATACACCCGCGGAACTTAGCCGCATGGCCCTGCAGGAGAATTCCTTAGGCATTTGTTTTACCTATTCGGAACCTTTGGTGTGGTTTGAAATGGTTTTGGCAACAGCCACACTGGTAAAAGAGGCCGGCGGCAAAACCGTGCTGGTCACCAATGGCATCATCATGCCGCGCTATCTGCGTCAGTTGCTTGAAGTCATTGATGCCGTGAACATCGATGTGAAAGCATTCAGAGACGATTTTTACCGGACTTATACCGGCGGCCGCTTGTCATGGGTCCTGAAATCCTTAGAGGAAATGGCCGCAAGCGGCGTCCATATTGAGATCAGTACCCTGATTATCCCGGGCCTCAATGACCGCAGCGAAGAAATCCAGGAATTGGCTCACTATTTGAAAGACCTCCAAACACCCTTGGCCTGGCATCTGAACCGCTACTTTCCCGCCTATAAAGCGGACTATCCGCCCACGCCTGAACACTCCCTGCGCACCTTGGCCGCCATAAGCCGGGAATACCTGCCTTATGTCTATCTGGGCAATATGGGGTATGGCGCAGCCACCTTATGTCCTTCTTGCCAATCTGTCCTGATTGACCGCACAGGCTCTGTTGGCAGAGCTGATATTGTTCAGAAAACCGTGAATGGCAAATGTCCGGGTTGTGGGTTAGAAATATGGGGGCAGGGGTTAGCGTAAGAACGAGCCTGTCTTTTGAACCTTGGACTTCAAATCCGCCCGCCCTGGGGCCCCAGAGAGTATTACTCCCTTATAAACATTAACCGTGGAAATCCCAATTCACTATCGAACCTATCCATTAATATATAATCATTATCAGGGACAGAACCCTCACTATCGGGGTGAAACGATAGACGACCCTCCCATAAATTAGTGTTCCCGTCCAAAGGATCACGCCAATCCATGCTTAACTTATAATACTCACTATACTCATCTGAAATAAACTCGCATGTACCTTTGTAGGTATTGCCTAAAAAGGTAAAGATGACCTCACCGTCTTTGCTTATATTCAGATTTGTTGAGGATATGTCATTTTCTGTTAATTCATATTTTCCTTTAAATATTTGAACAGGGCCTGTTGATACCCAATTGCCCTCAATTTTTTCGAAGTTACTTGAGGTTGTCCCAGGATTACATCCGACAAAAAAGCTTGCAAAAGAAAGCACAAAACTAAATAATAACACTATTTGCGCAGATCTTCTCATTTTTCTATACATAATCATACATAATCTTTCCTTCATTTTTACTACAGACAGCCAGATGAAAACAATCAACCTTAGCCCGTTCACCTGATGATAGTATATCACAGGGCAGCTTGCCGCCACAACCAAAGGAGACAGAAGGGGCGCACCAATTAATTGTTATAGCATAATATTCCAAAAACATATGATGCTTCTTGAGCCGGCCACACAGAGCAGGCGAACATTTAACGCGCTCGATTCTACGCGATTGTGCGCTTCTAAGCCGGCCCGAGTGGCCTTGTAGAG
>Ga0082212_10011846_pt1 | contig 11017 bp, 11 predicted proteins | sample TergutNt197P3_FD_71548 | JGI IMG/M metagenome (GOLD analysis project Ga0082212, IMG submission 71548) | Neocapritermes taracua P3 segment gut microbial communities from Petit-Saut dam, French Guiana - Nt197 P3 | ecosystem: Host-associated > Arthropoda: Insects > Digestive system > Gut ...
CATTATTATCGAAATTATCGCATAAAATCTCAAACAGGCTTTTTGTCAGTCCGACTTCCAAAAACAATTCACTCTGCATATTCTTCAAAAAATCTATTCTTGTTTTGCCTATCTGCCTTTTCGGAACGTTCACGATTCTTAAAAACGCCTCGTCGTCGTTACTGTTTATCAGTTTCAAAAACGCAATAGAATCTTTTATTTCCATTCTGTCGAAAAATCTCACGCCGCCGTGAATAATATAGGGTATATCTTCACGGTACAGCGACTGCTCGACAAATCTCGACACATACGCCGCCCTGAACAATATCGCTATATCGCTGTATTTGTTTAATCTCCCCCCAACGGCTTCGCCGCCACCCCCCTCGCAAGTATGCGAAGGGGGCAAAGGCACAGCTTCCAAAGCCCCCTTCGTTTTAACGAGGGGGGTGTCACGAAGTGACGGGGGGAGCGAGGGCGGTAGCGCGCGCAGCGCGATGGAGGAAGTTCAAATCTTTGAAACAAAACTAAAAAATATGTATGATTTTGCGTATAAAAACGATTTTCTGTCGAAAATACCCGCAAAAGTTTCAGTTTCAAGCCTGCATCCGGGGGTTGTGACAGAAGACGAATACACGGCTCAGGCGTTAAAAGAAATCGAAATGGCCCCCCTGCCGAGATTTCTTGAGGAAACGGTCGAAAAAGACGCCGCGCTTTCAGGGACTGCGACGCATTTGTTCATGCAGTTCGCGGATTTCGAGTATGCCGAGGTGTTCGGGTCGGAAGCCGAAGCGGAGAATTTACTGGGCAACGGATTTATAAACGAGGCGCAGTATTCAAGAATAAAATTTTATCCGATAGACAGGTTTTTTTCGTCGGATTTGTACGCGAAGATAAAATCGGCGAAAAGGGTTTACAGGGAAACCCCGTTTAATTTGAGGGTTTCGGTCGGTGACTTTGTAGGGGACGGCATCCCCGACGTCCCGCAAAGCCAAATCCCAATCGAACGGCGCGCCGGGGTCGTCGCGCCCTACATGAATAACAACGACGATTATATATTGATTCAGGGGGCGATAGATTTGTTTTTCGAGGATAAAAACGGGAAGATATACGTCGTGGATTTCAAGACCGACCAAGTACACAAACCCGACGGGGACAAGATTCTTGTCAGACGGCATAAGCGTCAGCTCAATTATTATTGCAAAGCCGTGAGTGAGATATTAAGCAAGCCTGTGAACGGCGCGTATATATACTCGTTCGCGCTGGGTGAGGCTGTGCCTGTGGTGTGATAAATAAATCGTAGGGGCGACCCTTGCGGTCGCCCCGGAATTTTCTTATCTTATAAAATAATACACTATGCCGTAAATTATCGACGCGACAGTCCCGTAAACTATTACAGGTCCCGCAATCACGAACATCTTTGCCCCTACGCCCATGATAAACCCCTCGCTTTTGCTGTCGATTGCGGGAGCTATGACGGCGTTCGCAAATCCCGTTATGGGGACTAACGTCCCCGCCCCGGCATGTTTCGCTATGCTGTCAAAATAGCCTAACCCGGTTAAAAGCGCGGCTAAAAATATAAGCGTGACGGATTCAAGAGTTCTTGATGTTTCAAGGCTTATTCCGACGCGAATATATAAATCAAGCAAAGCCTCGCCGATACAGCATATAAGCCCCCCGATTAAAAACGCTTTCGTTATATTTAACATCAGATTTGATTTTTTCGCGCTGTCCCCGACATATTTTTTGTAGGTCGCTTTATCCATTTGCATAATAAACATTCCCTCTTTTTTTCTTTGATTTCTCAAGATATTTCTATTATTTTTTGAGGAATTTTTGTTTTTTATGCAAAAACAGAAAAAAAATAAAACTGATAATTTTTGGATAACGTTATTTTCTTTTTTGTCGTCAAACAAAAAAGAAACAAAAAAATTGACTTAAAGGAGGGAACCATCCGTTCCCCCTTTAAGAATTCCCCCTCCCCATGTCCAATAGTGTGCCATGTTCAGAGTTTTCGTGAAAATTTTATTATTTGAACGATTGATATAACGCGATTATATTTTCGGCGGGGGTGTCGGGCTGGAAAAGATGCGCCGGACATAAGATATATCCTGTGCCGAAAGTTTCAAAATATTTTCGTGCCTCGCGTTTTATTTCTTCGGCATTCCCGAACGGCATAAGCCATTGAACGTCCATGCCGCCGTGAAAACATAGTTTGTCAGAATACTGTTTAAGCGATTCCGGCGACATGTCGTCTGTGCCGACGGGCTGTATCGGGTTGAGTATGTCGATTTTGCAGTTTTGTATCATCGAGGGGATAAACTGCGCGATATTCCCGCATGAGTGAAACATTAGTTTTGCCCCGAATTTGTGAACCGTGTCGGCTATTTCTCTAAGATATGGCGCGACAAATTCGTCGAACATGCTTACAGAAATAAGAGGTCCTCTTTGAGTTCCTACATCTGTGACGATTAAAAATATGTCGATATTCCCGTCTGAATATTCCCAAGCACGTTTATAATCCTCAACGTAAAAATCAGTAAAAACCCTGCTTAAATAATGCACCCAGCCGGGATTTATCGCCATATCTATAAGATGATTTTCAAGTCCGCGAACTAGCGACGGACGCTGCCATATATCGCCGAAACCGTATCTTATCGCGAATTTTTTGTCTCTTGCTTCGCGGCATTGCTCTTTGAGTTTGCTGTAATCCATAACATCGTTTTTGGGAAAATCAAAAGCCATAAGTTCGTCTAAACTTTCGGCGTAATATAACGCTCCGTATGTATCTTCCCGAATCGGTCCCCATTCAGTCTCGCGAAAGACAAACCTTTCGCCCCACATATTCTCAAACACGCCGTTGCCAAGACTTTTATTTTCGGGCTGACCCGCGTTAAACGCTCTTATATCAATTTGCATTTCGTCAAGAAATTTTTCCAAGTCGCGATGCCCAAGATACGCGAACAATCTGTTGAGCGTAGGTTCTTCCGCCCAGAAATCAAACGGGGGTCTGTATGTTTTTTCCCTGTTGAGGGTTGCCATAACTCGCTCAAATCCTGTCATTTTTTATTCACCTGCCTTTGCCTTTTGTGTTGTGTTTTGATATAATAAATTTATCGTTATGAAGAAAATGGTTATTAGTAGGGGACGGCGTCCTCGACGTCCCGCCGAAAAAACCGGCGAAAATCATATTTGCGGGCTGTCGGGGACGCCAGCCCCTACAATTATGTTGCCGTACATTATATAAACTTTCTTCGTCTGACTTCTAAATCAATACCCGTTTGCGAAAAATTTTATCTTATCATAAGCCAGTTTGCTCCCCGCGATTTTCGCGGGTTCAAACAACGCCGGATAATTAAATCTGAAACTTTCAGAGGCTTGGCATTCTATCAACGCTTTTCCCATCGCCGCTAAAAATTCCGTGCAGATATTCACTTTCGTTATGCCGTTGCTTATCGCTTCAAGCACCTGCGCGTCGGGAGTCCCCGAACCGCCGTGCAAAACCAACGGGACGTTTGTTTTCGCGACTATTTTTTTGAGACGTTCTATATTTAACACAGGGGCTTGCTTGTAAAATCCGTGAGCCGTGCCTACCGCGACAGCCAATGCGTCGATATTTGTTTTTGCCGCAAAATCCAACGCTTCGTCCGGGTCAGTCTGGGTCGCCTCAATGTCCGCAACGTCGATAATCCCCTCCGCTCCGCCGATTTTTCCGAGTTCAGCCTCGACGCTTACATTTGATTCAGACGCTATTTTCACGACTTCTTTTGTGATTCTTATGTTTTCTTCGTATTCGCATTTGGACGCGTCTATCATAACAGACGTAAATCCGGATTTTATCGCCTGTTCGGCTCTTTCGATTGTGTCGCCGTGGTCTAAGTTCAGAGCGACAGGAAAATTTGCGCGTTTTGCCGCGAATTTCGCGATTTCGGCGAGCTCAGAAATCCCGGCGTAGTCGCATTCGAGCGGTCCGGCTTGCAGTATCACGGGCATATTCGCTTTATTTGCCGCGTCGATTATCGCGTATGCCGAATCGAGCGAGCAAAACGTGAACGCCCCGACTGCGTAATGATTTTTTTGCGCTTCCAGTAATATCGGTTTCATAGAAATTAAATTTGAAATTAAACTCATTTTATTTTTTTCTCCTTATATTTTACATTAAAAGGCGGGAACAATAATCCCCGCCGATTTTTTTGTGTATATTAAATTTTAAAACATGCCGAACCAAAACGGGTTTTTATAGACTTTTGAAGCTTTGGAATCTTTTTTTCTTGTCAGACTGCCGAGCAAAATAAACAACAATACAAATATAGCGATTACCCCTGCGATTGATATATAAGACCTTGAGTTTGACGTATTTGAGTTTATATCTTCATGAACAAAATCAGTATAGTTTTTGCTGTTTATGTCATAATACCGGTCGAAATAATCCGCGAGGGAATTAAACGTATCTAAAACCGCGGCGTTGTATTTGCCATCGTTGTAATTATTTATAAAACAGTCTCTGAAAATATTGTCTATCCTGTCGTCTGAAATATCGCCGAGATTCCTGCCCGTCGAATACGCGTAGGGCTGAGTTCCCCCGCCGAATATACCGGAGAAAAAGTCCGCTATATCGTCTCCGAAACCTGAAGATTTATGGAGTGAGACTACAAATAACATGCCGTTGTCGCCCGTTTTATAGTCTTTGAATAACTTGTCGGCTTTTTTCTGTAAATCGTTATAACTGCTTTTTGCTTTTTCGGCGACGACGATAATTTTCGCCTCTTTTAATTCATACAGGGCGGCGTTTCTGGCTTCTATAACATTGATAGTATCGTCAACGCTCAGTATCCGGTCGTTGTCGTAAACCGTTTTGGAAAAATCTTTTTTATTCGATATAGTCACCCCTGCGCGGGAAATAGCCAAGGCGGCAATTATCATTAATATTGTCGCGAATTTCGCCAATCTCAGTTTGAGTTTGTTCGCTCTGAGATACTTTTCTTTTATATCCGCTTCCGTCATCATATTGTTTAAATTATTAGTTGTGTTGTTGGTGGTGTTTGTATTTGAGTTGTTCATTTCCTTACCGCCTTTCTGTTTTATTTTATATTTTTTGTGATATTATATGCGGGTCGTGAAGTTTATTTGTAGGGCACGACGACCCGGCGTGCCGGCAAACAATCACACGTTGAATTTTATCAGCGGCGCGCCGGGGGCGGCGCGCCCTACAGAATTAATTTTTAGGTTATATTAATTAAGATTTTAATTTCTGAGATTCAGCAGTTTGTTTTTGAGTTCGCCCTCGATTTGTTTGAGTTCGCCCTCAGCCTGATGACGCTTGGTGCGTCCGTCTTCCTGTATTCTCAAAACTTCGTCGAATGTTGAAATAAGGGTCTGGTTGGTGTATTTTAAAGTTTCCATGTCGATTATGCCCCTCTCTGATTCTTTGGCAATATCTATCGTCCCCATTTTCAGCATTTCGGCGTTTTTCTTGAGCATCTGGTTTGTAATATCTGTGACTTCACGCTGGGCTTTCATGGCGTTCTGCGAATTTGATATGCCCAGAGCCATGACTATCTGGCTTTTCCATAACGGGATAGTGTTTACGACCGACGACTGGATTTTTTCGACAAGCATAGTGTCGTTGTTCTGTATCATTCTGATTTGGGGAGCCATCTGCAAAGACACGTTGCGGGTGAGCTTTAAGTCGTAGAGTTTTTTCTCGAACCTGTCGCACATATTCATCATGTCGTTGACCTGCTGGGCGTCCAAAGCCTCGCCCGAAGCTTTCGCTTTTTCCTGCAATTCCTTGAGTTCTCCCTCTCTGGTGGCGGCGAGTTTCTGGTCGCCTGCGGCGATATAGAGCGTGAGTTCTTTAAAATAGCCCTTGTTTTTCTCGTACATTTTGTCTAATACGGCGATGTCTTTCAAGAGTTTTTTCTGATGTTCTTTAAGAGAGCCGGCGATAGAATCAACGTTTTTCTCGACAGAAGAATAAGACGACCTCATTTTGTCGATAGACTGCTTGCCTTTTCTGAAAAATCCTGATAATCCGCCTTTTTTTTCTTCGCCGTCCGAGTTAAAGTTTTTGAGTTCGACGACTAAACTTGTGAGCATCGCGCCGACTTCTCCGGTATCTTTTGTTCTTACGCTTTGCAACGCCGAATCCGAGAAGTCCGCGATTTCTTTCTGGGCTTTCGCGCCGTAGAGAAGAACGACCTGATTGTCGGTCAAATCTATCTGCTTGGAAAATTCCTCGACCATTTTCTTTTCTTCTTCGGAGAGTTTTTCAAGTTCTTCTGTTTTTATGACGGGGTCTTTTTTCTCTAAGATAATTATTTCGGCGGGCTGACCGTCCTCTGATGTTCCGTTGATTTCGTCAAGGCTTGTAGTAAGAGTAAGCTGCGGGATTTTTATTTCGTCAGACATATTAATTTTTCTCCTTTTTAATTATAAATCATAAATTATAGAATATTAAAATAATCATGATTATAATTATACCGCATTATTTCTTACTTGTCAATCCAATCAAAATAAAAATTAAATTATCAGCTTAAAAAATCGTTTTTAATATCGTCCTGTATGTCCCTCATGCCGCCGATAGTGTTCTTTTCGATTAATCCCTCTTTTGATAGCACGGATTCAAGCACGTCTATATCTGTCGTTATATCTATCATTTCGTCGGAGAACATATTGTCAAGTTCTTTATCGAACGCCTGCCTGACAAACGGCAGGGATTCCTCTACGCGTTTTTTTGTTTCCATAGCGTTTTCTCCGGTGAGATTCTGGTTTTCTATTCTTCTGTAACTGTTTAAAATTTTAATCGTCGTGGGCATATAATAGTCAAAGAACTGACCGAGCTGTTCGACTTTCTTTGATTTTGCCATTAATGCGTCGTCGTTTAACTGTATCTGGATTTTTTTCAGGGTGTTTTCGATTTCATGCAGTTCGTTTGAGATAAAGGCGTCGCCGATAGAATCGTTTAAAAGTTTTATCTCTATAAAATACAGATTAATCCTTTCGTTCAAGTCTTTGAGTGCGCGCTGTTCGGGCGTGAGTTCCACGTCTTTTTTCACGGGTTCTTTTACTACGGGTTTCGGGGCAACTTTCGGTTTTTCGGGTTCCATCATTATGTCGATTTTTTTCGGGGGGAATTTTTTCTTGATTATAAGATACATTACGTAAGACAAAATGGCGACAAGAAAAAATTTCGTGAATGAATTTATACGGAAAAGAACGGCGCATACCATCCATGTTATGCCGACCGAAAGAATAGGGAAAGCTGATTTTTTTTCGACTTCCGCCATTTTAAGTTTATCTTTTTCGATATTCTGAGTTTCTTTCTCAGGATTAGGATTGTTTTTTATGTTATTATTGTTGTTGTTCATAATTGCGTATCCCCTTTATCTGTATTTTTTATAATTATTTTATATATTATGTTATCAGCAATAATATTATACACTATATAATATCATCTGTCAATAGAAAATTCAAAAAAAATAAAAAAAATTTTTAACTTATTTAAATATATATCCAAAACCGATGATTTGTGATATAATAGATATATCTTTGAAATTTCATGTAGGGCACGGCGACCCCGACGTGCCGCCGATAATAATCGGCGTAAAATCAAATTCGCGGCGTGCCGGGGCGTCACGCCCTACAATTATATTCCGAGCCTTGTTTTTTTTAATGTAAGGAGCGTTATATTAATAAATATGAAAAAACTGATAGCTTTGCTGTTCTGTATATTATTATGCGTGATTGTTATTTATATTATATCAACGCAAGATAAACCGTTTGATTTTTTGAATATTTTGAAAGAAACAGAAAATTCAAAAAGTCCGACTACTGCGCCGGAAGAATCAATATATTCAAAAGAACCGGACAATCCGGATTTCCCGGATAATTTTGATGTTTCGTCTGATTTTTATACGCCTGTGATTTCTTCGTATGCTTATGAACAGTTATCAGAAAAAGAACAAACGCTTTATATTCGTATGAAAAACGCCATGTTTAATCACAGCCCGGTTATTGAAGGAGGGCTTGAGGATTATAATTTTGAACAGCTCAGTAAAATCAATAAATTCGTACTGCTCGATTATCCCGAAATATTCTGGGCTAACGAGGGCGGGACGACATATACTACAGAACTCGGCGGAATCAAAACAGTAACAAAATACGAATTTAAGTACATATTGGACGAATCCGAAAGAAGCAGTCTGCAAAATTCGATAAATGCCGAAGTCAATGATTTTTTAAATAGTGTAAAATCCGGGCTGAACGAATATGAGAGAACGCTTGCCGTTTACGAATATCTTATCCGGACGGCTGAATATGATACGGCTGTAATGAATAAAATCGCCTCAGGGATAAAAGACCGCGATACAGAAAGAAGTCAGATGATTTCAAGCGTGTTCATAGATAAAAAGACAGTCTGCTCAGGTTATTCCAGAGCTACGCAGTATCTTTTGAACAAACTCGGCGTGTTTTGCATGTATGTTTCGGGGAGCGCAAAAGGGCAGGGAAGTCACGCATGGAATCTGGTCAGGATAGACGGGGACTATTATCTTCTCGACACGACATGGGGCAATCCCGTAAATATCGACCCGTCGAGGGAAAAACGAACGACGTATAATTATTTTTGCCTGACTTCAAACGAGTTTAATAAATCCCATACGCCGAACGATACTATAATCCTGCCGGACTGTACCGAAACAAAATATAATTATTTCGCGTATAATAATTTATTGCTTACAGGTTATGATACTGCCGGAATCGAAGAAATTTTAAGGGACTCTGTTATTAATAATCAAAAAGGCGTAAGCATAAAATTTTCGGATTATTACTTGGGCGAAATGGCGATGGAGTATCTTTTCGACGACAGGGATATATTTAATATTCTGGGGAAAATCGCCGACGTTAATAATAAACTGGATTCCACAAGCATTCTGTATTCGTTTGACGACGACGTTAATATTATTTATATTGAATTGAATTATAATTAAAAGTTAAATAAAATAAAAATCGGGAGAGTTGTTTTATGTGGATAATATTCGCGTTATTGTCGGCTCTTTTCGCGGCGTTGACTTCGATACTTGCGAAAATAGGCATAGCCGACGTGAACTCAAATCTTGCGACTGCGATAAGAACGGTGGTCGTACTGATAATGGCGTGGGGAATCGTGTTTATCACAGGCAAACAAAGCGAGATAATTAATATAAATCAAAAAAGCTGGATTTTTTTGATTTTGTCGGGGTGCGCGACGGGATTGTCATGGCTGTTTTACTATCACGCCCTAAGACTGGGCGAAGCGTCGAAAGTTATCCCGATAGATAAATTCAGCGTGGTTATCAGTATTATTTTAGCCTTTAGTGTATTGCATGAAAAATTAGAGATAAAGTCAGTCATAGGAGGTCTGCTGATTTCGATTGGCACGTTTGTTTTGATATTGTAATTTAATCCATGGTGCTAATTGATTATAAGAAAACGATGGGATTTAGCTCCCCTGCCTCCCTTGCTAAAGGGAGGGGGACCGCCGCAGCGGTGGTGGGATTCGGAGTCTGATGTTGGTTCGGGGTACGAAGCGAATCCCTCCGTCACGCGGGGTAACGCGGGACTACAGAGCCGACACATTATCTCGCGTGCCACCTCCCTTTAGCAAGGGAGGCTTAATTAGCTCCACGAGTTAATTTAAAAATAAATATAAATTAAATAAGGATGGTATAAAAATATGCAATCGTTTATATTTCATTCCCCAACCGAGATTATTTTCGGTAAAAATTCAGAAGAACAAACGGCGAAACTTATTAAAAAATATAACGGGACAAAAGTTTTTATAATTTACGGCGGCGGGAGCGTTGTAAAATCGGGACTGCTGAAAAAAATCACGGATTTGCTTGAATCTGAAAATTTTGAGTATTTTTTATTCGGCGGAGTTAAGCCTAATCCGTTGTTGTCACACGCGAGAGACGGGGTAAAATCCGCCGTTGATTTCAACGCCGATTTTATTCTGGCGGTCGGCGGCGGGAGCGTTATCGACACGGCCAAAGCAATCGCGCACGGGGTGAAAAATCCCGATATTGATATATGGCGGTTCTGGAAAAAAGAAATAGAAGTCCCGCAGTCTTTGCCGGTAGGCGCAGTTTTGACTATATCTGCGGCAGGCAGCGAGACAAGCAATTCGGCTGTTCTGACAAACTCCGAAACCGGGGAAAAACGCGGATTAAATACAGAATTTAACCGTCCGTGTTTTAGTATTATGAATCCCGAACTGACATATTCTGTCCCGAAATATCAGGTCGCGTGCGGTATCGCCGATATTATGATGCACACTATGGAGCGTTATTTCACTCAAAATGCGGGGGAAAACGAGAACGAATTTACCGACGCAATCGCCGCCGTTCTTTTACGTAACGTAATAAAAAACGGTCCGGTTATTTTACGCGAGCCGGAAAATTATGACGCGGCAAGCGAGATAATGTGGTGCGGGAGCGTGTCGCATAACGGCATGACCGGACTTGGGCGACCGATGGATTTTTCCGTACATCAATTAGGTCATGAATTAAGCGGGAGATTTGACGTAGCGCACGGTGCGAGCCTTACGACTATGTGGGGAGCGTGGGCGAAATATGTGTGCAATACCAATCCGGCAAGATTTATACAGTACGCAATGGAAGTCTGGGGAATTTGGGCTGTAGGTATAAATCAGGAAGCGCATATGGTAGAGCAGGGTATCAAAAAAACGGTGGAATTTTTTAAGTCTATCGGTATGCCGACGTGTTTTTCCGAACTCGGTATCGGCGTTCAGAGTGAGGCTGTAATTGACGAAATAGCTGACAGTTGCGTATTTCACGGGAAAAGATTGGTGGGAAATTTCAGGCAGTTGGATAAACAGGATATTGTGAATATATATAAAATGGCGAACAGGTGAGATGTTGATGTTATGGATAAAGAATTGCCGGTAAGGAAAAATATAAGATTACAAGGATATGATTACTCAAAAGCAGGATATTATCATATAACGATATGTGTAAAGGATAGACATGAAATGTTCGGA
>Ga0082212_10011848_pt1 | contig 11016 bp, 10 predicted proteins | sample TergutNt197P3_FD_71548 | JGI IMG/M metagenome (GOLD analysis project Ga0082212, IMG submission 71548) | Neocapritermes taracua P3 segment gut microbial communities from Petit-Saut dam, French Guiana - Nt197 P3 | ecosystem: Host-associated > Arthropoda: Insects > Digestive system > Gut ...
GATAGTGGGGCCAGGAGGACTGCCGTCCTAAGTATAACGAGAGCGGAACGATGATACGTTGTAACCTGGTCCTGTTCCGGGCCGGGCCTCCCCCTCGTGTGGCAGCCTTGGGCGTACACCGCAGGCTACGTGGTTACGGTAGCCATCAATCGCGCAGATGTCAATACCCCCTGCACAAAAAAGTGAAAGTGTCACTTTGGCAATAATGCCAGACAATACATCCAATATGTCAAGCTGGAGATTGCATCACAAAAGTGAAACTCTCCCACATGGAACACCTTGACAAACAGAAGCATTGCGCTACGGTGTATGTATAAAATATGATAGGAGCAGGCTATGTCTCAGACAACATTGAGCATCCGCATGGATGCAGACGTAAAAAAGCGATTTGACGCCTTTTGCGCGAATGCGGGCATGAACGCCACCGTAGCCGTCAATATGTTCGCGCGCGCCGTTTTACGCGAGCAGCGGATACCCTTTGAAATCACCGGCAGCGATGATCCCTTTTACAGCACCAAAAATCAGGCTCGGCTCAAGGCGGCTATGGAGCAGCTTGCAGCCGGAAAAGGCACGGCTCACGATTTGATCGAGACCGACAATGGATAAAATTTGGTCTGACGGGGCCTGGGAAGATTATCTTTACTGGCAGACCCAGGATAAAAAGACACTCCGCCGAGTCAACCAGCTCTTACTGGACATTGATCGCAACGGGCATAAGGGCATCGGCAAGCCGGAGCCGCTCAAACATGACAAGCTGGGGTATTGGAGCCGGAGAATTGATGACGTGAACCGACTGGTGTACCGAATTGTGGAAAATCGGATAGAGATCGCTCAATGCCGCGCCCATTATGATGAGCGATAATATGGAATACGTCGATTGATCGGCATCATGCCACAGGGACACTACCCAAAATCAAACCGGCCGCTCGGGCGACGTGTTCAGCAGGTCCAGCACCTTTTTTTTCAAATCCGCATTGGCGGCGGTTTGAGCGACTTCCAGCAAAAAATTCGCTGTTTCCTGCGCGGCATGCGTGTTGCCGCCAAGCACGCGGCACTCAAGCAGCGCAAGGAACAGTTCCTGTTCCTGCTCCGGTTCGTGTTCAAGCCGCAAACAGTCGTGGATAAGCCCTTCCATTCTCTCGAATTTTTTGCATTGGCCGCTCAGGCTTATTCCCACGCGCAAAAACTCTTTGTCCTGCGCAAGACGCCGGTAGCACAGAGCGAAAAGCACTTCCGCAAGATCCAGCTTCCGGGCGTGGATACACGCGGCAAGGGTATTCAAAAATTTGGGCAGAGACAATGCCGCGGCTTCGGAAAAACGCATATCCTGCCGTTGCCGTATAGCCCCTTGTTCCATCATCCGGCGCACTTCCGCAGCCATCGGCAGGATGCTGTGCTCCTCCGCAACAGAAGCTCCGGCCTGCGAATAAAACTTGTCCAATTTACGAGGATTAAAATTTTTGTAGGTGGCGTCGCCACGGCACAAGCGTTCTTCGTAGTCTTGCTGTGATTTATATGGATAATGGTTCAGCCTGACTTTATCGATTGCCAAAGATGCATACGCGCCAAAAGATGGCTGTTGCATTGCATTGACAGCGCAACCATGACTATAGAGAAAATGATGGGCGGTGAATGGCATTTTTACCATTGCAGGCCTGACGATACATTTGCTGTTTATGGAATATCTGAGATGCTGCGTATAATTTTCAGTGACAAAACCGTCAGGGCGGGCCAGCTTGCCTGAAGATGAAAAAATGCTCCAGTTGATCGAAAGCGCCGCAAACTGTTCGTAATCTCGCAGCAGTGTTCTGGCGTCTTTGTCCTGAACAAGACAGAGGAATTCATCGAGGTCGAAAAAAGCCAGCCACTCGAACTCATGCCCGTGGTTTTTGAGGCAGTGGTTGTATGCCACAAGCTGCATGCCCTTGCCTGGCATGGTGTAGGATTCGCAAATTTTGCGATCGTAAAAATCCGCGATGCTGTCGCGTACAGGGGGGCGGCTTTCGTTGTCGTATAGGTAGATTTTTTCAAAACCGACATAATGATGATAGGCCGCCCATTCTCGCAAAAATGGCGTTTCATCCTTGGCTATGGCGCATAATCCCAGATAGTGCTGCGGCATTCGTCACCTGGTGCGGCACATTGCGGCCGCTCGCGCCGCCCTGGCAAAGACGCCCGGCAATCAGGGGGAGGCGGGCTGCGGCCATTGTGCATTGCACACGCAGATAGCGGATAGTACAGCACAGTGCGCCTGATTACAATGCGCCCTCGATCGGGGCACTCGGTAGTGCCTCAATTGGAGCAATGCCGGGAGGGACTCAGTTTGCCGTCGGACGAGGACAGTCAAATATATAACTCCCAAAATCACAGCGGCCGCATCATGGTTTTGGATCGCGGCGGTGCGCCCGCCGTCTTTGCGAAAGACAAAGCTATAGCCCACTATGCTTCACTTCGTGAAGCGTGGGCAAATGTCCCACTCGAACGGCCGATAACGCGCCTTGTTCTTCAGGTGGTTTTTGAGTATTGTTACGTCACAGTCGGCAATACGGCAGGAGCATTTTTGTGTACACCAAACCCTTCCTCAAATGGGCAGGCGGTAAATATCGCCTTCTGGACACAATTCTGCGGGAATTGCCGTCAGGTACGCGTTTCGTGGAACCTTTCGCCGGTTCGTGCGCCGTTTATCTAAACGCGGACTTCCCCAAGGCGCTTATCTGCGATCTGAACAGTGACCTGATCAGCCTGTACAGGCATCTGCAGCAGGATGGTGAGCACTTTATCCAGTATTGCGCCTCATTCTTCACACCGGAAAATAACACGCGGACCGCCTATATGACGCTTAGGGACAAACTAAATGCCTCCTCCGACACAAGGAAACGGGGTGCCCTCTTACTCTATGTGAACCGCCATGCTTTCAATGGGCTGATTCGTTATAACTCCAAAGGGGGCTTTAACGTCCCCTTCGGCAAATACAAAAAGCCTTATTTTCCCCTGGAAGAGTTGCGGACTTTTTATCGTAAAACACAGTCTACACCTACGGAATTTGTGACGGCAGACTTCCGCACCATCTTTGCCGGCCTTAAGTCTGGAGATGTGGTATATTGCGATCCACCCTATGTACCACTTTCACAGACCGCTAGCTTCACAGCCTATGCCGGGAGCACCTTCAATGTACAGGAACAGAATGATTTGGCCGCATGTGCCAGGGCGGCATGGCAAAAAGGTATACATGTCGTTTTGAGCAACCATGATACGGAAATCACCAGAAATCTTTATTCTTCGGCATATCTCAAGCGCTTCGCCGTACAACGTTTTATAAGTTGTGACGGCGACAACCGAAGGGCGGCTCCGGAACTACTTGCCATATATGGATAATAATATGCAGGCATTAGCAGCATTGGTTTGTCGAAAACCAACATCACTGGGTGCTGGACGTTACCTTCGGCGAAGACGGAAGCCGCATTCGGCGAGGCGATGCCCCGGAAAATATGGCTGTCCTGAGAAGACTGGCGCTCAATATCTGCAAACGGTATGTCAACGGAGACAGTAATCCCAAGAAGCTCAAGAAGGCTGGCTGGGACGATTCTTTTCGGAAAAAATTGTTATTCGCTACGGAATTATAATGCTCTTACCCTGACTGAGGCCCTCCCCTTGCGCCGCCTTTTGGCTTCTGATACTTCTCGAAATCGCGCCGGCATAAGCCGTGCGCCCACCCTTTCCCCACGCACGAGGAATCACCATGAAACGCTTTGCCATTTTCCTGCTCCTGGCCCTTTTAACCCTGCCCGCTTCCGCTCTGGCGGAAACTTTGATCAACGGCATCGACAAAGATTACCCGCCCTTCGCCTACATTGACGAAAAGGGCAACGTGGCCGGCTTCGACGTGGACTCCATGAACTGGATCGCCCAAAAAATGGGCTTCACGGTCGAACACAAACCTTTTGAGTGGAAGACCATCGTCCAGATGGTGGTGGAAAACAAAATCCAGATGGTCTGCTCCGGTATGAGCATCACCGAGGAACGCGCCAAGCAGGTGTTTTTTTCCGACCCCTACTGGACCTTGCGCAAAATTTTCATCGCCAAGACGGGGTCTGATCTGAACAAGGAAAAAATCCTGAACGGCAAGATCCGTCTCGGCGTGCAGCAGGGCACGAGCGAAGACCAGATTGTCCAGGGCATGCTCAAGGAGGGTAAGGCCGACTTCACCATCGTCCAGTACGCCACCCCCTCCGATGCCATCGCCGACTTGCTCAACGGCCGTATTGCAGCCATGGCCATAGACAATCCCCCGTTTGAACACGCCGTGCGCGCCGGCCGGCCGTTGCAGGAAATAGCCACAATCCGCGAAGACGATCATTTCGGCGTGGCCATCAACAAGAACAACCCCGATCTGCTCAAGAAAGTCAACGAAGGCTACAGACTGCTCAAGGCCGATCCCTACTGGATAGAACTCCAGAAGAAGCACAAGCTGATCGACTGAGTCCCGTCCTGTTGCGCAGACTGTGAACCCACGCGGGGAAGGCCGACCCTTCCCCGCGTTGCGTCCCCGGACCCGCATGGAAATGCTGTTTTTCAAGCTGCACGTCGCCTGGAACGCGCTGCCCTATGTTCTGGGCGGCGTGGGCGTGACGGTGGCCACGGTCGTAGCCGCCATGCTGCTCGGTTTCATCTGCGGCGTGCCCCTGGCTGTCCTGCAGGTCTACGGGCCAGCCTGGGCGCGGTGGCCGGTGCGCGTCTATGTCTGGTTCTTTCGGGGCGTGCCTGTTCTTTTGCTGCTTTTTCTCTTCTATTTCGGTCTGTTCAGGCTGTTCGCCCTGGATCTTGACGCCGTTGCCGCCTGCAGCATCGTGCTCGGCCTGACCAGCGCGGCTTACCAATCACAAATTTTCCGGGGCGCGATCCAGTCTCTGCCCCAGGGCCAGATGCGCGCGGCCCGCGCTCTCGGCATGTCCGACAGCCAGGCGGTGGCCGTAATCATTGTGCCCCAGGCCCTGCGCTTGTCCATCCCCGGCTGGAGCAACGAATATTCCATCCTGCTCAAGGACTCGGCCCTGTGCTTCGCCCTCGGCGCGCCGGACATCATGGCCCGCGCCGGCGCCGTGGCCTCGCGCACCTACGAGCACATGGCCATGTACATCGTGGTCGGCCTGCTTTACTTCCTCGTCACCTGGGCCGGAGTGCGCCTGCTGCGTTCCCTCGAACGCCGGGTCCATATCCCCGGCTATATGACGACAGGATGAAGACGCCGGCAGCCGGAGGCATCATGCCATGACACCTGTGTTGCGGGCGTTTGACATCTGCAAGAACCTGGGCGGGCGGGAGATCCTGCGCGGGATTTCGCTGGAGGTCCACCGCGGTGACCTCAAGGTGCTGATCGGCCCTTCGGGCGGCGGCAAAAGCACGTTTTTGCAATGCCTGAACTGTCTGATCCAGCCCGACTCCGGCGGCATCGAACTGGAAGGCCGGCTCGTGGCTCCGTCGAGCAACGCCGAACTGTACGCGCTCCGGCAGCAGGTGGGCATGATTTTTCAGGATTTCAATCTGTTTGATCATCTGACAGCCGAGGCCAATGTCAGCATCGCCCTGCGCAAGGTCCGGGGCATGAACGCCGAGGACGCGCACAGGCGGGCCAGAAAGGAATTGGCCGCTGTGGGCATGGACGACCGGGCCGGGCTGTATCCGGCGCAACTGTCCGGCGGCCAGAAGCAACGCGTGGCCATAGCCAGGGCATTGGCCATGGACCCCAAGGTGCTGCTTCTCGACGAACCCACCTCCGCGCTGGACCCGGAACTGGTAGGCGAAGTTCTGGCCGTCATCCGGGATCTGGCCGCCGGCGGCATGACCATGATCATGGCCACGCACCAGATGGATTTCGCACGGGCTTTGGCCACGGAAATTTTATTCATGGACCACGGAGTCATCATCGAACGGGGCCGCCCGGCCGAACTTCTGGCGTCCGAGGCCGAAACCAGGACCAGGATGTTCTGGAACAGTCTGAACGCCCTGCAGGACGCGGGGAAAAAAGGAGAGGCCGCGTGGGCGAATGGCAGTTCCTGACCGACCAGGTATTGCCCCGGCTCAACCAGGGGGTCTTGATCTCGCTCGCGCTCATTGTGCCCGCAGCCTGCATTGGTTTCTGCTTTGGTCTGGCTCTCGGCGTAGCCAGGGTTTTCGGCCCGGCCTGGCTGCGCCGGATCGGGGACGCGTTCACGGCCGTGATCCGGGGAGTGCCGCTCATTGTGCAACTCATGGTGCTGTATTTCGGCCTGCCCAATATCGGCATTTATCTGGATGCCTTCACAGCCGCCCTGGCGGGTTTTATCATGTGCACGGGGGCCTACCAGTCCGAGTATGTGCGCGGGGCGCTGTTGTCCATCAAGCAGGGGCAGACCCGCGCGGCCTACGCTCTGGGTTTGACCAGGCTGCAGGCCGTGCTGTGGATTGTGGCGCCCCAGGCTACCCGGCGCGCCCTGCCCGGTTGCGGCAACGAGATCATCTATCTGATCAAGTATTCGTCCCTGGCCTATCTCATCACCTGCATGGAACTGATGGGCGAAGCCTCGCGGCTGGTTTCCCACACCTTCCGGCCCACAGTGATTTATCTGGCAGCCGGTCTGTATTATCTGGTCATGGTCACGGCAGCCACCTGGATGCTGCACCGTCTTGAAGACCATTACGCTATCCCCGGCTTCGGCAGGCCGAAGCAGTGAGAACCCGTATGCCCCGCCAGGAACACATCCGCAACTTCTGCATCATCGCCCATATCGACCACGGCAAATCCACTCTGGCCGATCGCGTTCTCGAATGCACCGGCCTGGTTTCCGAGCGGGAAAAACGCGAACAGTATCTGGACCGCATGGATCTGGAACGCGAGCGCGGCATCACCATCAAGGCCCAGACCGTGCGCATCCCCTACACCGCGAAGGACGGCAAAGAGTACACGCTCAATCTGATCGATACGCCCGGCCATGTGGACTTCAACTATGAGGTGTCGCGTTCTCTGGCCGCTTGCGAAGGCGCGCTTCTGGTGGTGGACGCCACCCAGGGCGTGGAAGCCCAGACCTTGGCCAATGTGTACCTGGCGCTGGATCACGACCATGAGATCATCCCGGTGCTGAACAAGATCGATCTGCCCAGCGCCGATGTGGAGCGGGTACGGACCGAGATCGAGGAATCCATCGGCCTGGACTGCTCCGGCGCGTTGTCCGTGTCCGCCAAGACCGGCCAGGGCGTGGACGCGGTGATCGAGGCCATTGTCGCCCGCCTGCCCGCGCCCGAGGGCAATCCCGAAGCCAGTCTCAAGGCTCTGATTTTCGATTCCTGGTACGATTCCTACCAGGGCGTGGTGGTTTTGTTCCGGATCGTGGACGGCGTCATCCGCAAAGGCGAACGGATCAAGCTGTTTGCCACGGGCAAGGTGTACGAGGTCATCCGCCTGGGCGTGTTTTCGCCCGAGGCCAGGGACGTGGACGCGCTGGCCGCCGGCGAAGTGGGCTTTTTGTGCGGCAACATCAAGGAACTGGGCGACGCCAAGGTCGGCGACACCGTGACCCATGCCGATCATCCGACCGACACGCCCGTGCCCGGCTTCAAAGACGCGCAACCTGTGGTCTTTTGCGGCCTGTATCCCACGGACCCGGCCGAGTACGAAGCGCTCAAGGCCTCTCTGGAAAAACTCCAGCTCAACGACGCGGCTTTTTCCTGGGAGCCTGAAACATCGCAGGCCCTCGGTTTTGGCTTTCGTTGCGGCTTTCTCGGCCTGCTGCACATGGAAATCATCCAGGAACGCCTGGAGCGCGAATTCCAGGTGGAACTCATCGCTACCGCGCCCTCGGTCATCTACCGGGTAGAGACTGTGGACGGCAAAACCCTGGAGGTGGACAATCCTTCCCGCCTGCCCGATCCCTCCAGAATCGCCAACTTGTGCGAGCCTTACGTCAAGCTGGACATCCATGTGCCCAGCGAGTTCGTGGGCAATGTGCTCAAACTGTGCGAGGAGAAACGCGGCACCCAGAAGAACATGGGCTATATCGTGGCCAACCGGGTGGTGATTACCTACGAGTTGCCCTTTGCCGAAATCGTGTTCGATTTTTTCGATCGCCTGAAATCCGCAACCCGTGGCTATGCCTCCATGGACTACGAAATCCTCGATTACCGCACGTCCAATTTGGTCAAGCTGGACATCATGCTCAACGGCGAGCCGGTGGATGCCCTGGCTGTGATTGTGCATCGCGACAAAGCCTATCGCTACGGCCGTGCTCTGGCGCTCAAGCTCAAACGCACCATCCCCCGGCAAATGTTCGAGGTGGCCGTTCAGGCGGCCATCGGCCAGAAGATCATCGCCCGCGAAACGGTTTCGGCCTTTCGCAAAAATGTCACGGCCAAGTGTTACGGCGGCGACATCACGCGCAAACGCAAACTGCTGGAAAAACAGAAAGAAGGCAAAAAACGCATGAAGCGCATGGGCAACGTCGAACTGCCCCAGGAGGCTTTTCTGGCCGCGCTGCAAGTGGACGATGCGTGACGCTTTGTTCGCCTCCAGAGCCAAAAAAATTTGAGAACGCGACAGCGTTCAAGCGCACAAGGTCCGGAAAACGCTTCGGCTACGCCCCGGTTTCCCGCACTATCCTGGCGAACTCGTCTTTGACCGCGCGAAACACGCCCACCAAGACAGGGTCAAAATGGCTTCCCGCGCCATCCTCAATAATTTTGCAGGATTCCTCGTGGCTGAACGCCTCCTTGTACGAGCGCACGGAAATCAGCGCGTCGTAGACATCCGCGATGGCCATCAGCCGTCCTTCCAGGGGGATGTTTTTGCCCTTGAGTCCCACGGGGTAGCCGCTGCCGTCCCATTTTTCGTGGTGGGTGCCCGCGATGAGCAGGGCGTGGCGCAAAAACGCATGTTCCGTTGTGTGGCTCATTATTTTTTCTATGGCATCCACCCCTTCCGGCACATGGGATTTGATGATCTCGAATTCCTCCGGGGTGAGCTGGTCGGGCTTGTTCAAAATGAGGTCGGTTATGGTGATTTTGCCCACATCGTGAAGCTGCGCCGAGGGCAGAAAAAAATCCTTGTCCCATCCCGTCATTTCATCCGCATAGACTCCTGCCCGCATAAGTTCTTCGGTCAACGCTTTCAGATACAACTGGGTCCGGGCGATGTGGCCGCCGGTGTTCTTGTCGCGAAATTCCACCAAATCGGCCACGGTGGCAAGCACGGCGTTCTGCAGGACGATCACTTCATTGGTCTTCTCGCGCACCTTCATTTCCAGATTGCCCGCGTAACCCTGAAGGGCCGCCTGGCTGGCCAGCAAATCGTTTTTTTGCCGCACAATCAAAAATTGGTTGGCTATGCGCTTGAGCAAAAGCGGCGCGGAAAAGGGTTTGGATATATAATCCGCCGCGCCGAGATCAAGACCCTCAAGTTCACTGTTTTCATCGGTGCGCGAGGTGAGAAAGATAACCGGAATAGGCTCAAAGCGCGCATCGGCCTTCAATTTTTTGATGGCCTCGTACCCGTTCATCTCCGGCATCTCGATATCCAGAAGAATCAGGTCGGGCAGGACGTTTGCAAGAATTTCGAAAAGCTTGGCCGCAGAGGGCGCGGGGTAGACCTCATAGAATGTTTTGAGCATATTCCTGCCCATCGTCAGGTTGGCCATGTTGTCGTCAACCAGAATGATTTTCTGCCTGGCGCCTTCCATCTCCCCTCCATTTTGTTCCGTGTCCCAAGTACAAGCCGTTCCCGCGATGTCAATTCGGGGTCGGCATCATGTTCCCAAAGCTGAAAGTTTTTCTCTGATTTGCGTGAAATTCATCTGGTCCACGTTTTCTCTCAGCCAAACCGCGAGTCCGTCGTCGGACTCGTAGGCGCAGCTCTCAAGTTCCGCCATGGCCGCATCCACCCCGTCCATATCGTATCCTGTGCAGGCCGCCAAGAGCCTCTGCAACACCTTGTTGTCCGGCTTATCCCGTTTGGGTTTCCGGTTGGCGGACGCCATCTGCCGGAGCATGGCCTCCAAATCGGCGATAAGTTTGGCCACGTTTTCCAAAAAAGCGGCATTGTTGGCCAGAACAAAGTCACAATCGCCCGCTCTGGCCGCTTTTTCCAGAGCTTCGGCCTCGTCTCCCACGAAATCCGCGCTGATGCCCCGGCTGGAACCCTTTATGCCGTGGACTATAACGGCGTAATCCGCCAGATTTTCGGGGCCGACCTCCCCGGCCGCCGCAAGCAGCGGCCGGGTATTGATCACATAAGAGCGCAGAATGTGCAGGTAGGAGTGCTCATCGTTGCTGAAGCGTTCAAGTCCTCTGCGCAGGTCAACGCCATCCACCTGGCACGGGAAACACCACGAGGGCGCCGCTTCCGGCCCCGCGTCGTTCTTTTTGCCCGCAAGCGCGCTTTCAAGCATTTTGCCCCGTATCCATTGCCGGATGATGGCATCAAGACGGGTAATTTCAATGGGTTTGGGCAAAAAAGCCTGGAAGCCGCTGCGCAAAAACATTTCTTCGTTTCCAGCGATGGCGTTGGCTGTAAGGGCTACGATCGGTATGGTTCTGGCGTATTCGGTGTCTATCTCCTCCCGGATGATCCTGACGGCTTCTATCCCGTCCATTTCGGGCATCATGTGGTCCATAAACACGGCATTGTACCGGATTTTTTCCGCGCGAATGGCGTCCACGGCCTGTCTGCCGCGGCTTACACAATCAACTTGCATGCCATAGGGCTTCAGCATGCCCTTGGCCACATCGAGGTTGGTCGGCACATCGTCCACCACCAGCACCCGCGCGTAGGGCAGGCGAATCCGCGCCAGCCGGGAGTTCTGTCTGCGCTTTTGATCCGAATAATGAAAGCTCCTGAGGCTTTTCACCACTTCCGGGCCGATCGCTTCGTCGGTCACAAACTTCTGCAAGAGTTTCACCGTGAACACGCTGCCCCGGCCGTATTCGCTTTCCACGGCAACCGCGCCGTCCATCATCTCGGCAATTCTCTTGGTGATGGTCAGCCCAAGTCCG
>Ga0082212_10011849_pt1 | contig 11015 bp, 8 predicted proteins | sample TergutNt197P3_FD_71548 | JGI IMG/M metagenome (GOLD analysis project Ga0082212, IMG submission 71548) | Neocapritermes taracua P3 segment gut microbial communities from Petit-Saut dam, French Guiana - Nt197 P3 | ecosystem: Host-associated > Arthropoda: Insects > Digestive system > Gut ...
CGACAGGCAAGGCGAAAATCCGCAGGCAACCTGGAAGGTTTTCAAGGATTTTCAACGAAACATGGCGGCAAAAAGACAAGGAATAATGTCAAAGTTATTTAGTTACAGTCCCTAAGGGGGGGAGCGCCGATTTTTAAAGTTATTATCATTGACGATGACCCGATTATTATCACCATCCTCCAGCGGGCAGTGAACTGGGAGAAGTATGGCTGCAAGGTGGTCGGGACGGCCTATGACGCACAAAGCGGCGCGGCGGCGGTCAGAAAGCACGCGCCTGACATTCTGTTTACGGATATAAGGATGCCCCATGAAGACGGCTTGACGATGCTGGCCGGCCTAAAGTCACAGTTTTCTCATATGCAGGTGACGATTCTCACCGGTCACAAAGAATTTGAGTACGCCAAACGGGCAGTCACCCTTTCTGCAACACGGTTCCTGTTGAAACCCTCGACCCCGGCGGAGATTGAAGAAGCCTTGGAAGCCATGACTCAAAACCTGCTGGAAAACCTTGAACAGCGGGCCGCTAAGGCGCCGGACGTCGTGCTGCCGGAAGACGAAGACCTGGACACGAACAACTTTGTCGTGAAAGCAGCCTTGAAGCACATAAAGCAAAACTGCGCGGAAAAACTGACTCTGTCAGATGTTGCGGACAAAATTTATGTCAGCCAGTGGCATTTGAGCAAACTTTTGAACCGCTACATCCATAAGAATTTCTACGACCTCTTAAACGAGGCGCGTATCGAGAAAGCCAAGGAGCTTCTTCGGGATCCTCAGTTTCGTATAAGCACGGTTTCTGAAATGGTGGGGTTTGCAGACGTTTCGCACTTTTCACGTGTATTTAAGAAAATTGAAACCCTCACTCCAAAAGCTTTCCGCAACATGTTAACCAACATTCGTGTAAATAAAGATATAAACATTGAATAAATTGGCTCATCTGCACAAGTAAACAAGTAAAGACCAAAAATGACAAGATGGATTATTTTATTATCCCATTCTTTTCTTTATTATAGGAATACAAGTCAATAAACACTTAATTATCTAAAGAAAGGGTGTGTCTATGATGACTCTGGAACAAATCTACAGCCAAGGAACTTCTACCTATGAAACATGGCGTTTGTGCAACGCCGAAGACTTTGATTCTCCGGCAATGGAATACTTCGGCAATCAGCTCACGTATAAGCAAATGGATGAACTGATCGATGTTTATGCACGGGCTTTTCTGAAAATGATGCCGGATAAAACCAAATCTGTCACCTGCTGCCTGCCGGCGCTGCCCGTTGCGGCCTATGCTTTTTACGCTCTCAATAAAATTGGTGTCAAATTGAATGTTGTCAGCCATACGGTGCTGCCCTCCGACCCCAAAAGATATCTGGAGGAAAACGACACAGAGATTTTGATCTTATTTGATGGGTTTTTTCCCGCTGTGTCCGCGGCCATAGAAAAGACAAACCTGAACACTATTATTGTCGTGTCCGCTGCTGATGGAATTGTCACAATTCCTCATTATGTGCCCATACCCATCCGTGCTAAATTGGAAAAAACTCATTCTGCGCAAACTATTAAAGCCGCTTTACCCCGTGTGAATGTCCTGTCACTGGATGATTTCATATCTATCGGCAGAAAGAACACAGAAACAGTACACTCCATCTATAAAAAAGGGGAGACAGCTGTCATATTGTACACCGGCGGCTCCACCGGGATTCCTAAGGGCGTTGAGAAAACAAATGAAGAACTGATTGCCATGGGAGCTCTGTACAATCAAAATGGCAATTTGGATCAACAGCGCAATGAGAGGCTTTTAATATTGATTCCGCCCAATCATCCTACTGCCTTTGTCCACAGTATCATTGTGCCTGGCTTTTTGGGGATTCTACAGGTTTACCAGCCTTTTTATGATAAAAATGCTTTTGCCGCAGATTTGTATCATTCGAAAAGCCATCATGTCATAGCGGCAGCAAGCCATTACGCGACCCTGCCCACCTGTAATTTGCCTGACGGAGCATTGTCTTGTGTAAGATGGGCCTTATGTGGCGGCGAACCTGTCAGCCAGGAATTGGCGCTTTCTATAAACAATGCCTTGAAACGTTTGGGGGTACAAAATCCATATATGGTTATTGGTTATGGAATGAGTGAAGTCGGACCTCTGGGCATGGTCACTCTGGGTGTTCCCGAATTATTGAACAAGGTTGGGGCCCCTATGCGCGGCGTGTTGGCGCGGGTTGTGGACGACATGGGCAATGAGGTGGGCAATAATGTTCGCGGCCATATCCAGCTCAAAACTCCCTGCCATATGAAAGGCTATTATAAACAGCCGGAATTGACAAAAGAGTTTTTCACCGAAGATGGATATGCCCAGACCGGCGACATCGGGATACGTGACGACAACGGATATTATGATATTATGGGCCGGGCAGGGGATTTGATTATTGCGTCGGACAACTCTAAGGTATACTTGTTTGATATCGAAAGGGTTGTGTATAAAGACCCAGCGGTCTTAGAGAGCGAAGTCGTTGGTATTGAAATAGGCGGTAAGAAAGTCCCTGTAGTTCACATTGTTTTGCAGGCGGATTCTATTGGAAGGGACACGGAAGTCATTATGAGAGTGCATAAGCTGTGTCAAGAACATCTGACGGAAAATCAAATGCCGTGGGGATATAAAATCCAGGAAGCGTTTGGGACAAACCCCATAAGTCAAAAGCGCGATTACCAATCATTAGCGTTAGAGCGTGACGGATACTATATGGTGGTGGAAACCTTACAAATGGTGAGCTTCCAACGGGATTTCATCAGGGGTCAAGCCTCCTGAATCCATACACAAAGAATAGAAATGTGTTTTCGCATTTCTATTCTTTGTGCAACACTGACATGAACGTATCCGCTGGATAAATCGACTCATCTGCACAATTAAAGACCAAAAATGACAAGCTGGAATATTTTATTTCTTGGTTCTTTTTTTTATGATAGACCTAGTACAGCACTAGTGCAACAATCCGGTAATCATGACCCTCAAGAAGGAGGTGCGCTTGCTTCATACAATGTATTGATTTTCCTTGAGTATCGTGTACCTATGGGGATCGAGCCGCTTTTTAAAGAAAGGAAGTGTCTATTATGACCCTCGAAAAAATCTTTAACCAGGAAAACTCCATCTATGAAACATGGCGTTTGTGCAACGCCGATCATGGCGATTTGCCGGCTATTGAATACTTTGGCAATCAGATAACTTATAAAGAGATGGATGAAATCATTGACGTTTACGCGCGGGCTTTCATGGCAATGTTGCCGGACACAACAAGGTCTGTCACGGTCTCTTTGCTGGCGCTGCCTTCTGCTGCTTTTGTTTTCTACGCCCTGAACAAAATTGGCGTGAGAGTAAATTATGTCAGCCATACGGTAATGTCCTCAGATCCTAAGAAATATCTTGAAACAAACGACACGGAGATTTTGGTTTTGCTGGACATCTTCTTCCCCAGCGTATCTGAAGGAATCAAAACAACAGCCTTGAAGAACATTGTTGTTGTGTCTCTTGCTGATTATGTTGATAAAATTGCTGATTATGTGTCCGCACCCATTCGCGCCCTTTTAAAAGAAGCAACTGCAGTCCCCAAGATTAAAGCGGCTTTGCCGCAGGTTAATGTACTCTCTTTGGATGATTTTCTGTCTATTGGCAGACAGAGCACGGAAACAGTGCCTTCCCGTTATACAAAAGGAGATAGCGCTGTGGTGTTGTACACAGGCGGCTCGACTGGTATCCCTAAAGGGGTTGAGAAAACAAATGAGGAGTTCCTTTCCCTGGCGCGCGTATACAATCAAAACGGTGACTTGGATCACAAGCGCGGAGACAGGTTTCTGGTCGTAGTCCCCCCCAATCATCCGACCGGCTTGGTGCATAATGTGATTATGCCTGGTTTTTATGGGGTCACAATGGTCTTTCAACCTATCTATGATAAAACCACTTTTGTCAGCGATTTGTATCACACGAAAGCGACTTTTGCCATAGCGGCGCCAAGCCACTATGCGACTTTCCCTCTCAGTGATCTGCCGGATGGCTCACTTCCTCATTTAAGATGGGCCTACTGCGGCGGTGAGCCTGTCAGCGAAGAAATGGCGCGTAATGTCAACAAAACTATGGTACGCTTAGGAGTGCAAAATCCCTATTTGGTTGTCGCTTACGGAATGAGTGAAGTCGGCCCTGTGGTCTTTCTTACCCGGCACGCTCCCGAACTGTTGAACAAAGTAGGGCCCCCTATGCGCGGCGCCCTGGCGAGAATTGTTGACGATAATGGCCATGAGGTGGGCAACAATGTCCTCGGCAATATTCAGCTTAAAACGCCCTGCATTATGAAAGGCTATTATAAACAGCCGGAACTGACCAAGGCCTTTTTCACTGAAGACGGGTATGCCAAGACACTAGACATGGGGATTTGTGACGATAATGGCAATTATGATATTTTGGGCCGGGCGGATGATTGGGTTATTGGGCCGGACGGTTCTAAGGTGTATCTGTTTTATATAGAACGGGTTGTCTATAAAGACACAGCGGTATTGGAGTGCGAGGTTGTAGGTCTCGAAATCAACGGGAGAAAAACGCCTGTTGTTCACATTGTCTTGCAGCCGAATTTCCAAGGTAGAAAAGAGGAAGTCATTGTGAGAGTGCATAAGTTGTGTCAGGAGTTTCTGACCCCAAATCAAATGCCGCAGGGGTATAAAATCCGAGATGCGTTCGGGACGAGTCCCATAAGTCAAAAACGTGATTTGAAGACGTTGGCGTTAGAGTATGACGGATACTTTGTGGTGGACGGTGAAACGGTGCAATCAGTGAATTTCCAGCGCGGGTCCATACGCAGTCAAGCCTCTTGAATATACCCTGAATCCACATTGCCAAGATATTGAAAAGGGGGCTGTTGCAGCCTCCTTTTTGAAAGTTGGACTTTTTCGTTGGACTTTTTCGCATGACAAGAGAGTATTCTCCCTCCCTCCTTATCATATAATACAATGAGAGGATCAGGATCTGTATCACAAATTTTATGTTTTGAGGTGAGGCTGTTATGGAGACTCTGCGAACAGGTTCTCAAGGGCCTTTAGTGGAACTCTTACAAAGCGCCCTGCACAGGCTCAATCTTTATGCGGAGAACATCGACGGGATTTTCGGAGCCATGACCGCAAATGCTGTTATCTCATTTCAAAACCGGCATGGATTAATGGCGGATGGAAGTGTCGGCGCCAGTACATGGTATGCATTATGTCCCTACATCAACGGCTATGATGTTCATAGCATAACAGGCGGAGACACGATCTTCACACTCGCCAATGCCTACAGAACAACGGTGGAGCGGATTTTAACCGCCAATCCGGGAATAAATGTCTATAATTTGCGCGCAGGTCAAAAAATCATTGTCCCTTTAGGGGCTGTTGTGTCTACAAATATAAGTTACAGCTACGATATCTTAAAATTGAATCTTGACGCACTAAAAACTATCTATCCTTTCCTGCAGATCGGCACTGTCGGCCACAGCTCTTTATGTCAAAAGATTTTCTACATTCGAATTGGCAGAGGGACTAAAGAGGTCTTTTACAATGCCTCTTTCCATGGCAATGAATGGATCACAACACCTGTTCTCATGAAATTTTTGGAGACCTTTGCCTTGGCTTATACAAACAGCTCGACGATACAAGGGTATAGCGCACGAGAAATTTTTAATAATGTTTCAATCTATCTGGTCCCTATGGTGAATCCAGACGGTGTCGACTTGGTCACCGGGGGAATCAGGCCCGGAAGCGCCGCGTATACGGACGCGGAAAAAATCGCCGCCAATTATCCCAATATCCCGTTTCCCAGGGGATGGAAGGCCAATATAGAGGGCATCGATCTGAACCTTCAATTCCCTGCCGGCTGGCAAAATGCCCAGGAAATAAAATTTGCCCAAGGGTATGTTTCTCCGGCGCCTCGTGATTATGTGGGCCCGGAACCTCTCTATGCTTCAGAAGCCAGATCTGTGTATAATTTCACTGTGAATCATGATTTCAGATTGATTGCAGCCTATCATACTCAAGGAAAAGAGATTTACTGGCAGTTCCTGGATTATGCCCCCGATGAATCTCTGCCTATTGCGCAGCAGTTTGCCCGAGTCAGTGGATACGCCATTTCGGATGTACCCTATACCTCCAGTTTTGCCGGGTATAAGGACTGGTTTTTGCAGACTTATAGCCGGCCGGGGTATACCATAGAAGCCGGATATGGCGTCAACCCCCTGCCCATAAATCAGTTTGATGAGATTTATGCGGAAAATGAAGGGATACTGGTTTTGGGCGCGGTATTGAGTTGATGACTGACTGTTGTGGCCAGAATGCCCGGAACCCCGACAATTGGCAGCAAGATACAATTAATGTTTGAAATATTCCCATGTTCTACTTCCTTCCTTCTTCAAAAGTTATTAAGGGACTTTAAGAAACTTGCATTTTTATATGTTTTTTCATGATGTATTTTAAAAACTCTTGATTTTTTCTTAAAATATGATATCCTATAGAAAAAGGAGGGATGTCATGGTTCCGCGCAAGCAGTACATGGATAAACTCATCAAAATGAAGGATGAGAAGATTATCCGGGTCATCACAGGCATCCGGCGCTGCGGGAAATCCACACTTCTGGAAATGTTTCAAACCTATCTGAAAAAAAACGGCGTCAATGACAACCAAATCATCTCCATTAACTTTGAAGATATACACTATGAATTCCTGCTGGATTACCATAAGCTTTATGACTATATAACGAAACGCCTGGCGCCAGGCCAGAAGACCTATGTTTTTCTGGATGAAGTTCAGAATGTGCCGAAGTTTCAAAAAGCTGTGGATAGTCTGTATATCAAAGACCATGTGGACGTTTACATCACCGGTTCCAATGCGCACATGCTGTCGGGAGATCTGGCGACCCTGCTATCCGGACGATACATTGAAATCAACATGCTGCCCCTGTCCTTTGCGGAATACTATGAGCTGAAAGGGGGAGATAAACGAGAGGCGTTCACGTCATTTTACAAAAACGGCGCATTCCCTCAGGCCGCAATGATCACCGACGATGATGTGCGTTCCGATTATGTGCGTGGAATCTACAACACAGTGCTGTTGAAAGACATTGTTGCCAGAAAAAAGATAAACGATGTGAGCATTTTAGAAAGCATGGCGTGTTTTCTGTTTGATAACATCGGCAATATTGTATCTTCCAATAAGGTTGCCGACAGCCTGACCTCTTATGGACGAAAAACAACCTCCATAACTGTAGAAAACTATATTGGCGCTCTTATGGATGCCTATGTTTTATATAAAGCGCCACGATATGATATAAAAGGCAAACAGCATTTGAAATCGCTGGAAAAATATTATGTAACAGATATGAGCCTGCGTCATTTGGTGCTTGGGAACCGCGACCGTGATATTGGCAGGATTTTGGAGAACATTGTTTATTTGGAGCTGATCCGGCGCGGGTATACGGTACAGATCGGCAAAGTGGGCGATTTAGAAATTGATTTTATCGCAACGGCCAAAGACAAGAGAATCTATTATCAGGTTGCTGCCAGTGTAATGGACCCTGCCACCTTTGACCGTGAATTTGGCTCTCTTAATAAAATCAAAGATCACTACCCCAAATATGTACTTACGATGGATGAATTGCCCATCGGCCAAGACGGCATTGAACAGATCAATGTTGTAGATTTTTTGTTGAACTTTTAAATATTTCAAAATCCTTTCTTTTTATCGTAGACATAAAATTATTATTAATCTTTCTTGGCCGTTTCCAGCATCTATCTAAGGGGCTGTAACTAAAACTCCACCGATCTTACCGTCCGCGGAAACGGGATCACATCACGGATATTGCTCATCCCCGTCACATACATCAACAGACGCTCAAACCCCAGCCCAAACCCCCCATGGGGCACACCGCCAAAAGCACGCAGATCCACATACCATTGATAAGACCCCCTGTCCAACCCCAGCTCATCAAAACGCCTCTCCAAACACTCCACCCTCTCCTCACGCTGACTCCCGCCAATAATCTCCCCCACCCCCGGCGCCAGCAGATCCATAGCCGCCACCGTCCGGCCATCGTCATTTTGCCTCATATAAAACGCCTTAATATCCCGGGGATAGTCCGTCAAAAAAACCGGCTTGCCAAAAACCTGCTCCGTCAGATACCGTTCATGCTCCGACTGCAGATCCCGCCCCCACGCCACCGGAAACTCAAAATCCTGCCCCGATTCCAACAGCACATCCACCGCCTCCGTATACGTCACAGAAGCAAACTCCGACGCCAGCACCTTATTCAGCCTCTCCGTCAGCGACTTATCCACAAACTTACCAAAAAACTCCATCTCCTCCGGGCACTCCTCAAAAGCCGCCCGAATCAAGAACTTCATCATCTCCTCCGCCAATCGGCACACCCCCGCCAAATCCGTAAAAGCCACCTCCGGCTCAATCATCCAAAACTCCGCCGCATGTCGGGCCGTATTAGAATTCTCCGCCCGAAACGTCGGCCCAAAAGTATAAACATTTTTAAACGCCAAGCAAAAAGCCTCCGCATTCAGCTGTCCACTCACAGTCAAATGCGCCTCCCGCCCGAAAAAATCCTCCGCGGCGCCCATTCTCCGTTCCTGTCCCGTCGTCACCCGAAACATCTCCCCCGCACCCTCCGCGTCACTCGCCGTAATAATCGGCGCATGAACATGAACAAAGCCCCGTTCCTGAAAGAATCGGTGCACCGCATAAGCCAGCACACTCCGCACACGAAACACAGCCGCAAAAGTATTCGTCCGCGGCCGAAGATGCGCAATCGTCCGCAAAAACTCCATGCTATGACGCTTCTTCTGCAACGGATACTCCGGCGGACACACCGTCACAACCTCCAAAGAACGCGCCTGAACCTCAAAAGGCTGATTGACCCCCGGCGACTCCGCCAAAACCCCCTCCACCCGGATAGAAGACCCCACACTGAGCCGGGCCGCCTCATTAAAATTAGGCAACTCCGCCCCATAAACAACCTGCACATTGAGAAAAAAACTCCCATCATTACACTCGATAAAGCCAAACTCCCGCGACGCGCGTACAGTTCGCACCCACCCCTCCAAACGCACCTCAGAACCCATAAGCTCTGCGCCCTTTGAAAAAATCTCTTTAGCTGTGACTGTTCTCATAGGCCCTCCTGACTTCCAAAAAACCATATCAATGCCTCCGGCCTCTTCACTCCAAAATTTCGTGAATCCCTTCCACTCGCCGCGGCGGCGGCTTTGGCCCAAAAAACTGATAATAATGACACTCAATGCGCCCATTATAGAGCTTGCGGCTCTTATCCCAACGCCGCCCGATAAACTGTTCCGGCCTCACCAACGCCGTTAAAAAATGCAGCGACCATGTAGGCAAAGCCTCCAAAGCCATACCCAACTCCCGGTACACCTCTGTCACCTCCCCCATATCCGCCCCATTCTTCACAACTTGCACATCGCAGGCGATCTCCTTCATCTGTCCATTCGCACACTGCACATTACCGGCCAACCTCCGCCCATAAGGGGGATTGGTAATCAAATGTCCATAAGAAAACCGTGAACGCGTCTCCCCCGCCGCCAGCCTCTGAAAAAACACCTTCCCCTCCACCCCCGCCTCCCGAGCGTGCCGGCGGGCTAACCCCAAGGCCGCATCATCAATATCCGATCCATAAATAGAGCATTTCACATTACGAACCAAATCCCGCGCCTCCTCCCTTGCCCGAACCCAAAGATCCGTCCTCAAAGCCGGCCACGCCTCCGCCACAAAATCCCGTCCCAACCCCGGCGCCCGGTTCAGCGCCATCAGGGCCGCCTCAATCGGAATCGTCCCCGTGCCGCAGCAAGGATCAATCAGGGCGCGATCCTCACGCCACCGGCTGAGCCGGATCATAGCCGCCGCCAACGTCTCCTTCAACGGCGCCTCCCCCGCCAACGCACGATAACCCCGTTTATGCAACCCCTGCCCCGACGTGTCAAAACACACCGTCACCTTATCCTTAAGCAGAAAAAAACGAATTGGAAACAGCGGCCCCTCCTCCGGAAACCACGACTCATGGTAAACCGACTTCAGCCGTTCCACCACAGCCTTTTTGATAATAGCCTGACAGTCCGGCACACTATGCAGCTGGGATTTCACCGAGCTTCCCGTAACCGGAAAGCGCGCGTCCCGCCCCAGCCATGCCTCCCAAGGCAGAGCCCGTACCCCTTGAAAGAGCTCCTCAAAACTCCGCGCCACAAACTCCCCCATCACCAGCAGCACCCGGTCAGCGCAGCGCAGCCACAGATTGCTGCGACAAAGCGCCTCTTCCGGCGCCGCAAAAGACACCCGGCCATTTTCCACCGAGTTTTCGCCATACCCCAAATCAGACAATTCACGAGCCACTAAGGATTCCAAGCCAAACGCCGCTGTAGCTATGAGTTTGACGGGACACATAGGTATTCACCTCATTTTTTATCTTAAAAATCCTTTCCTGGTTTGCTCCCTAAGCTCCCTGAGCTCCCTAATACACTTCATTATAGCGTCAGTCCGTTTGCGTCACAAGTTGCGCAGCTGAATTTTGCGCAGCTGAATTCCCTAAAGGTCTTTATATTTTTCTATCCACTCCCTTTCAAGAGCAGCTTCCTTTTCATCATGAGCCAAGACCACCTCAATCATATCTATCTCCGCCTTATCTTCAAGAGTCACGACTTCCACGGCTCCATACTTTCCCGCTTCTTCTTCTGTTCGAAAATATTTCCATCCTTCACGGTGAGGGATCCTTACACGATAATAAATCATTTTACCCATCCAGACAATTTTATTTGCCGTTCAATTTGCCCAGATGTGTAAATTTTTATGCATTCTCAAAGCCGAACGCTTCGCAGATATCAATTTGCGCACCCACGAACGGAGTAATCGTCTTGGCCCTGTTCGTATGCTCGATCATTCGGATTGGCCTCATCTCGTCGAGAATTTCCAGCGAGGAGGAAAACAGCTTGTACAGC
>Ga0082212_10011850_pt1 | contig 11015 bp, 21 predicted proteins | sample TergutNt197P3_FD_71548 | JGI IMG/M metagenome (GOLD analysis project Ga0082212, IMG submission 71548) | Neocapritermes taracua P3 segment gut microbial communities from Petit-Saut dam, French Guiana - Nt197 P3 | ecosystem: Host-associated > Arthropoda: Insects > Digestive system > Gut ...
GGTCAAGCCGTAAGACAGCGGAAAATCAATCATTTCGTAGGAAACGATTTTGTATTGACAGACGCGGCATGTGAATGATCTCATTGTATGCAACACTCCAATAATTCCCGCGCTTTCGCGTACGTCTCCATGATCTTCATGGCGTTCTTTTGGTCGGTCTGTTGCATACATTTTTTATTGGTGGGTGCAAGGTTTATCCTTGCGCCAGTCTCCAACGTTGTCAATACTTCCATGGCATCCGCGCCGAACTCGGTTCGGAGATGCTTCGCCAAATCTACGGCATCCATCATTCCGACACCTCCACCAATTGGAAAACCGCCGCGATATTGTTCCCTATGCGTTCGGTTCCAACCTCTTTAAAAAAACCGAACTTGACATCTTTTTTGACGGTCTGACGAATCTTTGATGCCGTGTTCTTCCATTCCGATTTCGGAATTTCGCCGTAAATCTCTTTTGCGATCGCCGTTGATGTTCTCGGTTTTCCGTCGGCCATGACGCGCATAACCTCTTCATGTCGATTCATGCGCACCCCTCCACGTCAAGATTTATTGGGCCGCAGATCGCATATCCTATGCCGTCCTCAATGTACGCATCGTCGATAGGGAGAATGATCTCGTTCGATAATCGGTAGAACAGTGTTTCATATTCTTCGTACAAATGACCGTCGCGCGTAACGAAACCGTCACCGATCTGCATCCATTTTTCCGGAGATATTATTATTTCTTCGAGAAATCCCGAATCTGCACCGGAAGTGTGAAAACCCCTTGCCATTAAGTATTCGTATTCGTACTCGGAGAGAACGAAATCGGGAACTTTCGGGTTGAACGTCATGCGCTCACTTCCCTTTTGACGTTCATGTTGGAGAACAGTTCGTCAAGATCACGGCCGATCTTCGCTAACTGTTCGTCCATGTCTTTTGACCATATTTTGAACTCTTCGTCAAAGTTCGGATCGAGAACGGACGGAACTGTTCTCATGCCGTCACTCCCTGTTGGTCTGTTACCGTGAGAAGCGGCGGATCATCGTTACGGTCGCGTTCGTGGTGGTCGATAAGCGGACAAATGCACAATCCGTCCTGTTCGATCTTTCTGTTGCATTTGCATTTAAATTCCGGCATATCCTCTTTCAAGGGACAGACAACACGGGCGGTCATTCCGATCCCTCTGAAAGTCTGTTAAGTCTTTCGTATTCTTTCACAAATTCCGATGCCCATTCGTCCGAAAAAAATGACCAGCCAGTATAGTTTTGGTAGTCCCGGGCGGATTCGAGCGTCCCCAGACCTATCTGGCCGGATGCTTTTTTTGATGCTTTGGTTGACATACTTTTCCTCTCCGTTTAAAAAGTTAGGTTTTCGATCGCGGCCACCATATCATCGTTGATCAGTCCGATATAACGTTCCGCGTCGGCAGAATCTTCCTGTCCGAGAATATCTGCGATCGTTCGTAGTTTAACGCCCATCCTGTAAAGTCTGCGCGCTAGTGTTCTTCTAAGTGTGTGATTGGAAAACTTGAACCCTAATTCTTTGCTCATTTTCCGACATACTCTTTTATCTATCGCGTCGGCGAACTCGTCGTATGCGGATAATTTTCCACCTTTTTCATAGATGAGAAGTTCATTCGGTACTTTGGCCGTGGGCCGTCTGTTTTTTGCTTTTTCTATTAATTTATTACGATAAAGAAGGAACTCTTCAATGACCGCGGCGAACTCGTCACCATAGGGAACGAGTCTTGGTTTACCTCCGATCGCACCCTTTCCCAGAACATGCAGATGTTTGGGTAGGATCGAATTAACAGTCAGACCCATTACGTCACGGCGGCGCAGACCGCCGTAAAGTTCACAGTAAATTACGAATTTCTGTATCTGATCCATCGGATAAGTGAGTATTTGTTTTACTTGGTGGTCTGTCAGCCAATCGACGTTCGGGCGCATATCGTGCGGAAAACGAACCTTTATTTTTTTGATCGTCTGATTGTCGAAAAATTCCGTGTAGCGTCTTAACGAATGCCAATAACCCTTTCTTGTTTTGACCGTCAGTTTTATCCATTTTTCCGAAATAAGATAACGCGCATCGTCCTCCGTTATGTTATAGGGAAGCGGATCGCGTCCGGCGGCGCGAAGGTTGCGGATTATCACTTTGACGTTGGATGTGTAATGTAATATCGTTGCGTTCGTGAGTAGTTCGTTTCTCAAACTCTGTTCAAACTGCTCTAAACACGCTTCCGGTGTTTGAGGATATTTAGGCGTTCACTCACCTCTTATCAATGAATATTTGGCGCGTCCGGCAGGAAGAAACCAGTTTTCCGGACGCGCCGGATCGGCGGCGATTTTTATGTTGTGACTGGGCTGCCCCGCCGATCCCTCAAAGGCCGTAATAAGAACGCAAAAGGATGGTAGCACAAAAACGGCCCATGAGCGTAAAATATTATAAGAATACGATAAAAATGACTTCTTAACACCAAAGGTGTTAACGATGATTCCCGTATCCTTATTTATACTTAATTTACAATACATATTCCAACCTTCATACGGTTCGGCGGGTGGTTCATTTTGCGGTGATACACCCGTCGTTACGTTTCGTTAAGAGTTTGGTTTATGCACTCGCCTTAATTTTCGCGATCTTTTCACGGATCGCCTGTTTGGCAAGATCAGACATGTCTTGCGCGTATCCTTCTTTCACATACTGTTCCATTGCTTCGTAATCTTTGGGCGGTAATCTCACGCCGATAACTTTGCTAGTCATGTGTTGTACATGTGCTATCATATATTTCAATGTTTTCATCTGATGTACACATGATAAACATAATATAATAAGTGTATTACTTGAGTTAAACATGTGAAAGAAGGACAGAGTTCAGAAATGTTAGGATTCAGAATACCTAAAAGTCTAAAAGAAAGAATTGATAAAGAAACTGGTGATGATAAAGATTTTAGAAATACATCTGAATTTGTCATTTATGCAATCCGTTTCTATCTTGAATATTTAAAGAATCAACGCATCGAAGAAGCAAAATCGAAATATGTTTCAACGAAGGATGATGGAGTGTAACGCCGCCTATATTGTATCTTCCGGCGGTTCGTTCTCGTTCACGATGAACGATACGCGGCGGTGCGCATAATCGACGGTGCGATCTATCTGTTCTTTAATTTCGTCCTCAACGTCCGGCGATACGGTGATCTCTACTTTCACTTTTTTTCTAGGCATTTTTTCATCCTTATGTCGATTGGCGGTCATAGCATTTAACGGTGAGTGGGAGAGGTGACCGAAAGTACTCCCCGTCCTTTATAGGTAGGAAAAACGACCGAAAGTACTTGTATGTTAAACGGTGATTGCTGTTTGTTGTGATATAGAATGCAGAAAGGTATGATGATTGCTTTTGCTGTTGTAAGCGTTGTAGCGGTCGTTTCGGTCGCTTGGATCGGTGTTAATTTATTGTTGGAGAATGAAAAAGAACCTGGGCCGCTTACTGGAACATTTCATTATTCTTTTGAAGGAAAGAATACTGCTGGAGATATTTTTACGGGAACAATGACACTTGTAATGAATGATGGAAAATTGATAGATTGTTATAGGAACGAAACAAAAGTTCCGGTACCTTCGCCGGAAAATCCGAACGGTTATGAAATTAAAACTAGAACAATAACTCGGACAGATATTTTTTCATCTTCGCAGATTCCGTTAATGGATGTTGTTCCGAATAAAATATACAAACTCAATGGGATGATAGAGAAATTCATGCCACCATCTAAAAATACTGAAATTGTCGATACAATAGATGGTAAAAAAGAATTAAGAATCTACAAGTTCAATACTGCTTTAGATACCGATACCGGATACAAAGACGGATATGTTGATGAAAGAACCGGAATAATGTATCTTATCTCAAATAGTGTATATTTGTACACTTTGGACAGTTATTTCTTAGGTGTGAGTTGAGAAATATGGCGTTCTGTCTTTTAATTTAGCGTCTATTCCCGATATTTCGATATGTTCAGTTTATCGAAATTCTTATGCGCAGAACGGACGGAACGCGCTTTTTGCGGTCTGTCCGTTCCGTTCGTAAGCTTCTTACGATCTGCTTTTTTCATTGTTCTCGGAGACTTGCATACGGCGTTCTTCTTCCGTTTGCATTGTTTGTTGATGTCGTCGTAATATGGTGTGTTATTGAGATCGGCGGCCTGGACGCGCGCTATCGTCTCCGCTTCGGTGAGTGCTTCTTTCTTTGACAGTTCCGAAGCGGTCAGCGGCTTCGTGATCGACAATTTCTTATCGACCACCGGACGGCCTTTTGTTTCTTGTAACGCATGGACGATCTCATGCGTCACCGTCTCTTCGTTGGTGATCGCGGACGGGTCGATGGTGAAACAATGCCGTCCGTTACGGATGCCGTTATAGCGTCCTTCGTATCCTTTCGGAACTTTGCGTACAACGACGCGGACCCCGCCGGAAGCGTTCAGCGCGTTTATCTCCGATGGTGAAAGGTTCCGTTCGGCGATGTCTCTGAATGCCTTTGTAGCGTCCGACGGACGCATGGAAAGACGCTTATCTTTTACCTTTGCCGTTACGTCCAGCCTTGTTTTTGGCATTGTTCTTTCCCTTCTTCCTGTATCCAATGACCATCTTTTCAGCGTTCCATTGAGATTCTCTGTATGCTTTCGCGGCGTGTTTCTGACCACCTTTATCTTTGCGTCTCCACCATGAGGATTTCGCTACTTCATCGTGTCTGACATCTTCCAGGTATGCGCTCATATCTTCGTTGTAATCGTATTCCTGATACTGGTCGTGAAGATATTTCGCTTCGGCCAATGCCTGTTCTTCCGATATTTCGGAATATGTCTTTTCCATTTTTTCTGTAGACGATCTTGCTTTGCGAACCTTCTTTTCCTTCGGGATCGTTTCTTTTTCGATCTTCGGCGGTGACTGTTTGGCCGCCGTTTTCGTTCGGCGGCCTTTGGTCTTTGTCTTTACTTTCTTTATCGGTCTCACTTTCACTTTCGGCGGCGCGTTCGGTCTGTCTCCACGTGTGAATTTTCCCTCCGCGTCGCGGTACTGAATGACCGATTCCGGCCCGTACGTTCCCCTCTTCCTCCATACGACCATGAGATCACCTGTTCTTCACGAAGCGTCCTTTTGCGTCGCGTTTCTGTCCGGAACGCCGCCACATGCCAAATGAGATACCATGCGTCGGTCTGCCGTCCGATCTCAGTTTGTCGTTGGTCTTGTTCTTCGCTTCACGTGCGGCAGCATCCTTTTTGCGTTCCTCGGCTCTCGCTTCGCGTTCTTTCAGTTTGAGTTTGTTCTTATCCGCTTTTGTCTCTATGTTCTTTGTCTTTGCTTCCTTCTTCCGGTTTGCGCGGTCTTTTTCATCTTCTGTTTTTTCTTTGAACGGCCATGCCATTTTCATCACCCTCATTTGTAGATCCTTGTTCTTCCGATCGTTCCTTTCGCTCTGAGATTGTGACCCTGCATCTCAAAATCCTTTCTGCTCAACTTTCCGATCTTTTTCTCTACGTCGTCGATCTTCACCTCTACCACATAGGATCGCCCGTCTTTCGATGGTGTGATCTTCTGGACGCTTCCGGCCATCTTATTAAAACGAGAGACAGTACCCGGGCCGCCGGAAGAAACGTACCCCGTGACCTTTCCGTTCTTCTTTATTTTACCTTCGATTATCTTCCTTTCTATTTCGCTGTCTATGTGCAATGTTGCCATTTTTATCACCTTCTGATTGTGCGGTCTTTGTCTGCGGAGACCGCGCCGCCGTTCGCGATCTGCTTACCTTTTCGATTTCGATTTGGTCTTGGTTTTCTTCTGTTTTTTCTTTCCAGCCATGCTTTTCACCCCCTTTTTCCGTCGTTTTTCGCTGAATTTGACTTAAACATCGCCTAAACCAGTGCTAAACAATTAGTATGTCCTTAGTTACGCACGCGCACACACGCGCCTTAACCTGTCGAAACATGCTTTTGTTTAGTTCTTCATGCGGCGTTCGATCTCTTCTTCGACCTCCTTAACTATTTGAGAAATGCGTCCTTTCGATAATCCGTATGAGAACGCGAGTTCCTGTTGATCTTCTTCGCCGGACGCATAACGGGAATAAACTTCCGCTTTGCGTTGCCATTTATTATTATTGGCGAGTTCGTCCAGAACGTCCGATTCCGTTATCTCTTCGTCGAAAACGTAATTTCTTTCCTCTAAATATTCCGGCCAGTGTTCGATACTCCAGGGATCGTCTTTTGGGATGTATTGACTTTGGAACAGACCGGAACCTTGCGGTAACGGTTTGCTCATTATCCGTACAATACTTTCGTTCTTCGCTTCCTGGTCGTTGCTTTCTATCTTGTCCTGCTTCGCTTCCAGGAACGCATAAGCGTACTGTCCGACACGGTAGTATATTGCGTTCGCGTCTTTCGTGTCGGCCATCGGACCCAGTGCGAATAACAATTGAGGATTGCGGAAATCCGGATGGACGGATGCCCAACGCTGGTAATTGAACACCACGATTATACGGCCTGTCGCAGAACAGCATTTCGCCATCGCTTCATGTCTTAAGCGGAACCATCTCTTCGCGATCTCTTTATTGTCTTTGCTCATTCCGTCCTTTGAACTTTGATGTTCGGCGGCATCGTCTATGATGATGAAATAAACGGTGTGATCGTCAAGTTCTGAAAGTGCGACCTTCAAAGAATCGGTGAAGATGATCTTCATCTTATCGCCGTAATACTCCCAGGCTTTGAACGCCAAATACTTACAGAAATATGTTTTTCCTGTTCCTTGTAACCCTATCGCGGTTATCACATACATGGGAAAATCATCTTTCACCAGCGGCGATAATATTCTTTTGAGTGAGTTCTCGGTGAGATTTTCGACATCGTTCTTAACATCGAAAACGTCACCCAAACGATAACCGGAAGGCCGTCTGTCCGATAACCGCCCGAACATCAATAATCCCTCTCTTCGCTATCGTCTCTTTCGATCTTCGCACCTGTCAAAGCGTTGTTTATCATCAACAGATCCTTTTTGCTCTGTAACGCTATCTCTTGCATACCGTGAACCATTGCATGAGACTGTATGTTCTTCATCGCGTTCTCAACGAAATTCCTCTGTTCCGGTATCGTCTCCATCCAGCGATCCGCTAACATGGCGTTCGTTAAGATCGTCATTTCTTTTTCGTGCGCTTTGTTACGGGTCTTGTACAGATGCATTACCGTGTCTATCTCTCCGGAACCGTCGAAATAAAGGACAATGTATTGCTGCCCTAATTCATAGGAAACGCCGCCGTCCTCCGTTACGTCTATGATACCTCCGGCTTCCTCAAACATTTCGATATACTTTTTTCCATGTTTCGCCAGGTGGCCGATTATGAAATATATATCGCGCCAAATTATCCCTTCGTTCGTTGTCGGTTCGTATAATTCGCCTTGAAGGATCGCGCGTTTTACTTCCGGCGGCCACGCTTCGCCGAACGTCGGTTTATTCATCGGTTTCATTGTTATCATCCTCCGATGCCGTTTCATCTTCCACCGTCTCAAAAATCTCCGTATGCTGTTTTCTGAACTGTCCGGCGCGTTCCATGAATGCGTGTTGCGGTGTCTTTTTGACCGTCGCAGACCTCACAAACTCAATGGAAGATTCCATGAATTTGTCCTGTTGTGCGCGTTCCAAAAACACATTTTCGTGCGCGTACTGAATGATCGATTCCGTTGCTATCAGATGCGCTTCGTTGTCCACCATGCGTTCCAGGACGGATGCGACCATCGGCGGCGCGACCCGTATCTTCATTTTGTATTGTTTGACCGTCCATCTTCCCGCCTTTATCTTGTATGGTTTTTCTTCAACGCATGTGTCTACGGCCATTGTGTTGCTTCCCATTTTGACCATATACACTGGGGTGAAAGTATGATCGCAGTTCGGAGCCAGCGGAACGTTGGTATCGACGAGATAATGAACGCCCAGGAACAAACGCTTCATTAAATGGATGTTCCTTTGCGGCTGGATGCACCATTCGCCGTCATTGTTGGTGTAAGGAACTATCCATTTTGTGTGCATGTTCGGAACTTGGGTATGGATGTATATCGGCGTGATGTACAGCCATTCTTTCCTTGCGGAAAGAACGTATCCGAGAAAATATCCGAACACCGCCGGAATTGTCCACGGCGCGTATTCTTTCAATGAATACGCAAATATGACCAGACCCGCCAATATTATCATCGTCAGAAATTCTATCGGAGCCACGAACTTAGTTACCTTTTGTATCGTTCTTCCCAGTACCGCGAACGGAACTACGATCACCATACAGATTAGGATCGTCAAGAGTAAATCCATCAGATTCCTCCGTTCATAACATATACGAGTGTTATGACCGCCAGAACGAATGTTGCTGTTGCGGATAAGATAGTGAACGCGCGGTTGCCGAAGGATGCGAACAATAACGTCGAGAACGCGAATGCGGCGGTGACCGCCAGCAGAACAAAGAGGATACTGTTATCCGCTTCTTCCGGTTCCGGTTCCTCAATTATTTCGGGGTCGGGAATGATGCCGATGTTGTATTCTCCGACCTGTATCACCACTTCGTATGTCTCCGTGCGATCTTCCTCACCATCGTAATAATGCGCGTCTAAGATCAGTGTGAATGTTGTCGGTTCGTCAACGTCCGGCGCGTCCGTGTGTATGATATACGTGCCTGGACGCAGGTTAAGCATTGCTATTCCCGTAAGACCGGAACCGGAACGGTACGTCAATCCCGTGTGTTCCGATTCAACGGCGATCCCGAACAATATGGGATTGCCGTACGCGAATATCGTACGGTAATCCTTCGGAACGATGAGGAACAGCGATTCCGCGTCGGGTTCCGGTTCCGCGTCGGTATCATCGTCTCCGCTGGCGAACGGCGCGGCGCAAACGAGTATCAGACATAAGAACAGCAGCGCGGAGACCACCGCCAGCACTTTCACGTCTTTCTCTATTGTGACCATCAGATCACCGCCGAAACAAGTGAAACGAGAGTGACCAGCAGACCGCCGACCATGACACGTTCCAAGTTATTGCTTCTCGTTCCTATCGAACCGTAAAGCATCGCGCCTACGTAGACCGCCACGATTATGTTCCGTACCCAATCGCGTAACGAATTTGCATCGGCGTTAAGCGGCGCGATCATCGTTATCGAAACGACACCGAGTATCACCGTTGCGATGGTGACGGTTAAGAACAGATAAATCTGCGCTAACCTGCCTGTTTTAACCGCCATCATTAACGCAATGTAGGAGATAACCGGCACGAAGATCAACAGAGTGTCAATTGCTGATATGGGAATCACACTCCGAATAGATTGAGGAATAACCTACTCATTAGCGGAGCCATGAACACGCCGAGAACGATCACGACAACACCTATGATTATCACCAACGGAGATTTGAACATCCATCCGAGTAACGCTATTATCACTCCGAGTTCAACGAATATTATCATTATGAGTGTTGTTGCGTTGAGCATCTTCGGAGTGTCCAAAAGTATCGGTGTCCAGTTACTGAAGATGTCTGTCGCGCGTATCGTGCGAACTTCCAGCGTTATCGTGTTCGGAACTAATTTGTGCTGATAGTATATTTCCGGAGATTCGAAATAGGCTCCTTCACCTACAACTATTAATCCCGTATTGTTCGTTGATGTTCCATCCCATCCGCTTGCCGTCGATGCTTCGGTATCCCATACCATGACCGCGCCGGCCTGTGTGAATGTGTTGTATCCGAGTTTCGATATTGTCATGTTGCGGACGTACACATACGGAGTGAAGATCACGTTCTTAGCGAGAACAGTTCCATCGGGATTGTATATGCTTCCGAAACAATAGAGTTCCAATGACTGTTCCGATATTCGCATATCGGCGGCCTTCAGAACTTCGCCGTTGTTTTTCCAATATGAAGCGATCTGCTCCAACGCGGAGATATAAATCGCATAAGCCTGTATCGCGTCTATGTTCACGTTCTCCAATTGAGGAATGACCGAGGACGGAGATAACAGGATGTTCGATTCGTGCGCCTGTGCGCTGATCGTCCACATCGTCAAAGCGGCGTTCGCCGCTTCAAACTGAACGCTCAATATCTCGTTGTAGTAATCGTGATACGAGCGTATCATGTTCGATATTATGTCGTTCTCTTTCAATACGTTGGTCGTTGTTTTCGTTGTTCCGTCCGACGAGATCGAATAATCAAGATATTCGGATTCATAAGTTGAACCGCCATAATTTATGTGCAAGGTTCCCGCGCCGTCCACCGTTATGTATCCCGTATGTCCATCGACATCAATAACGACCCCGCCCTCCGTTGATGCCACGCGCCCAACCGTCGTTGAGGAAAGGAACGGGCCAGCATAAGTGCCTGGAGATGCCCAATACCATCCGGTAGGCCATGACGATACATCGGTGGCGGTGTTAGCGGCTATAGGGAACTGTGCGCCTGTATCGGCGTATGTGAACGTTCCTCCGACACCGAAGTTATAGACGCTGTTGTTGGTATGAGACGTAGGATTGCTTTTCATGCTCGTTGTGTCAAGATAGAACAGATTATTCCCGCTGTTAGCGTTCCCTGCTCCGGCATACATTATCGTCGTGAAGTCAAGATTTATGTTTGATGCCGCATTAGCGGTTCCTCCACCGTTCCAAACGAATTTGATAGTTAATCCGGTTGCCCAGTTGTCTGCGGCAGCCCATGCGGAAACTCTGTTGGCTGACTGGTCATAAGCCCAATCCATAGCCTGTTGTGTGTTGTGATTCGCCATCCCTAACAAGGATGTCACACCGGAAAATTCTAAGATCGCGTCGGGTTTGAAAACTTTCCCTTCGTCCCACATCATCCCCGCCGTTATCTCTACGGCGCGGTTCATGTGCATTCGTGAGAGTGCGAGAACTTGACGATCATTATCTATCAATGACGATCCGAGTCTGGACACCAACCCTACTTTCTCTTGTACTGAAATCATTTCCTGTTCTCGCGCAAACTTTTTTATCTCTTCCGGAAGTCCGGCT
>Ga0082212_10011851_pt1 | contig 11015 bp, 8 predicted proteins | sample TergutNt197P3_FD_71548 | JGI IMG/M metagenome (GOLD analysis project Ga0082212, IMG submission 71548) | Neocapritermes taracua P3 segment gut microbial communities from Petit-Saut dam, French Guiana - Nt197 P3 | ecosystem: Host-associated > Arthropoda: Insects > Digestive system > Gut ...
CCGTCAGCGCCGATTTCGCCGTAGCCCGCCGGATATGTTTCCATACATACTGCACGACAAACCCGGCGCTGTTGTCCTTCGCGCCTGGCGCAATTGGCGGAGCGTTGAAAGCTGATAGGTGAGTATATTCCGTTCTCTCGTCCGCTAGCCCCTGTCCCCTGACTCCTAGCCTCTGTCCCCTCGCATCTCCCGCCTCCACTTGTATCCCAGTTCCATAATCCTGCACGCCTGCAGCGCGCTCCCGCTTGCTGCGCCGCGCTGCACCGGATGAGGCGCTTTCCTGCAGCAGCGCCAGCGGCGGTTTCGCGCCTATCCTCCGCAGCAGAGCCAGCGCGGACAGCAGAGTGATAGCGAGCTCCCCTGTCAGGCAGACCGCCGCAACCCACGCCGGAACTGAATCGTCGACAGGGTACTTTCCCAGCGCAAGAAGGACGTTATTTTGCCCGACCGTCCCTTTCGTATATACCCAGGCCGAGCCAATACCCGCGACAACGGCGACCGCGGCGACCGCCATCAGCGGAAGCAAAAGCGCCGATGATGATGATCGCCGCGTCGTACCCAGCGCGCGCATTATGGCGAACTCCTTTTTCTTTCGTCCGACAAACATGTAGACTATGAACAGGGTCGCCGCGATAACGGCAACCGAAAAAACGAAAATGTTTATTTTCGTTAGTTTTTCAGCCTCCCGGAATTCGCCGGCAATATCCAGCCATCCGCCGTCGGAAAATTTGAGCGTCAGGCCCATTGCTTCGATAACCGGCGCGGTCTCATCGAGAAACGGCTCGAAGTTCCACGCGTTGTCAATAATGAAACTGACCTCTGACGGCGAGAACTCATGGCCGGAGAGAGAGCTTTCATCCGCGGGCAGCATCGATTTCGGGACGAAAATCGTATTGACCGAGTACGACCAGTGCGGTTGCTCCTGCTGATCCCTCTCGGAGTCTGTGTTCGTATAGATACCGACGACCTCGAGCGTCGCCGGTATATCAGCGGCTTTATACCTCTCCCGCGTGACGGCCGCGGCGCCCAGCCCTTTATATTGCTCGAAAAGCTCCGTTCCCAGCATCAGCGTGAGCGTGTCGCCGACATCAAGGCCGAATGCTCCGGCCAGCGTCTGGCTGATAACGCACGGGCGCGGATCCCGATCATTGGTTTCGGGGGGCAAACTGTCCTCAGGCGTAAGCGCCCGCCCCTTGAAAATCGCCGAGCTGCCCTCCGCGAACCGCATGATCGCGTCCATGTCGTCCGTGTACACAATGTCAAAGGTATGCGGGTCAGCGTTTGTGATCTCCATGAGTTCCAGGAGGTCCTCAGTAAACGCGCCGTCAGCCGGTCTTACCGGCAAGCACCAGCAGTCTGTAAAAAAGTCTCCCAGAAAAGGGCCGCCGGCTACCGCAACGAACACATAGCGCCTTCCCGGCTCCAGGCTTTCCAGGAAGTCGGCGTTGAAAATATAGTCGGAATATTCGCCCTCCGCTCCGGGAAAGCCATAGAGGGCGGTTCCCGGCGACACCAGCATCGGGTTCGTCCTATAGTCGCCGAAGATCCTGTAGCGGACTACGTTGTCCAGATAGACCGACATGATCTGCGTCTGTCCGGCGTAGGGGTGATTATCGGTAAGGTATTCAATATCCTCAACGATCAGGCGGTTCAGCGCTCCCGGCCCCGAGACGGCGGTCTCTCCCGGTATCTCATACCTGACGTCCCTCAGTGTGGCTTCAAAGACGAAGCGCTGTAAATAATCGTAGTAATATACGTTTACGTTTCTGTTCCCGTCGTCGAGCCTGAAATATGTGTCTGAGACGCCCGCGGTCATATAGCGCTCGCTGACCGACGATATATAGGGCAGGCGCGCGACGGCGTCGATTTGCGCCCTTGAGACGGGCGCGTAGCGCCGGATATACGGCGCGGCGTCTCCCAAAGGGTAGCTGCCTTCAAGGCGCGGGTCCGCGTGAATATATACAGGGTCGGACGGATAACTGTACGCCGCAGCTTCAGGTTCCACCGCTGCCGCGCCTTTCGCTCGCCTCGCGGCGGCTTCCATTTCACGGGTCGTTACCGCATACTCAGCCAAACGCGAAAACAACGCGAAAGTCACCGCGGCCAGCAGAATAAAGGTCAGGATCGTCCTGACCGGGGAACGGAATAAAGTTTTGAACGACAGCTCCGGCTTCATCGGACCAGTTCCATTGAGTCAAGAATTTCATAGATCGCGGCTTTTTGCAAGTCGTTCCTGTAATGGAGTACGAAAGCGACCCCCCACTCATCGTCGTCTGTTGAACTGTACAGCCACGCTTCATAGAGCTCATCGTCTGCTGCTCCCGTAAGGTGAATGCCGGTTATACGCGAACGCCCGACTCTTTCTTCACCTACGACGACGGTTCCGCCCGCGCCCGTGTAGCCGTCCAGATAATCCCTCGCGCGCGCTTCCACGCCCATCGGAAGGTGCACTAACGCCACCTCAAGCGTAGCGGTTCCTCCGCTTGTGTATTCATACATGTAGCCGTCATTGAGCATGTGTTCTTCAAAAAGGCTTTCGTCCACGTACAAGACAAGGTTCAGGTCTCCGGAGACCTGCCTCGTCAGGCGCGTACCCGTCGGAGTTTCCGTCGGCTCCGAAAGCTCGCCGCCATCCGTTGGTTGCCCGTCGGCGCCGGGCTGGTTCTTGTCCGGAGTTTTCTTGCCGTCGCCGTCGCCATCTTCTTCACCGTCTCCGGTGTTTGCGGGCGAAGATATGCTTTGCCCGTCGCCGTCGCCGGAGTCCCTGTTCAGCAATATCAGTTGAAAGCAAAAAACAATAAGCACGATTGCTGACACTAGCGCGAACGCAATTAACAGATTCTTTGAGATTCTGCTCATTTTAAACACCTCCGCCAGTCGTCGGATATGCTATATTCACGCCGCGCGAACGCAATCAGCAGGTTTTTTGAAATCCTATTCAATCTCCCGCGCCTCCTTCTCCAGCTCTATATACGCGACCTTGCCAACCAGCGTACGGGGCAGGTCGGAGCGGTATTCAAACTCGCGCGGCATCGCGTATTTCGCGATGTTACGCCTGCAGTGCTCCATGATCGACTCCTTTATCTCATCGGTCGGCTCCAGGCCGTCGCGCAGGACAATATACGCCTTTATCTTTTGCATCCTGTAATCGTCCGGGACGCCTATTACGCAGCTAATGAGCACCTTCTCGTGCGAGTCGATTATATTTTCGAGTTGCGACGGATATACGCTGTAGCCCGACGAAATTATCATGCGCTTTATGCGCTGGCGGAAGTAGATAAAACCGTCGCCGTCCATCATGCCGAGGTCGCCGGTGTGCAGCCAGACGCGCCCGTCATCATGTGTTTGCAGCGCCTGCGCGGTTTCCTCGCTGTTGTTGTCATAGCCTTTCATGACCGTCGGCCCCGACAGCGCGATCTCGCCCTCCTCACCGTACGGCGCCGCCTCCCGCGTTCCCTGCCGAACGATCTTATAATAGGTGTCGGGGTACGGGATGCCTATGCTCCCTTCTTTATGGAAATCCCGCGGCGTCAGGCAGCTTGCGGTGACGCATTCGGTGAGGCCGTAGCCTTCGCGCACCTGCACGGAAGCCCCGTGCGCGCGTAAAAAAGCGTCTACTTTCCGTTTCAGCTCCACCGATAACGAGTCCCCTCCGGAAAAAACGCCTTCGAGCTGCGACATATCGAGCCCGTCGATATCGCGCAGGCGGAGCAGCGCTTCATATAGCGTGGGCACGCCCGCGATGTAGTGTGGCTTGTGCTTTTTCAGGAGCTGCGCGTATGAACGTATCGAAAATTGCGGTACCAGGATCGCCGTCGCTCCCGAGATAAACGCGGTGTGTATGCAGACGCCGAGTCCGAACCCGTGGAACACAGGCATGATCGCAAGCATCTTGTGACCCGGGACGACGCACGCGCTCAGCGCTTCTGTCTGCATCGCGAGCGCGTTGAAATTGAGGTTGGTGAGCAAAATGCCTTTCGTGACCCCCGACGTCCCGCCGCTGTACAAGATCACCGCGACGTCCCCGCCGGACGCGCCGGCGTCACATTCGCGGGCGTCCATACGATCGCCATCGGTATGTTCGCTCTTGAAACGGAGGCCGCGTTTGATAAGGTCTGAGTATCTCAGGATGTTTCCGCCTGTGGGCGTACGTTTTATTTTACGTCCCTGCGTAATTTCGTAGAGAGGTTTTTTTATCCCTCGAAGGCCGTCGCCTATCCCGGTCAGGATGAGCGTCCGCGCCCCCGTCCCGGGCATTATTTCCATCAGTTTCGGGGCAAACTGGTCCAGTGTCAGCACAGCCGCGCTCCGGCTCTCGTTGATATAACGCACAAGCTCCCCGGAAGCCGACAACGGATGAACCATGTTCGCGACAGCGCCGATAAGGTTCAGGGCGTAGAGCATTATGACAGCCTGCGGCGTATTCGGCATGCAAATCGTAACCCGGTCGCCCGCCCCGACTCCCGTCGCTTTCAGGCCGAGCGCGCACTGTCTTATCTCTTCGGCGAATCCGCTGTAGGTCTGTTTATGTCCGAAAAAGTCGTATGCCGTTGTATCGGGATACTCTTCGGCTGCCGCGAACACAAGCCTAACCATAGAGCAGTCGGGGTATTCAAGGTTATGCGGGACATCGCCGTAGGAGTTCAGCCACGGCGCGTCAGTTTTCATACGCGTTGGCTCCTTTATTTCTTGTGGACTAAGAATATCATGTTTTTCCCGATTCTTCAACAATCTTGAGCAAAACGCCGCGAACGTTGTCTTCCGGGCGCTCGATAACGTGGTCAAGCAGCGCTGCCAGCGTTTCGCCGATACCGCGCCCCGGCGGGCGTCCCGATAGTATCAGGTCGCTGCCTGAAACCGCCAGAGTTCTCAGCGAAAAACATTCGCCGTTGCCTATGATCCGGTCGACGGTCTCAAGCGCCGGACAGTCAAATACGAGTTCGCTGACCTCTGCGCCGGAGCTTTGCGCAGGACAACCGGTATCGGGAGCGCCGCGCAGAGTATCGCTCGCCGCTGCGGCGCATCTGACTGCTTGCGTGCCAAACTTCGCCAGCAGTCTCTTTATCTTTATCCTTTGAATCTGTTCAGTCCGTAAGGGGTCATCGTCCCGAAGGGAAAGCTTGCTCCGGCCGCCGCATATCACAGAGCCGTCGCAGTGAGCCGGGTCGGCGGCGCTTCGCCAAAAGCTGTGATCGGGAAAATCCGCGATCGATAGCGCTGACGAGCAAGTCTTTATCGTTTTCGCGTCAAGGCGCAGCTTACGCAAAAGCAATCCCGCGTCTTCTATCAGTCCTCTGTCGATCAGGAGCGCGCAGAACGCGCACCAGCGCAGCCCGGATTCCTCAGGGAGCGCGGCGATGCGTTCGAGTCCCGGAGGAGCGCTTACCGGAAACGGCAAGTACCCGGCAAGCAGACCTGCTTCCAGTATGTCCCCCGTTACTTCAGGCATCGCCGATAGCAGCGTCCTTTCCAGTTCGACGCGTACGCGCTCCGCGCTTATAAGTCCCGCCCTGCCGGAATTTTCATATATCGACGCCAGAGTCCCCTCTTCGATAGTAAAGCCCAGTTCCGCGCGGAACCTGAACGCGCGGAACATGCGCAGCGCGTCCTCCCCGAACCGCTCGCCGGGGTCCCCCACGCACCGTATCAGTCTGTCGTTTATGTCCGCGAAGCCTCCGAAGGGGTCTGTCAGCTCGCCGGACAACGAGGCTGCTATCGCGTTCATCGTGAAGTCGCGGCGGCTGAGGTCTTCATCAAGGCTCTTCACAAAAGTAACGCTCCCGGGGCGCCGGCCGTCGCTGTATCCGCTTTCCGCGCGGAAGGTCGTTACTTCCGCAGTGCCTTCAGGGAGTATGACTATAACTGTTCCGTATTTTTCTCCCGACAGGACGGTTTTCTCAAAGACGCTGCTGACGCCGGACGGAGAGGCTGAGGTTGCTACATCCCAGTCATGCGCTGTCCTGCCCATTACGGAGTCCCTTACGCAGCCTCCGACGAGGAACGCGTCGTAACCGCTTTCCGTCAGGGTCCGCAATATATATTCGATATAAACCGGAGGGGTAAAAACGCCCATTTTCTCCATCCTTTTGTTTCTTTATGCCCTGTAATTCCGGCTTTGAAATTCTGACTCTTGTAAAATACTCTATGCAGTAGTATAATTAATATTTAGCGCCACAGCAACCTACTGAATGAGCTTCTTAAGGTATATTGTATGAGTATAGACGATTTAGAACGATACATAAAGAGCGGGGCGCGATGCCACCTTGTAGGCATTGGCGGCGTTTCGATGTCGCCGCTCGCGGAGATACTGCATGGTATGGGCGTCGACCTGACCGGATCGGATATAAACGACAGCCCGGCAGTGGCGAAGCTGCGCTCCTCGGGTATTCCTGTCACAGTCGGGCATTGCGCGGAGAATTTAAGCGGCGTAGGCTTCGTGATACGCACCGCGGCGGCGCGGGAGGACAACGTTGAAATAATCGCGGCGCGCGCCCGGGAGATTCCGGTTTTCGAGCGCGCCCAGGCCTGGGGCTATATCATGCGCGGATATAAAAACGCCGTATGCATATCCGGCGTCCACGGGAAAACAACGACTACTTCGATGGTGACCCATATTCTTCTCGCCGCTGAAGCAGATCCCACTATTATGATAGGCGGGACGCTCCCTGTCCTCGGTTCAGGATATCGGGTCGGCAAAGGGGATACCATCGCTGTCGAGTCTTGCGAGTATTTCAATTCATTTCATAACTTCTTACCGACCGTCGCAGTCGTCCTTAACGTCGACGCCGACCATCTCGATTTTTTCAACGACATAGACGACTTGATCAGCTCTTTCCGCAAGTTCGCCTCGCTGGTGCCGGAAGACGGGTCTATCGTATGCAACGGCGACGACGATAACGCCTTGGAGGCGCTGTCGCCGCTCGGCCGCGAACTTCTGACATTCGGTTTCGGCGGGAACTCCAGGGTCCGCGGGATTAACGTCCGCGCGACCGGAAGGAATCCGTCGATGGACGTCCTGCTTGACGGAGAGCCGTATTGCAGCGTCACCCTTCAGGTTCCCGGCGCGCAGAACCTGAAAAACGCGCTTGCCGCGACAGCAGCCGCGATCACGATCGGAACGCCTGCGCAAGCGATAGAAAAAGGGCTCCGCGATTACACGGGCGTCGGCAGGCGTTTCGAGTATAAAGGCAGTTGCAACGGCGCCGATGTATACGACGACTACGCGCACCACCCGAATGAAATACGCGCGACGCTTGACGCAATATCGACACTCGGCTATAAGCGCATCATCCTTGCGTTCCAGCCGCATACGTTTTCAAGGACCAGAGCGTTATTTCCCGACTTTGTAACGGAACTGTCGCGGGCTGATATTACGTTCCTCGCGGAAATATATGCCGCTCGCGAGCAAAACGATCCCGGCATCACGTCGGGCGACATTGCCGACGCTGTGCCCGGCGCGCGCTATATCGCTTCTTTTCAGGAGCTCGCCGCGGAGATAGCGGCGATAGCGCGGGAGGGCGATATAATCCTAACCGCAGGCGCGGGCGACATATATAAAGTCGGGGAAACGCTTGTGGCAATGAGCAATAATGTAGTGGAGAATATGAAATGAGATCAAAAGACAAAGATGAGAAAACTGTAAAAGACGCCGACAGGGACGAGCCTGAGAAAGAACTTGAAACTGAAGGCGGCGATGAAGCGGAAGACGGCGACGGCGACGAGCCTGAGAAAGAACTTGAAACTGAAGGCGACGATGAATCGGAAGATGCGGAAGGCGGCGAGTCTGAAGCTGACGTTGCCGGCGAGTCCGGGGTCAGTAAGAAGATGTTTTTTATTGACCGCTCATATGACGGACTGCTGCCTGTATCCCTTCTTGCCGCTCTTATCGGGGCGCTCCTGGGGCTGATTCCGGCAACGCTGCTGGCATACCTGACCGGTATTGTCTTCTACCCGTTTTTCGTCGCAGCGCCTCTGTTGGCGTTCCTGTTCAACAAGCTGCTTAAAGGCGGCCGCGATTTACGCGCGCTTATATCAGTCGCGGTGTTCTCTCTGGCATGCTCTTATGTTACCGCGCTGGCGTGCCAGGCGGCGATCTACATATCGGCCCACAACCTGCCGATTTTTCAAATCTTTCTTCTGACAGGCCTGGAGCTCGGAAAATCCGGAGTCCTCCCCGCGTCAGCCTCCGCGTATATATACCCGCTTGTGTTTACCGTTTTCGGCGTCGCTTTGGTTTGGGAACTCCTGCGCGGAGTAAAGCCCCGCGACGCGGAACAGCCCGAACCTGCCGAAGAGGACAGTGACGAAGATGAACTGCCCGACGCGGATGAAGTGGAAAATGACGAAGATGAACAGCCCGAACCGGCTGAAGATGAGTGATCGTCTTTATTATTCAATGCCGAAGAACCGCAGGCCATTCTCCATTGTTATCGCCGCGACTTCTTCCGCGGATACGCCGCGGACTTCGGCGATTTTCTCAGCAATATAAGGCAGATATAAGGAGCTGTTGCGCTTTCCGCGTACCGGCTCCGGCGCTAAATACGGGCAATCCGTCTCAATCATGATCCTGTCAGCGGGCATTTTTTCCAGCACCTCAAGCGCGCGCCGCGCGTTTTTGTATGTGACGACGCCTGTGAATGATAGATACCATCCCATATCGAGTATGATTTTTGCCGTCTCCCAGCTTCCCGAAAAACAGTGTACCACACCGGAGACGTCGCGATATTCGCTTATCATATCAAGGGTATCGCCAAGCGCTTCGCGCTCATGTATTACGACCGGTTTTCCGGCGCTCCGCGCCAGCTCCAGTTGCTCGCGGAAGCGTTTTCTCTGAATGTCGCGCGGTGAAAAATCATAATGGTAATCCAGCCCGATCTCGCCTACCGCCACCGCTTTCGGGTGCGACAGCAGGCGCTCCAGTTCCCCGACAGTATCGTCGGTCATCGATTTCGAGTCGTGCGGGTGCACTCCGGCGGATGCGTAGATGAACCCGTATTTGTCAGCAAGTTTCAGCGCGAACTTGGTAGATCGTACACTGCTTGCAGCGTTCATAATAAGCGAGACCCCTCCCGCGTTCATCGCCGCGAGCAGTTCGTCGCGGTCCTCGTTGAAGCGTTTGTCGTCGTAATGGGCGTGCGTGTCAAAATACATAGCTGTTCGCATTCCTTCCTGCCTGCTAAATGTTGCTATTCAGGGGGCATCCGAAAAACACAGGTTGGTTACTGCCAAATAAAGCGTCCTTCCTGCCTGCTAAAAAAGTGCTTGCATTTAGCGGCAATGCGTGTTAAGATATTTTCCACTTTGAAAATATCACGTTTACCGTGTTTGAAAGGATCTGTATCTCCATGGGCTTTATTAAAACTTCGTTTCTTATCATCCATCTGGTCTGCTGCGTCGCGTTGATCGCCATCGTAATTCTCCAGTCAGGAAAGAGCGCGGGGCTTTCCGGCGCGTTCGGCGGCAGCTCCGACACTTACTTATCGAAGAACAAAGCAAAATCAAGGGACGCGCGCCTGACCCTCGCGACAAAGTGGGTCGCAGGCGTTTTCGTCATACTCACAATAGCGCTAAACCTTATTTAAGCCTCAGTCAGGCGCACATTAACGACAGTGTCCGGCATTACCGGACACTGTTTTTTGTAACTGTTCACGGGCCGCCTACTTAATAATCTCGCCCATCGGTTTCGGTCCCGAGATCGCGGCCGCGTTCATCTCGTCGTAATCCACATGCATGTACGTAGCGTATTCCGGACCGACCCTCGCAATGACCTCGTCGAAGACCAGCGCCCTTTCTCCGCCGACCCTGACCTTGACGATCTGTTTGTCCGTAATTCCGTACTTCTCCCCGTCTTCAGGCGTAAAATGGATATGGCGCTTTGCTATCATTACGCCTTCGCTGATCTCCACCTCGCCGCAAGGGCCTATGATCTTGCAGCCCGCGCTCCCTTTGACGTCGCCGCTCTCACGGATCGGAGGGACAAACCCAAGCGCCGTCGCGTCTGTCAGCGAAAGCTCTACTTGATCCACCTTTCGGCACGGGCCGATTATTGACAAGTCGACCGATTTCTTCGGGCCGACGACCGTAACTCTGTGAGGCGTCGCAAACTGTCCCGGCTGTGTCAGCCATTTTTTTACCTCAAGTTCAAATCCTTCCCCGAACAGCGTGTCGAGCGTCGCGCGGGTGACATGGCAATGTTTCCCCGATCCTTCAATTTCCACTATTATTCCTGACAATGATACAACCACCCTTTCTTCCGGCTGCGGATCGCGGCCGCGCCGTAACCGCAAATTGAAAATAGTACCCCAACGGTCACTACTTTAGCACTTTTCGCCAAAAAGCGCAAGTAACGATTTCCAACGATTTATATTGTTTTCTCCAGCCGGAAAGCGTATAATTAACTCGCTGACAAGAACTTTTTCATATTATACTTAAATCTCATTTTTGAGGAGGAAGATTTATGGCGGCACAGATCACTAATTACCAATGCCCGAACTGTACAGGGCCGCTTCATTTCGGCAGCGCGTCAGGACTGCTGGAATGCGACCATTGCGGATCAAAATTCGAAGTTTCCATTATTGAACAGCTATACGCGGACAAAGAGCAGGCGGCCGCTTCCGCCGGGACTGAACCGCAGTGGGACATTTCGATGACCAACAATTTCACCCCCGAAGAAGCCGCGCATATGCGTGGGTATCTCTGTCCGTCCTGCTCCGCGGCGATAATATGCGACGATACCACGGCGGCGACCTCCTGCCCGTACTGCGGTAATCCGACGGTTGTACCGGGTCAGTTCACCGGCGGTTTGAAACCGGATTTCGTAATCCCGTTCAGGATGGATAAAAACGCCGCTATAGCGGAACTGAAGAAATACTACAAAGGCAAGAGATTGCTGCCTAAGTCTTTCGCCGAAGACAATCACATGGGCGAGATAAAGGGGGTCTACGTTCCCTTCTGGCTTTACGATGGTTTGACCGACTCATCGATGCGTTTCAGGGCGACCAAAGTCAGCACGCACA
>Ga0082212_10011852_pt1 | contig 11014 bp, 10 predicted proteins | sample TergutNt197P3_FD_71548 | JGI IMG/M metagenome (GOLD analysis project Ga0082212, IMG submission 71548) | Neocapritermes taracua P3 segment gut microbial communities from Petit-Saut dam, French Guiana - Nt197 P3 | ecosystem: Host-associated > Arthropoda: Insects > Digestive system > Gut ...
CTCGTGAACACGCTCACCGCCCTCTGGCTGCCGACATTCTTCGGCGGCGCGTTCGGCGTGATGCTGATGCGCCAGAATATGCTGACGCTGCCGAACGAGCTGATCGAGTCCGCGCGCATCGACGGCGCCGGGCATCCTAAAATCTACTGGCATATCGCGCTGCCGAATATGAAACCGGCGATCGCGACGCTACTGTTCATGTATTTTCTGTGGACATGGAACGACTACGAGCGCCCGCTGCTCTACCTGAAGACCCAGCGCCTGTATACGCTGCCCCTGGCCGTGAAGTACTTTGCCAACGAGCAAAGCGTGAACGTTCCGGCCATCATGGCTGCCAACGTGGTATCCATCGCCTTTGTGATGATCATGTTTGTCGCCTGTCAGAAATACTTTGTGCAAAGCGTGGTCAGCACGGGCATAAAGGGATAGAGGAAGAATATGAGAGTACTGGAAAGAAGAACGGTCTTCCGCGACGGGGAGTATGTCGCGTTTCCGAACGTGGCATGGTTTGACGGCGATACGCTGGCTTGCTTTTTCCGCCACGCGAAAGACAGATTGAAGGAATACGGGCACCATACGCATATCGACCCGACCGCCAAAGATGTTTTTATCCTGTCCGGGGACGGCGGCCGGACGTTTGATGAACAGCTTCACGTGGTGCTGGACGATGAGATGAGCGAACAGGATCCCTGCGTCAGCATGCTGTCTGACGGCCGCTTGCTGATGAGCTGCTTCCGCTGGGCCTTCGCGCCGGAGGGGAAAGGCGCAGACACCTGGGGCGAGGCCTTGTTCCGCCGATACGGACGTACGCGCCCCAGCGCGTATGATACCTTCAATGTGGGATTCTCGTTAAGTATTTCCGACGATAAAGGGCGCTCATGGCGGCAGGGCGCTGTCATCCGGCCGGAAGGGTATATACCGGGTTCAGCCGTGCGGGGCAACATGGTGGAAATGCCGGACGGAGACCTGCTGATGCCGTTTTACGGCGTGAAGCGGATCGGCGATCTGGCCGCCTGCGGCCTGGTGCGTTCGTCTGACAGGGGAGAGACCTGGCGCTTCTTCAGCGAGATCGCCTGCGCGCCGGATAAAAATTTCCTGGAGCCGTCGCTGTTCAGGACGCGTTCCGGCCGTCTGGTTTCCTTGATGCGCACGCAATCCGATTTTCTGATACCCGGCGTCCCCTTCGATTCCACCTACCTGAACCTGCACACTGCGGTTTCATCGGACGGCGGGCGTACGTTCGGCGCCGTTCAAGAGGTGCCTGCCGTCTGGGGCAGCAACCCGTTTCACGCGCTGCAGCTGCGCAGCGGCCGCGTGTTTGTCAGCTGCGGATACCGCAGGGAACCCTTCGGTATCCGTGCGTACCTGTGCGACGCCGAGCTGGAAGGGATAGCGGAAGCGCCGGAACTGATCGTCCGGGACGATGCGCCGAACGGTGATTTGGGATACACCCATGCTGTGCAGCTGAAAGATGATACGGTTCTGCTAGTCTATTACATCACCGGCGAAGACGGCGTCCGGCTGATTGAAGGCGCGGTCATTGAAGCGTAAAGGAGCGAAGGAGCAAAAGATGGCGGAAGCATACGGGAACCTGTCTTATACGGCCGCGCGCGGGTACTGCGAAGCCGTTTTTATCAGTTATGGGTTTACGCGGGAAGAAAGCGTTTTAATTACAGATGTTTTACTCCGCGCCGATCTTTACGGTATCGAATCCCATGGGATACAGCGTTTGATCCGTTACCACAAGGAAATAACCGGCGGCTTGGTGGATGTGTCCGCCAAACCTGCCGTTGTGTTTGAGACGCCGATCTCCGTCGTGTTGGACGCCCGCAAGGCGATGGGTCAGCTGACGGCGGCCGAAGCCATGGAGCGGGCCATTCAAAAGGCGGAACAGTCCGGTATCGGTATGGCGGCCGTACGCAACTCCAACCATTACGGCATCGCGGGGTATTACACCCGGATGGCCGCGGAGAAGGATTTAATGGGTCTATGCATGACCAATACCGAGGCGATTTGCGTGCCCACCTTCGGAAAACAGGCGATGTTGGGCACGAATCCGATCGCCGTGGCCATGCCGGCGGAACCTTATGTCTTTTCATTCGACGCGTCTACGACCGTCGTACCCCGCGGAAAGCTGGAGGTCTATAAAAAAGGCGGCATGTCCATGCCGGATAACTGGGCGGTGGATCAGGACGGGTATACCAGCCGCGACGCTGCGGAAGTGCTGGACAATATCATCGCCAAACGAGGCGGCGGTATCGCGCCCCTGGGCGGACTGGGCGAATTATTCGGCGGGCATAAAGGGTATGGTTTGGCTGCGATCGTGGATATATTCACAGGTATTCTGTCCGGCGGCATGACCTCGAACCATGTTAACATCACCCCCGGCAGCACCGATATCTGCCACTTTTTTATGGCCGTCGACTACGGTTTGTTCGGCGGAAAAGCGGAGATTAAAGAACGCCTTTCGGTCTTTTTACGGGAGTTAAGGGACAGCCGCAAAGCCGACGGGCAGCAGCGTATATACACGCACGGCGAAAAAGAGGCGGAGCGGATGGCCGAACGGAGCCTCTCCGGCTTTCCGGTCAACCCCAAAACCCGGGATGAGATGCGGGACATCGCCCGGGCGCGCCGCATAGACATCAACACATATTTTGGCGAGGGATGCTTATGACGGGCAGACAGCGTCTGGCGGCCGCGCTGCGGCATGAGGAACCGGATACAGTCCCGATATTCGAATGTGTATACAGCAGGCCGCTTTTTCGGGAAGTGCTGGGATATGTGCCCGAATACTTCGATCCTGAGAGCGTGTTCCTATGCTATCAAAAGATCGGATACGACTTTGCGTTTATTCCGATTCCGGGAACATCCGGCTTTCGTACCGAAGGCGCTGCCGAAACATACACCGACGAATGGGGGATTATGTATCGGCAGGATCCGGTCACCTGGCCGATGGACGGCATCGTTCAACCGCCGCTGGCCACGGCCGCGGACTGGAAGAACTACCGGGTCCCGGACGCTGCCGCACCCTGGCGCTGGAGAGGGTTCCGGGAAGTGATGCGCATGTCCCGGGAGAACGGTATGGGCGTGGTGGGCAATGTTCGGGGCCCGTATTCCGCCGCGTGGATGCTGTTTGGCATGGAAGCCTTTTCGCTGCTGATGTACGATGAACCGGAGCTTGTCACCCGGGTGCTGAACGCGCTGACGGATTATGCCGTCACCGCCTTTGGCATCATGAAAGCGGAGGGTGTGGACGCCATCCTCTTCTCGGATGATTACGGCGCTACGGATCAGCCCCTGTTCTCCCTCAACCATTTCCGGCAATTTTTCGCCCCGCAGATACAGCGCCTGTCCGATGCCGCAAGCCGGCTGAATCTGCCGCTGATTATGCACAGCGACGGGCATATCCGGCCGTTTGTGGCCGATGCCGTTGATCGGGGTATCCGCGGTCTGCATCCGATAGAACGCGCCGCCGGGATGGACCTGGCGGAGATCAAACAGGCTTACGGCAAGCGTATCTGCCTGTTCGGCAATGTGGACAACAAGTATCTGCTGGCGACAGGCACGCCGGAGGAAGTCGGCAGGCAGGTCAAAGCATGTATTCGGATCGCGGGGAAAGGCGGCGGTTATTGCCTGGGATCCGATCACAGCGTGCATGACGGCATTCCGAACCGCAACGTTTTCGCACTGTATGAGGCCGGCCGGCGATATGGGCGCTATCCCCTCACGGATGAAACATGAAGGACGGGATGTGAACCGCAGTGAAAACGCTGACCTGTAAAGAGCGGTTTACGCGATGCGCCTTCGGGCAGGATATCGATATGCTGCCTGTGCAGTGCGACTTTACCGCCCGCGGGTTACAATCCTATCTGCGCGGCAAAAGCATATACGATGTGAGCGATCTGGCCATTCTGCCCTTCTTTGACAATCATGTCCTGTACGGATATATGAACGGCGCGACGCTGCGGCTCAAAACGATGGCCTATCACGGAGAGCGGATATTGCTGGACGAATGGGGCTGCGGCTGGGATACCTCTCAGGATTTGATGTTCTGTCACAGTCCGCTGACATCCTGGGAACAATGGGCCGATTATTCCTTTCCGGATCCCGAAGCGCCGGAATACCTGCTCTATACGGAGCAGCTGATCGCCCGCGGCTTTGCCCGCACGCATATGGTGACAGCCTATCATTTCTGCACGCTGTTCGAACGCGCCTATATGCTGCGCGGGATGGAAAACTTCATGATGGATCTGCTGGAGGAGGAAGAAGCTGTCTGCGCATTGCTGGACAGCATTACAGACTTTCAGGTCGCGCTGGCGAAACGATATGTGAGGATCGGCGTGAACGCCGGACGCACAGTGGACGATTACGGGGGGCAGACCGCTATGCTGATATCGCCTGCGCTGTGGCGCAGGCTGATCAAACCGAGGCTGGCTCAAATTGTGTCCGTATACCGGAACGCAGGATTGCCGATGATTCATCACAGCTGCGGCCATATACCTGAGATCGTGCCGGATCTGATCGAGATCGGCGTGAATGTGCTGCATCCCCTCCAGCCCAAAGCCATGGATCTGCGTAAGCTGGCGGATGCGTACGGCGATAAAATCACATTCTTCGGGGGCATATGCAATCAGGAGATACTGCCGCACGGCAGCCCGGAAAGCATCCGTGAAAATGTCCGGCAGGTCACGGATCTCCTGGGCAAACAGGGCCGGTACGTGATCGCGCCTTCCAACGGCATCGGACCGGACGTACCGCTCGCTAACATCGATGCGTATTGCGAAGCGGCGATGGATTGCCGCCATATCGGAAAATAACCTGTAATATCTGAAACAATCTTAATGTTTATATTTCTTGACATATTTAATAATATTGTTTATAATTATAAATGTTATCGGAGGTTAGCGGTATGGGAAAGAAATCCGTTGTGCTTTTGCCCGGTACGCAGGCCATTTTGGAAACAATGGGTTATCAAATTAAAATGGCAAGACTGCGCCGCAAATTATCCGCCGAGTTGGTCGCGGAAAGAGCCGGCATAAGCAGAGCGACGCTTTGGGCGGCCGAAAAAGGCTCGCCTTCTGTTTCTGTCGGAATATACGCCGCTGTTCTGCATTCCATGAACGGTATGGACAAGGATTTACTACTTGTCGCTAAGGATGATGAACTGGGGCGCAAACTTCAGGATTTAGATTTGACGATAAGAAAGCGCGCTCCGCAAAAAAGAGGTAATGATGATAGCAGCAACTGAAAAAGTCATTTATGTTCATGCAGACTGGAGCAGCAACTCACCTGTTTTGATAGGCAGGTTATTATGGACTGAGCAGAAGTGCAATCTATCGCATGGAGCCGGCATTTACCATGGCATACAAGTAACACCCGATCAAAATCATGGGGGTCAAACGTCCGCAAGGCCGTTATCCAAATAAACAACGGTTACCCGGCCCCGGCAAGGTAGTCCTCAGGCTTCCATCCGCCGGCCAGGAGTTTCAGCAGAATTTTCCCCGTATTTGCGGCATCGTCATGCGCCGTGTGCCATAAACCTTCCGCCGCTATATTCAGCTCCTCCGTCACCTTGCGCAAACCCGTGGTATGTTGATTACCCTTCAGCTTTTTATATGCGGCCGCCAGATCGATACAGTCCTGTCTGAGTATCGGATTCGCGACCGCGTGGCGGTCGCATCCCTGCGCGATCACGTTATAGTCCGCGTCTCCCCAGGAGACCAGATAGGTGACACCCGGCGTATACATCGCCGCTAACTGCGCGATCATATCATGGAAGCGGACAGCGGTTTTCATATCCGCGTCGGTAATCATGCAAAAAACCATGCTTTCCGCGGCTTGCTTCGGAAAAAAGCGCGGCGTAACAAACTGCTGGATATGCCCGGTTATTTCATGCGTGCTGCCGTCTATCTTAACGGCGCCTATCTCGATGATCTCCGAAAAAAACATACGCGGCCTGCCCACCGGTCTTGTATACTGGGTAAATTCCAGATCCAGCACCAGATAATCTCTGTTCACACCGTTGATTTGCGCGCACATAAGCTTTATTTCGCGAATTCCGTCGCCCGTGTCTCGCGGATCACGTTCACGCGAATCTGACCGGGGTACTCCAGATCTTTTTCTATCTTTTTGGCAATTTCTATGGCTAATATTTTCGTGCCTTCGTCCGTCACATCATCCGGCTTCACCATAATGCGCACCTCACGGCCGGATTGTATCGCGAAACACTTCTCCACGCCGCTGAACGCGTTGGCAATTTCTTCCAATTTCTCTAAACGCTTAATATAGTTTTCGATGCTTTCGCGCCGCGCGCCCGGCCGGGCGGCCGATATGGCATCCGCCGCCTGCACCAGAACGGCCTCCACGGTTTGCGGTTCCACATCGTTATGGTGCGCCAGAATGCAGTGGATCACATCGCCGCTTTCCCGATGTTTGCGGGCCAGATCACCGCCGAGGGTAACATGCGTCCCCTCCGATTCGTGATCGACGGCCTTCCCGATATCGTGCAGCAGTCCCGCGCGCTTGGCCAGCGTGACATCGGCGCCCAGTTCCGCCGCCATCAACCCTGCCAGATGGCTGACCTCGATGGAATGCTTCAGCACATTCTGGCCGTAGCTCGTGCGGAAACGCAGCCGTCCCAGGATCTTGACCAGCTCCGTATGAACGGAATGCTGATTCGTCTCGAATATGGCTTGCTCTCCCGCCTCGCGGATTTGCACATCCACTTCCTTTTTGGCTTTCTCCACCATTTCCTCTATCCGCGCCGGATGGATCCGGCCGTCCATAATCAGTTTTTCAACGGCGATCCGCGCCACCTCCCGGCGTACCGGGTCGAACGCGGATACAATCACGGCTTCCGGCGTGTCGTCAATAATCAGATCGACGCCTGTGGCGGTTTCAAGCGAACGGATATTACGGCCTTCCCGGCCGATAATCCGGCCCTTCATATCATCGTTGGGCAGCGAAATAACGGAGACGGTACTTTCAGCCACATGATCCGCGGCGCATTTCTGGATGGCCATGGCAATGATGTTGCGGGCTTTTTTATCGCCCTCTTCCTTGGCGCGCCCCTCTATATCGCGCACCAAAGCGGCGGCATCATGAAAAGCATCCTTCTGGATACGTTCCACCAGCGCCTGCCGCGCCTCGTCCTGGGTTTGGCCGGCGATACGTTCCAGCTCCTGCAGCTGCCGGGCATGGTACCCCTCCGCTTCCTCACGGAGTTTGCCCAGTTCCTCGGTTTTCTTATTCAAAGATTCTTCACGCGATTCCAAATTGTCGGATTTACGGTCCAGCGTTTCTTCACGCTGGATGACGCGGCGTTCCGCCCTTTGCACCTCGTTGCGGCGGTCCCTGATCTCGCGGTCGTTCTCCGTCTTGGCGCGCAGGATCTCTTCTTTGGCTTCCAGTATCTGCTCCTTTTTATGTTCCTCCGCTTTGCGTACGGCGTCTTCATACAGTGTGCGGGCGCGTTCCTCCGTGCGCCCTATCCGCGCCTCCGCCACATTCTTCCGATAAGCCGCGCCGGCGATAAACCCGGCGCCCAGCGCGACGGCGGTAATAATCAAAACCAGCCACCATTCCATTCCGGCATTCCTCCTTCATGTATTTTTTGTGATACCCTTATTTCCTTATACCGATAAACAGCCGCCGGGAAGATCACTTCCCGAACGGCGTTCGCTTGCTTTTCAGTTGATACAGTCCCGGATTTCAAACAGCTCAGTTCGTCACATCGTCAGGTCATGGCCGGGTTAAGCCCGCACATCCGCAAACAGATACGGATTGCCGCACCATCATTTAGGATAAAGCCGCTTGTCTATACGAAGCGCGCTCACAAAAACTGCCATACATTGCCCGACGGGCAACGCAAGAAATCTGGACGGGATACTCTATCTGAAAAACAGCTTTATGCGTTTTATACTAAAACGCATCGCCGAACAACGACATCATACCTATTTGACAGTTCTTTGTCAAGGGTTGGATAGATCCGATGAAAGATAACCGACATGATCAACATGATCAACATGATCAACATGATCAACATGATCAACATGATCAACATGATCAAGTTATTTTGGAATAAAGCCGATGATTCGCCGTGTTAGTTAATGGGTATGCCATACTGCTGTAAACCCATTGCTTACCTTCTTTACGGGCGGCAAGCAGTCTTTGGTCTGTCATACGCTGCAGGAGCTTATATGCCCCGCTCACGCTTATGCCCAGAACATCGGCGGCTTCTTCCTTGCAAAAACTTGCGTCTGCGAATACTGAAAGTAACCGTTGTTTATTGGTTTGGATTAATGCTTTCCCGCTCTTTGGTCCAACCCCAAGGCTATCATTCAGATTGGGAATGCGTATCAGGAAGCCGCCGTCTATAATGGGGATTTCAGGTAACACGGTTTTGTTTTCGTACGCGCTGTAAATACGTGGAATGCCCGTGCCGAATGCTTCAATAATTTTCAAACGATAGAAAATTTGCGCCAGTCTTTCATTTCGCGTGACCGACACACCCGCCAGCATTAAATCGTGAGTGACACCGGGCATCACACCGCCAAGAGACATGAACTCCAGGCGGTCATCAAACATGCTGATCAGTACACTGCCTTCAATATAGTAATCCCGATGGATTAAAGCGTTGACATAGGCTTCCCGTATAGCAACATCAGGGTAATCAGGGTAGTCAACTCTATAAATGCCTTCAAAAGTGCTGCGTACGCGATTGAAAACATGAAGGTATGCATGAACATCCTCGATTTGCTTGAGTAAAGAACCGGTAAACTCTTTACGATCTTTAAATCTGTCCTTGTTTAATCCTTCAAAAATCGCCGTCTTCGTGGTGTAGGGGCATTCGTCTGATAAAATCAAAGCAAGGTTATTATAGCGTCCGTCCGGAAGAAACAACCCTAGAGACTGCTTTTGCTCTTTGCCGAACTTGACATCCTTTTCGGCGAAAACCTTGTTAGCATACTCAAATGTGAGGTTTTGCTCTATAGACAGTTCCGAAATAAACTGCCCCTTGCCGTTATCTTTTATCATTTGGCGAATATGCTCACGAGTGGCTGTAACCGTATTGCTTCCGACCCGGACATAGACACCTTGCGGAACGAGACCATAAGCGCTATAGCAATAAGGGATGGCGGTACCACGATCTACAGTAACTACTGCAATAAATTTACCCTCACGTACTTCCAAATCGACCTTAAAGAACCCTGTTGGATCGGGTGTGACAGAATCGCGGAAACTGGTGGTTATCCTTCCAGCTTCCAAATCCAAGTCGCCTTCTATTCCATTGACGGTACCATCATTGGAGACGCCAATATACAGCGTTCCGCCATCTGTGTTCAAAAACGCCAGCATTGTGTTTCTGGCTTTAATATTATACTCTCGCTTACATTCAAGTGATTGATTTTCAAGCATTAGAAAAACCTCCTCTCCAAAACATCTCCATTGTATCACCTTTATCTCCCGTTTTCAACGGTGATATTGGCGACAATGGAGAGAATGGAGAGTAGTCAGAGAAAAGAACCTGATATAGATGAAGGATATCACCCGACAACGCATCCATGGCGTTCGGAGCGTGCCGTATTCATCTTATAACAGTTATCATGAGTAGTGTAACAACCCCTTTGCTCGCCGAAAACTTTTCAGGCTATAGCGGTTCTTAGCGAAAATGCCTCTTTACGCACCTTTGAGCAGCGCTGTTTACGGCTTCAGCACATAGTAAGCATATCGCTTATCGCCAATTTTTTTGATAATTCCTTCGCTGACCATCTCGCGAAGCAATGCCCTGATGCGACCGCAAATATCTCTGTTCAATGCTTTCGCTTCCAAGATCGGCAAGACCATCTATCGGGTAAGAATGCATTTCAGCACCACGAACAAGGAAAGCATGAGCGGCAAAATCAAACGCATGCTACGAAATGAAGTGAGCCAACTATGAAGGAGGGCTATACCGAGCGTTTCAAAATCAAATTAAGGAGTTGCTTGTCGTCCATTCTCCCATTCGCAAGTTCCAACCCGATATAGATGATATCCTCGTCCGTAAAATCGGCTTCAATGTGATTGACTTCCAATAGCACCAACATCACATAGGTACCGAGACGTTTGTTACCGTCAGCGAAAGGATGATTGCAGACAAGGGAGTACGCCATCCGCGCAATTTCAGCCGCGGTTGACGGGTACAGTTCTACGCTGTCAAAAGTTAGGAACGAGACGGCAAGAGCGGAATCAAGCATGTTTACATCCCGTATTCCGCTCAATCCTCCCGTGCTGTCCAACAGCTTTCTATGAAGCCGTACAACTTGCTCTTTGCTTAAAGTAATCATTTCGCCAGTTCTTCAAAAGCGTTGATGTGCTTCGCCAAAATATGGGCGGCTGCCATGTCAACGTCCATATCGTCCGCAACGGCATTTTTACGAAACAGGCTATAATCCAGCAGGACATAGCGCGGGGCGTTGTTTTTGAGAATGACAGCGGTTCCCTTTTCATCCACCAGCCGAGCCACCTTTGAAAAATTCTGATTGGCTTCCGATATGGAAACCAGATTATCAATGTTGATGTTCATCAAAAAATCACCTCGGCCATAGCATACACTATTTTTAGGACAAATACAACCTAAAGCTAAAATATTTTACTTTATGGTTCTGCTTATATAGTATTATTCAGAACGAGTAACCGATAAGCCGTGACATCGAAAGGGATGCCGTAGGACTCGGCAGAAGACCTGTATATGGAGCATTTCAAAAACGACAGAGATAACAGACGGCCGCCCGTCAACGCATCAACAGTCTATGGAGCAATGCTGTATCTGTATTATAACGGAAGCCGGTATGGGGCGGTGAAAGATGATGAAGATGATCATGTTGATCATGTTGATCATGTTGATCATGTTGATCATGTTGATCATGTTGATCAAGTTGATCATGTTGATCATGTTGTTTTGCGATGAACAGCTTGGAAAGATGAGATCAAAGCGGATCGGGAGCAAGGTTATCAGTGCTATTGCCAAAGGAAC
>Ga0082212_10011853_pt1 | contig 11014 bp, 8 predicted proteins | sample TergutNt197P3_FD_71548 | JGI IMG/M metagenome (GOLD analysis project Ga0082212, IMG submission 71548) | Neocapritermes taracua P3 segment gut microbial communities from Petit-Saut dam, French Guiana - Nt197 P3 | ecosystem: Host-associated > Arthropoda: Insects > Digestive system > Gut ...
ACGCTCAGTATCTGATGTCCCCATCGTGATGCTGACCGCCAAATCGGACACTACCGACATCGTTTATGGGCTGGAAGCTGGCGCTGACGATTACGTCTTAAAACCCTTCAAAACCCAAGAGCTAGTGGCTCGCATTAAGACACGGCTGCGCAGGCACGTCCAAACTGACCAGGACTGGCTGCCGATTGGCGACCTGACGATCAGTGTCCGCGAACACAGCGTGCGCCGCGACAACACGGTTATCAATCTGACCCCGCTGGAGTTTGACTTGCTTTTAGCGCTGGCTAGACGTCCCAAACACGCTTTCACGCGGGAAGTGCTGCTAGAAGAAGTCTGGGGTTACCGGCACGCTTCTGACACCCGTCTTGTGAACGTCCATGTGCAGCGGCTTCGTTCCAAAGTCGAATTAGACCCAGAAAACCCTCAGATCGTGCTGACCGTACGCGGTGTCGGCTACCGAGCAGGAGAGTTGAAGACGCCAGATGGCAAATGAGCAAACTGCGCCCACTTCCGGGTTCGGTTTTTTACGCAGGTGGAGCCGCTCGTTGCCGTTTCGCGTGGTGGCCGCAACGATGGCAGCCTCTCTAGTGATACTGTCCGCCACCGGCCTTTACCTGCTAGATCAATCGAGCCAGGGCATCTTGGAGCGAAAGACGCAGGCTTCATTGGCTCAGGCGACATCAGTTCTAACTAATCTACGCAGCCAGCTTGCGGCGATTGACCCGCGCAGCACCTCCCTCAGTGAACAAGTGGCACGGCTGGTACAAGATGTCGAGCGGCGTGGCAAAGTCGGCGATCAATATCACCTGCTGCTGGAAACCCCTGTCGTTCAGATCGTCTCGCCTGGATTATCGCCAACAACAATTCCCGATACGATTCGTTCCGCACTCGATCTATCAGATGGGTTGTGGAGTACCCCAACTCTGATTAACTACACCGATGGCCGACCAAACGAACCCGGCCTAGTAGTCGCCGCACAACTGCGGGTCTTGGAGCAGCTGCAATATCCGATTTTTTTCGTATTTCCAACCACGGCGGAGTTACAAGCACTGCAAGTCGTGCAGCAGGCGACTTGGGCTGCCGGTCTTTTCCTACTAATCGGACTTTCTGTCACCGTTTATTTGATTGCGCTGATGGTGCTGCGCCCAATCCGAGCGGCACGCGTCGCTGCGGAACGTCTGGCTGCCGGACATCTGGAAGATCGGATGCGAGTCGTTGGTGATACCGACATTTCCAGCCTTGCCGCCTCCATGAACCACATGGCTTCCGAGCTAGACAAGAAGATTACGCAGTTGCAGAACCTATCCACGTTGCAGCAGCGTTTCGTTTCGGACGTGTCCCATGAACTACGTACCCCGATGACTACGATTCGGATGGCTGCCGAGGTGATCGACTCCCATCGTGACGAGTTTGACGCTCCCATAGCCAGATCGAGTGAATTGCTGTCCTCGCAGCTAGATCGCTTTGAAGATCTGCTCGCTGAATTGCTGGAAATATCCCGGTTCGACGCCGGGGCGGCAGTGCTCCACTTGGAGGAGATCGACCTATCACAGTTGGTGCAGGACGAGGTGGATGCGGTACGTCCGCTCGCCGAAGAAACTGGCAGCGAAATAACTGTCAACGCTTCCGGGTTGGCGATAGCTGAAATTGACGAACGGCGAGTGCGTCGTATCGTACGTAATCTGCTCACCAACGCGATTGAACACGGAGAAGGCGAGCCGATTGAAGTCCAAGTTGGATATGACAGCGAAGCGGTAGCGCTGACCGTGCGAGATCACGGGGTAGGACTCAGCGCTGGCGATGCTCGCAAAGTTTTTGATCGTTTCTGGCGAGCCGACCCAGCACGCGCCAGACGGCTGGGCGGCACTGGCCTGGGTTTGGCTATCGCCTCAGAGGACGCACGCTTGCATGGGGGAACGCTTGATCTTTGGGGATATCCGGACAAAGGCACCCAATTCAGACTCACCCTTGCTCGCAACGCTGGAACTGAATTGACCCAATGGCCGCTCGCGCGGATACCAGAAGGGGAACAAGATGCGGAATAAGGCATTCGTGATGCTTTTGGTGCTGGTAACACTCACCGGATGCACCAGCGTACCGGTTTCGGGACCAGTCGATTATCACCAGTTGGAACAGGTGCCAAATACCTCTGGAGCTCAGGTGGCACCGCAGCCACCGATGAAAGGGGCGACGCCGGAGTTGGTCGTTGAGGGATTTCTCTACGCGATGAGTGTCTACCAACCTTCATATCGGGTAGCCAGGGCGTACTTAACACCCGAAGCCAGCTTGTCGTGGAATCCAGATGAGGGCGTGAGTATCTATGCCGATGGTGTTCTTCCCGTATTTGCCAACGACAATGCAACCCTTTCCGTCCAAAAGACTGGAAATCTCGACCCTAACGGGGTTTATCATTCGGTTTCGCGGCAGTTGCTGCAAGACTTTGAACTTCGCCAAGACGTTTCAGGACAGTGGCGGATTGCCAACCCGCCAGAAGGTTTGCTGCTGTCGCGTTCGTTGTTCGCGTACGGTTACTCTCCTTTCGACCGGCACTATCTCAATCTTGACGGCAACGCATATTTGCCTGACCCAGTTTGGATTGCCCCAGGCGATGATCTGATCAAGCGGGCTTTACAATCCCAACTCAATTCCCCTAGTGAATGGCTAGCTGATTTAGTGCAGCCAACGACTGAAATCGAAGTTGTGTCTGTCCATGTAGATGCCGACCTGATTGTCGTCACGCTGTCTGCTGCTGCCAATGATTTGAGCCTGGAAGTTCGGCGGCAACTTGTGGGAGCGATGGCTTTGACTTGTGATCAATTCGAGGGTTACAACCGGATACAAGTCCTTGCTGACAATCTGATATGGGTGGTTTCTGAAGCTGGTGATACCGAGTTTTCTTTCACGGAATTCTCCCACCTTGCTCCAGTACAGCGAACCGAAATTCCAAGTATTTACACCTGGGATGCGGCTACGGAAGCGATTTCCAAGTTGGAATCAGACCAAACGCCGACCGTGGTACGCAGCAACGTTTCTGACGTTTCCGCCTTTGCCGTAGTAGGAGCTTCATCACAGTTAGCGGTGTTAGCAACTGACAAGAAAGAGCTAAGTGCAGGTGGGCTTTCGGATGAGCTGACCCCGATACGTGAAGGTGAAAAACTGCTACCTCCCCAATTCTCAAAAGACGGCGAACTTTGGACTGCCGACATTACGACAGATTCGCTACAGGCTGGAACGCAAGCGGCGACGGTGCTCGATGTGCCCAAGGGGGAGTTGACAGCTTTCTCCATTTCCCCAGAGGGAGACCGAATGGCAGTTGCAATCACACCCGCAGGCGAGGGTACGGCAAAACCGCAATTGGGATTGCTGCGCATCAAACGCGGCGAAGAAGTGCGCCTTGACGGCTGGCTCCCGATTGAAATGGGCAATCTCGATTTTGTCCGAATCGACGATTTGGGCTGGTCAGACGCGAGCGAGTTGTTCGTACTAATCCAAGACATGCAGCAGGTAGTTTCCGTGGTACGTGCCAGAATTGATTCTGCGCTCACCACCTATATTGGCCCAACAAACGTAGAAGATTTGGTTGAGTTGGCGGTGGCACCTGGCTATCAAGTATTCGCGCGTTCCCAGACCGGCGTGCTGCACCGCTACGACTCCGCTTTTATCTGGCCGTCCTACAGCGACCAAATATCGGCGGTCACCTTTGCTAGTTAACCGCGCTTCCCGCTGCTCGGTGTCTTGCCTCTTTTTCTGTCATTCTGCGCACACAAGTCGCAGAATCCACGACAATAAGTCGTTGAGCAAGAACGTATCGCCCAGGTTCTGGATCCTGCTACTTCGTTTCGCTACGAGCAGGATGACGAATTGGGGAGTCGGATTGTCCTCTTTCCTGTCATTGGGCGGCTTGCGTTACGCGCAGATAATACGAAGAATCAACCGACGAGAAAACTCTGCCTGTGGAAAACGAAAAATCTTCGCTCAGTTGCCAATAATGCCCAGTATGAAGATATTGGACTCACTTTCTGATCTGCTGTTGGGAGCTAGCTGTCCTGGTTGTGGCACGGCGACGTTTGGGCTGTGCGCAACTTGCGCAGCCCAGCTTGACCAACCAGTGATTGTGGATTCGGTCAATACAGTGCCGGTAGCTGCTGGTGGGGAATACTCCGGCGTGTTGCGGCAGGTGGTGCTGGTTGCCAAAGAACGCCAGGGGTTGTATCTGCTACCGAAGCTGGCAGTGTTGCTATCTCGCGCAATTCTTGGGTTGGGCTCTGATTTTCCGCTCCTGCTAGTGCCAATCCCAACTCAGGCAAAGAAAGTGCGGCAACGCGGCGTCGACCTTCCATACGATCTCGCTAAACTCGCTGCTCGCAGGCTACGAACCCACGGCTTGCAAACCCGCGTCATTCCAGCTTTACACCTCCTGACGCGTCCTGGTGATCAAACAGAGCTTTCATATGCCGAACGGTTTGTGAACGTAAAAGATTCTATGGTTTGGCGCCATAGTTCCCGTCCTGATGCAGTGGTCATCGTTGACGACTTGATTACCACTGGTGCCACCCTTGCAGAAGCCATGCGAGCTTGTTCTCAGGTTGGAGTCAACGTCGCCGGAGCAGCGTGCCTAGCACGCCCGATACGGTAACCGAAACTGGCGTTCTTGAAGTGACAGAAACGAAACATTGTGGCCAAACGCTGTCAATATTTGGTGCGAAAGGCTAGTTTGTAGTCATGGCGTTAGGTCACTATGATTTCGGCGCTGACAAAAAGTAGGCTTTTTTAAGGAAGGTTGACATGGATATTCTCGTAACTGGTCGTCATTGCCAAATTCCAGTCGAGTTTGAAGAACTCGTCATTGACAAGTTGGCTGCTGTAGAGCGGCTTGTGAATCGGATAATCAGGATAGAAGTTCAAGTCACCGCGGCCAAAAAACCCTCAGCTACCAGCGCAAAGGTTGAAATAACTTTACAGAGTAAGGGGCCGGTTGTACGTGCCGAAGCCTCAGCCGAAGACAAGAATGTGGCCTTTGATCTGGCTCTCGACAAAATGAAATCGCAGTTGCGCAAAGCCTCGGATCGACGCAAAACCCACCGTGGGTTAAGTTCACATGTGGTTGAGTTGCCGTCCGAGCCCATTGCCGCACCCACCGAACCTGAACCGGTAGTTCACTGCGTAGCCGGAATCGAAGTTCAAGGCGACGGACCTTTGGTGGTACGTGAGAAGACCTTTGACGCTGTTCCGCTCACGTTGGCGCAGGCACTCGATGAGATGGAATTGGTCGGGCATGACTTCTTCTTGTTCGTAGACGCCGAGTTGGGTCAACCGAGCGTTGTATATCACCGCAAAGCCTATAACTACGGCGTCATTCGCCTGAATGTGGCGAAATAAAGCGAATACCCGCCCCAGGTTAGAGCTGCCGAATGCCTGCTGAACTGACACCGGCTCAAGCCCGTAGGGTGGCGCTTGCCGCCCAGGGCTTTGGCGGAAAAAAGCCTGCAAAAGTAGGCGTGTCTGCCGCGCAGCGGGTGATCGATCAGATCGCTCAGTTTCAACTAGACACAGTCAACGTGGCGGTTCGGGCGGCGTATGTCCCACTTTTCGCCAGATTGGGCAACTACGACCGCACGCTGTTCGATCAGTTGAGTGCGAGCGCCCCTAGACGGCTATTCGAGTATTGGGGACATGCAGCCTCATATATCGATGTGCAGCTTTTCCCAGCTTTGCGGCAACGAATGTTGGAAAACAGCACGCAGCCTTGGCCACAAATCACCGATATTTTGCGTGAACACCCCCAAATGATGGATCAGGTGCTGCAACAAATCACTGCTGCTGGCCCGCTCACTGCTCGCCAGCTAAATTGCCCAGATGACCGCCAGCAGCAACCCTGGTGGAACTGGTCGGCAGCCAAACTGATTCTGGAATGGTTCTTGAACATCGGAACGGTGAGTTCAGCCGGACGCAACACCCAATTTGAGCGGCGCTACGATCTGACCGAGCGGGTGATTCCCCAAGAGATATTTACAGCCGAACCATTGTCCGAACTCGGGGCATGGACAGCATTGGTGCGTCGCTGTGCGCAAGCATTGGGTATCAGCGATGCCGCGAGTTTGGCTGACTACTTTCGGATTGACCGCAAGAACACCAATGCCGCCATTACAGAGCTGGTTGCATCAGGCGAATTACTACCTACTACGATCAAGGGGAGTACGCGGGCTTACTATCTGTGGCACGAAGCTCGTGTCCCTTCTCAGATTCACACCGATGCGATCGTTAGCCCTTTTGACTCATTGGCTTTTCATCGTGACCGGTTGTTGGATTTGTTTGGGGTTGACTACCGCATCGAAATCTATCTCCCCGCAGCCAAACGCACGTATGGATATTACGTTTATCTGTTTGTGTCCGATGATCGGATAAGTGCCAGAGTTGATCTGAAAGCAGATCGAAAGCGGAAGGTTTTAATGGTTCAAGCCGCCTGGTTGGAACCAGGAGCGCCGCCAGCGGAGACGGCTAGGCGATTGATGGGTGCGCTTCGCAAGATGTCGGATTGGCTAGGTTTGGGAGAGGTTCAAGTGGCCGAAGTGGGTACACTTTCCAGCCAGTTGCGCCGCTATGCCTAGCCGTCATTCGTCACAAGAGTTAAACACGTCTAGGATTTACTTCGTTTGATACGTATTTTCCGGAGGGAACGATGACAAAACTATTCTTGAAGGCCATTGCGGCCGCGACAGCAGCGCTAGTGTTAACAGCTTGCGCCGGTGCACCGGCAGCAGTTCCGACTGACGGTCTGACTACAGTTAACCCAGGCAAGCTAACTACCTGTTCCGACATTCCATACCCCCCATTTGAAATGGAAGACCCAACAGCTCCAACCGGGTACTCCGGTTTCGACATTGAGATCGTCGGCGCGATTGCAGAAAAGCTAAATCTCGAATTGGCCGTAATAAAGGTTGATTTTGATGCCCTGCAATCCGGCATCGTCTTAGCCGCCGGAGACTGCGATCTTGGCACTTCAGCTATGACTATCACAGATGAACGCAAGGCCAACATTGACTTCGCAGACCCCTACTATGACTCCCTGCAATCGCTGTTGGTACGCAAAGATTCTGGCATCACCTCTTTGGCTCAGTTGGAAGGCAAGATCATTGGAGTGCAGCAGGGTACCACCGGTCTCAGCTATGCCACCGAGCATGCGCCAGCTACTGCGACCTTGACTCATTTCCCCTCCGATGGTGAGTTGTGGCCTGCGATGGTCTCGAACGGGATTGATGCGATTTTGCAGGACTATCCGGTTAACTTCCAACACCAGAAAGACGATCCGAATTTTGTTGTGGTGGAGAAATACGAGACTGACGAGCAGTACGGTTTTGCCTTTGCTAAGGGCAAGAACGATGCGCTGCGCGAAGCGGTCAATGCCGGACTTGCTGCAATCCGCGCTGATGGCACCTACGACCGGCTCTACCAGAAGTATTTCGGATAACAGGTTTAGCCGATAATGGCTTTTTCACTATCAGATATCAGACCAACGCTGCGGCGGCGGTTCGCCAGGGGCAGTTCCTACACCATCGCAGCTGCGGTGCTGATATTACTGATCATCTATGCATCCCGGAATTGGGAGCTACTTTCCAGGAACTTTTTTAACGCTGAAGTTGCTGCGAAGCTATTCCCCAATATTTTTATTGCTCTTGGGAATACGCTGCTTTATACGTTAGTGGCTTTTGTGTTTGGCACTCTCTTGGCCATTTTGCTCGCGCTATTGAAGATTTCGAAAGGGCCATTGCGCTGGTTTGCTATCGTCTTCATTGAAATCTTCCGCGGTCTGCCCGCGCTGTTAACTATCTTTATTTTCGCATTCATGCTAACGATGGCTTTTCAATTCCGCTGGCCTGGTGGCAACATGTGGGGCGGAGTAGTGGCGCTGATATTCGTCACTGGAGCCTACAGCGCCGAGATTGTGCGAGCTGGTATCGACGCGGTGCCAAAAGGGCAACGCGAGGCTGCGCGTTCATTGGGGATGTCTGGGTTGCCGACTACGGTTTTTGTGATATTGCCGCAGGCGATTCGGATTGTCATTCCGCCGCTCACCAATGAATTCGTACTGCTACTCAAGGACACCGCCCTGCTGTTTATCGCCGGGGCGACCGCTTTCCAGCGCGAGCTGACCACTTTCGGACGAGACGGATTGACCACCCACGCGAATAGCACTCCCTTGGTCGTCGCTGGTTTGCTGTATTTGCTGCTAACGATCCCACTGACCTATTTGGTAGGAATGCTTGAGAAACGAATGGCGGTGAAGAAATGAGTGAAGCCGCGTCCAAGAGCCCAAAATTGCATCCTAGGGACACTCCTAATCCGGATGCTCCTCCCATTAAGGTAGTCGATCTGCACAAACAGTTCGGCGACTTGGAGGTGCTCAAAGGCATTGATCTGGAGATCGAACGTGGTGAAGTCGTCTGTGTAATTGGGCCTTCGGGTTCGGGTAAATCTACGCTGCTGCGTTCGATCAACCTGTTGGAGTGGCCTACCAGCGGGAAGGTTTACATCGAAGGTATCGACATGTTGGATCCGGATGTGAACCTCGATCGGGTGCGTACCAGAATCGGCATGGTTTTCCAACAATTCAATCTTTTCCCACACATGACAGTGTTGCGCAATGTGACGATCGCGCAGTTAAAGGTGTTGGGGCGCACCAAATCTGAGGCTACTGACATTGCCGAGGCTATGTTGCGCCGAGTGGGGTTGGACGACAAGCTGCATGCATATCCAAGTCAACTCTCAGGCGGGCAGCAGCAGCGGGTGGCTATCGCACGTTCTTTGGCGATGAATCCGGACATGATGCTTTTTGACGAACCTACATCCTCACTCGACCCAGAGTTGGTTGGGGAAGTGCTGGAAGTGATGCGCAATCTAGCCAGCGAGGGGATGACCATGATGGTAGTCACTCACGAGATGGGTTTTGCCCGCGAAGTTGGTACTCGACTGATCTTCATGGACGACGGCCAAATCTTAGAGCAAGGCGACCCCAAAGAAGTCCTTGCAAATCCGCAACATGCCCGTACCCAGAGCTTCCTTTCCAAAGTGCTGTAACCCTTCGGTAATTTCGCGCCCACTAACTCGTCATTGCCACTGCCACCAGCAGTGACTTCGAGTGAGGGTTCGTGTCCTTGGAAAAAAAGTTGTATTGCTGATCGCGTAAGATGGTCGTCGCTGCATATGGCATAGCTAGGAGAATCACATAGTGAACTTATTTGACAAAATGTTGCATACTGGCGAAGCGCGTCAGATCAAACGGCTGCGAGCGGTCGGCGATCAGGTGGCTTCGATAGAAGAGGACTTCATCAAGATGTCCGATGCCGAGTTGAAAGCCCAAACTGCGGAATTCAAGCAGCGGTTCGCTGACGGTGAATCCCTAGATTCGATCATGCCCGAAGCATTCGCCACAGTGCGCGAGGCTTCCAAGCGGATTCTCAATAAGCGACATTTTGACGTGCAGATTCAAGGTGCCGCCGCCCTGCATTGGGGCAATATCGCAGAGATGAAAACCGGTGAAGGTAAAACCTTGGTGGCGGTGCTGGCATCCTATCTGAATGCGCTGGAAGGTAAAGGCGTTCACGTCGTCACAGTCAACGACTACCTGGCTGAATTCCAATCCGAACAGATGGGTCGAATCCACCATTTCTTGGGACTATCGGTGGGAGCCATTCTCACATCGATGACCCCACAGCAACGGAAAAAAGCGTATCTAGCAGACATCACCTACGGCACCAATAACGAATTCGGGTTTGACTATCTGCGCGATAACATGGCACAACGTCTGGAGGATTGCGTCCAGCGCGGACACCATTACGCCATCGTCGATGAGGTTGACTCGATCTTGATTGACGAAGCGCGTACCCCGTTGATCATTTCGGGTCCGAGTCAAGACAACAACGAGTGGTATCCGCGTTTTTCCTCACTCGCGCGCCAGCTCACCCGCGACGTCGATTACGAAGTGGATGAGAAGAAACGCACTATTTCAGTGCTAGACGACGGTATTGAAGCTACTGAGGATTTCCTCGGTATCGACAATCTTTACGAGTCGGTAAACACCCCGATGATCTCCTATTTGAACAATGCAATCCGTGCTAAAGAATTGTTCAAACGTGACCGTGACTATGTGGTATTAAACGGTGAAGTGCTGATCGTGGATGAGCACACTGGCCGCACCTTGGAAGGCCGCCGCTACAACGAAGGTCTGCACCAAGCGTTGGAAGCTAAAGAAAATGTGGAAATCCGCGACGAATATCAGACACTGGCCACCATCACCTTGCAGAACTATTTCCGCATGTACAACAAGTTGGCTGGAATGACTGGTACGGCCAAGACCGAAGAATCCGAATTTCAGAAGATTTACGGCCTTGGCGTGCTGCCAATCGACACCAACATGCCGATGATTCGTGAAGATAACTCCGATTTGATCTATCGCACTGAGGCAGCCAAATTTGAGGCCATCATCGAAGATGTAATGGAACGTCATGCCAAGGGGCAGCCGATTCTGTTGGGTACTGCTTCGGTGGCCAAATCTGAAATTCTTTCACGCGGGTTGAAACGTGCTGGAGTGAAACATGAAGTGCTCAACGCTAAGGAACATGCCCGTGAAGCTGCCATTGTGGCGCTAGCTGGTCGCAAATCGGCTGTGACCGTTGCGACGAATATGGCTGGTCGTGGTACTGACATCATCTTGGGCGGCAACCCAGAGTTTTTGGCTGATGCCGTGTTGCAGAAAAAGGGTTTGGATCCGCTGGAGACTCCTGACGAGTATGAGGCGGCGTGGCCAGATACTTTGAAAAAGATCGAGGAACAAGTAGCTGCCGAACATGAGGAGGTCGTGGAAGCAGGCGGGCTGTATGTGATCGGTTCCGAACGTCACGAATCGCGCCGGATTGACAACCAGCTCCGCGGTCGGTCGGGACGGCAGGGCGACCCAGGTGAAAGCCGTTTCTATCTATCGCTGGAAGATGATCTGATGCGGCTCTACAAGACCGAC
>Ga0082212_10011854_pt1 | contig 11013 bp, 6 predicted proteins | sample TergutNt197P3_FD_71548 | JGI IMG/M metagenome (GOLD analysis project Ga0082212, IMG submission 71548) | Neocapritermes taracua P3 segment gut microbial communities from Petit-Saut dam, French Guiana - Nt197 P3 | ecosystem: Host-associated > Arthropoda: Insects > Digestive system > Gut ...
GACTATCGCGAGAATTTCGTCTTCCCGCATTATGAGGTATTCCTGCCCGTCGATCTTGATTTCCGTTCCGGAATATTTGCCGAAAAGGATGCGGTCGCCGGCTTTCACTTCCAAAGCGGCGCGATTGCCGGAATCCGTTACTTTTCCAGGGCCAGCGGCGATCACTTCGCCTTCCATCGGCTTTTCCTTGGCGGTGTCGGGGATGATGATGCCTCCCTTGACCACTTCCTTTTCCTCAATGCGTTTTACAAGCACCCGATCGTGCAAAGGCTTTACTTTCATTATGTTGTCTCCTCTCCATAGATTCATTTGTTAAAAAAAGATGTACTATTGCAATGACAATTCCAGGTTTGCGTCCTACTATTAGCACTCGCTTTTGGCGAGTGCTAATAGTAGGACGCAAACCTGGAATTGTCAACAACACGCATCTCAATTTTTTCATCAACATTACGGCTTTTCCTGAAACCGGATTTTTCCGCCGCGCGAGCATTATTTGTAATATCGCCTTGCGGTTCTGGCAAACGGCAAAAGCAAATTATTTTAATTCACCCCGGGTATTTCATGGGGTTTCGTTGTTAATTCTGCGTTTCCATGGAATATTCATTATTAATTATATAATCAATATTGGTATTTTGGCCGATATCTTAAACGTTCGCCATATGTTGTGGCGTAATTTAAGATTACTACCAACGGGAGTGCTATGAATCGTCGTGTACTGGCAATGGTGCTGGCCGGAGGAAAAGGAACACGCCTCTATCCGCTTACCCGTGATCGCGCAAAACCCGCTGTCCCATTCGGCGGAAAATATCGAATAGTTGATTTTGTTCTCAGCAATCTGGTCAACTCAGGCGTCTATTCGACATACGTACTGACGCAGTTCAAAAGCCAGTCGCTTTTGCAGCATCTGCGCGACACCTGGCAGTTCGGCGGCCTCCTGCCGTATCAGTTCATTGTGCCGGTTCCCGCCCAGATGCGCTCGCCCGATGAAGCCTGGTATCAGGGAACGGCCGACGCCATATTCCAAAATATAGATCTGATTCAGCGGGCGCAGCCTGACCTTGTGCTGGTATTCAGCGCCGACCATATCTATCGTATGAACGTGCGGGACATGATCGAATTTCATAACGAAAAGGGCGCAAACATCACGGTCGCGGCAGTACCCATGCCTAAAGAACAATCGTCGGAGTTCGGCGCCATTGAAATCGACGAGGAAAGCCGCATAGTGGGGTTTCATGAAAAAGATCCCAACGCGCCCTCAATGCCCGGTCGTCCCGAAAGTATTTTAGCCTCAATGGGAAATTACGTTTTTTCCACCGAAACCCTACTGAAGGAACTTTATTCCGACGCGCAAAACTGGGAAAGCAGCCACGATTTCGGCAAGGACATCCTGCCCGGCATCATCGGCCGTTCGGATATGTACGCATACGATTTTATGAACAACCGCATTCCCGACGACCCGCCGGAAGTATCGCCATACTGGCGCGACGTTGGTACGATAGACGCTTTTTACGAAGCCAACCTCGATCTGCGCTCGGTAACGCCGTCGCTCAATCTCTACAATCCTCTATGGCCTCTCGGTCCAACGCGGGAAATGCATCCGCCGGCAAAGTTCGTTTTCGATCTTGACGGAAGACGCGGCCACGCGGTCGATTCCATTATTTCAGGCGGCTGCATTATTTCAGGCGGCGCGGTGAAAGACTCAGTGCTCGGACGGGGAGTGCGCGTACATTCCGGGGCGGTCGTTGAACGCTCAGTATTGTTCGACAATTGCGACATTGGCAGAAACGCCCGTGTGCGCCACGCCATTCTCGATAAAAACGCCATAATACCCGAAGGCGCCCGCATCGGTTTTGATCCTGAAGAAGATCGGAAACGCTACCATATTTCAGAGGGCGGCGTTGTCGTGGTAGAAGGATACAGTTCCGCCGTGGAAGTCACCGTGCTGAATCTTGGGCGCGCGGCGGAAGCGGACCGCCGCGAAATAGATATGCCGTAATATTCATACTTTACTTAATCGAGGTGCGTTCATAATCATGGAAAATTACATTTGCATACACGGGCATTTTTATCAGCCGCCGAGGGAAAATCCCTGGCTTGAAGCGATTGAGCGCCAGGCGTCGGCGCGGCCTTATCACGACTGGAACCAGCGTATTACAGCGGAATGTTACGCGCCTAACGGCCTGGCGCGCATTTTGGACAACTCCGGACTTATCGACAAAATCATAAACAACTATTCCCGCGTCAGCTTTAATTTCGGCCCGACGCTGCTGTCATGGATGGAGGCGGAGGAACCCGAAACTTACGCCCGCATACTCGAAGCCGACAGGATAAGCCGCGATCGTTTTTCCGGGCATGGATCGGCAATGGCGCAGGGTTACAACCACGCCATTTTGCCTCTGTGCAACAGCCGCGACAAGCTGACGCAGATCCTTTGGGGAATACGTGATTTTACCCGGCGCTTCGGTCGGAAGCCGGAGGGGATGTGGCTGCCGGAAACCGCCGTTGACCTGCTGACGCTTGACGTTATGGCGCAGCAGGGAATCAAATTTGTTGTTCTGGCGCCGCACCAGGCTAAAAACGCCCGCGAATTCGGAGAAAGCGAGTGGCAAAGCGTCGCGAACTGCGGCATAGACCCCAGCAGGGCTTACGAAATAGAACTGCCGGGGGGGCGGAACATGGCGGCTTTTTTCTACGACGGCGCCATATCCAGCGCGGTTGGTTTCCAGGGTCTGCTGGGTGACGGAAACAGCTTCCTTAACCGTCTCATGGGCGCTTTTTCACCGGAACGCACACATCCGCAACTGGTGCACATCGCGGTTGATGGAGAAACTTTCGGTCATCATCACCAGTTCGGCGAAATGGCGCTTGCGTTCGCGATCGACAAAATTGAAGCCGACGGGAATGTTCAGCTTACCAACTATGGAGAATATCTGGAGAAACATCCCCCTTCCTGGAGCGCGGAAATATGGGACAACAGCTCGTGGAGCTGCTGCCACGGAGTCGAACGCTGGCGTGACGACTGCGGCTGTTCGACCGGCTCCAATCCCGGCTGGCGGCAGAAATGGCGCGCCCCGCTGCGCATGGCGCTGGATGAACTGCGCGACCGGATCGAACCGCTTTATGTAAATAACGCGAAAGATCTGCTAGGCGACCCCTGGACGGCCCGCAACGATTATATTGATCTGATTTTGGACCGCAGCCCGGAAGCGGTTGACCGTTTTTTCGCGGCGCACGGCACGCGTCAGCTTGACGGAAAAGAACGCACCCGCGCCCTTGAGCTTCTGGAAATGCAGCGGTACGCGCTTTTGATGTATACAAGCTGCGGCTGGTTTTTCGACGACATTTCAGGAATCGAAGCTTTGCAGGTTTTGCAATACGCGGGCAGGGTGATTCAACTGGCTGAAAAGCTGTCGGGCGAATGCGATATCGAGACTTCTTTTATCGAAACGCTTGCCGAGGCTGAAAGCAATCTGCCTGAAAATGGAAACGGCCGCGACCTTTATCTAAAATACGTCAGACCGTCAATCATTAACGACCTTGGCGTTGCCGCGCATTACGCCATGCGTTCCCTCTTTCAGACATTTCCCGCGCGCGCCGATTTTTATTCCCGCGTAATCGATCTCAGGGATATACAAACCGCCGAACGCGGCGGCGCGAAACTAATACTGGGAAGCTGCTCGATAACTTCAAAGATAACCGGCGAATACGCGGAGGTGGACTTCGCCGCGATTTATCCCTGGAACGCGCGGGCCTATTTGCGCTTTAAAAATCCGGAACAGGAAGATAAAAGATACGAAGACGTGATCCAGGGAAAAATGACCGAAGTGCGCGACGCCTTTGAAAAAGAAGAAGACATGTTCAAGGTTTTCCGGCTTATGGAGGAATGTTTCGCCGACGGTTGTTTCGCCCTGAAAGATCTCATAGAAGACGAGCAGCGAAAAATCATGGAATGCCTGCTCGCGTCCGCGGCGACGGATCTCGACGCGCATGCCTGGCGTATGTTCGCCCGCGTTACCCCCCTGGTGGAATCCATGCTTGATCTCGGCATGACCCCGCCTCAGCGTTTCGCGGCCATCGCCGACGAACATTTTCACTCGCAACTGCTGGAAGAATTCATGCGCCGCCCCGTCAGGCCCGACAGCGTAAGGTCGCTGCTTGAAACCGCCATGCGCCGGAAAATCCAGTGGCGGCAAAACGCGCTTGAACATGAAATTCGGGAAATCATTGAATCCCTGGCGCGGGAAGCCCGGCAGTCGCCGACAGACGCGCCGGCAAGGAGAAATTTAGCCGCCGCCGTAATCGCGGCCCGAACGTTGCCTTTTGCCGTAAATTTTTATGAGACGCAGAATATTTGTTACGCGTTTTTACAAAACCAATATGCTGAAACAAAAACCGCCGCAGATAAAGGCGGCGACGACGCCGTGAATATCATGGAGGAATTCAGGGCGCTTGGCGCGCTGCTTTCCATAAAAACCCTGTAAAGGTGAAAGAAGATCCGACCGATACTATCTGCGCGCTTTCCACGCCTCCGGGTCGTTCCGGCATTGCCGTTGTGCGCCTCGGAGGCGCGGACTGTCCAGCGATATTGCGGCAAATCTCAGGGAAAGCGGTGCCGGAACCGCGAAAAGCTTCTTTAAGACGCCTTACTGACCCGCGTTCAGGCGAAGAAATCGACGAAGCTGTCGTTGCGTTTTTCGAAGCGCCTCACTCATATACCGGCGAAAACCTGGCTGAATTTTCACTGCACGGCAATCCTGTAATCGCCTCGGCTCTGCTTGATGCCCTTTGTCATCTTGGCGCGCGGCTTGCGGAGCCGGGCGAATTTACCATGCGGGCTTTTCTGCGCGGCCGCATCGACCTTGCCGGCGCTGAGGCGATACGCGACGTTATTGACGCCCGAACGCTTTATCAGGCGCAAATTGCGGGGCGGCAGCGGGGCGGCGCGCTGGCGAAAGAACTCCAGCCGGTAAAAGACAGGCTGATCGAAACTATTGTAAATCTGGAATCGGCGGTGGAATTCGCGGAAGAAGATCTGCCGACCGCTTCACGCGAAACGATTTTAGGGTTACTCGGTGATGCGGCGCGGCATATTGAAAAATTGATTCATTCATTCCGCAAAGGCCGGATTATCAGGGAAGGATTCACGCTCGCGATCGTCGGGCCGCCCAACGCGGGAAAAAGCAGCGTTTTTAACGCCCTGCTCGGGCGCGAACGTTCCATTGTCACGGATATTCCGGGAACGACGCGCGACCTGGTGTCGGAAGACACCGCTATCGACGGCATTCCGGTACGCTTGGAAGATACGGCTGGGCTGCGCGCGGACGGTGGCGAAATCGAAAAACTCGGGATGGAACGCAGCCGCCAGGCAGCCGTGGACGCGGACGCCGTTTTGCTGGTTGTGGACACGAGCCGAAATCTTACTGAAGAAGAATATAGTCTGTGGCGGGAATTGACATCTCAGGCAGGCATCGTCATTTTTAACAAATCCGACCTGCCGGCGCGTGTGACGGAAGACGAAAAGCGGGCGCTGGCCGGTTCATGGCCATATATCGACGTTTCGGCAAAAACCGGGCATGGAATAGATGAAGCACGAGCCTTGATATTGAAACGTATTTCAGGCGAAGAAGAACCCGACAGGGATGGATTTCTTGTTACAAATCTGCGGCATTGCCAGGCGCTGGAAAAGGCGCTGGCTTCGCTTTCACGCGGCTGCGAAGCGCTGAAAAAAGGAATGTCGGAGGAATTCGCGCTTTTTGATCTGCGCGGGGTGCTCGACGCGCTCGGAGAAATCACCGGCGAGACCGGCGTGGAAGATCTGCTGGATGAAATTTTTTCATGCTTCTGTATCGGGAAATAACTTGTCGCAGCGCGCAGTTTACTGGAAGCGCGTTTTTAAATTACTACCCACTGTTTACTGCCCATTCATCAAGTTGTCTCTACATTCTCCGGACAATCAAAAATCAACAATTAATACTGTCCTTCCACCTCGCGCGTATGACCGCGGCGGCGCGGCGGCAGTCGGCGTCCGGACTCTCGCGCAGACGGTCGATGAATTGCGCGGCTTCCTCGCGCGCGACTTCCAGGGCGCGGATATCACGGACAATATCGGCGTACCTGAACGCGGGCATGCCCGACTGGCGCGTCCCGAAAATTTCTCCCGGCCCGCGCAGTTCCAAATCCGCCTGCGATATGCGGAAACCATCGTTGGTTTCACACATGATTTCCATGCGCTTGCGCACATCCGCGCTGCCGGCGTTTCCTATCAGAATACATTGCGACTGCGCGTCGCCGCGCCCGACACGCCCGCGCAGTTGGTGCAGTTGCGCAAGGCCGAACCGTTCGGCGTTTTCAATGACCATAAGCGTCGCGTTTGGAACATCCACGCCCACTTCAATTACCGTGGTCGCGACCAGAATCTGAATATCGCCGCCGGCAAATGCCCGCATTGTTTCTTCTTTTTCGGCGCTTTTCATGCGGCCGTGAAGCAAGCCGACGCGGCAGTCGGAGAAAACATCGTTTTTGATCCGCTCGGCCATTTCAACCGCGGCCCGCAAATCGGATTTTTCCGATTCCTCCACCAACGGATAAACAATGTAAACCTGCCGCCCTGAATCAACCGTATGCCTTATTGCGCGGTATGCCTTTCCGCGCTCTTTCTCGCCGCACCACGCGGTCGCTATCGGCTTGCGTCCCGGCGGGAGCTGGTTTATTACCGAAACATCAAGGTCGCCGTAGAGCGTCAGTGCGAGCGAGCGGGGAATCGGCGTCGCGGTCATCACCAGTATGTCGGGATCGCTTCCTTTTTCCCGCAAAATGCCGCGCTGTACCACGCCGAACCTGTGCTGCTCGTCAATCACGACAAGCCCCAGATCGGCGAACTCGACCGATTCCTCCACAAGGGCGTGCGTGCCTACGACGATCCTGGTTTCACCGCTGCGTATGCGTTCACGAACAAGTTTTTTCTCTTTCGCTTTCAAACTTCCTTTAAGGATGTCGATGCCATATCCTATCGGCGCGAAAAGACGTTTGAAATAAAAATAATGCTGTTCCGCCAGGATTTCCGTGGGCGCCATAATAGCCGTCTGGCAGCCGTTTTCCGCGGCTATGACCGCCGCCTGCGCCGCCACGATGGTTTTGCCCGAACCGACGTCTCCCTGCAAAAGACGGCTCATCGGATACTGCGAGCATTGATCGTCGGCGATTTCCTTCAAGGCGCGTTTCTGCGCGTCGGTCGGATGAAACGGCAGAATTTTCTTGATGGCCGCGCGGACGTTTTCGCCTATCGTTATGCGCCGCTTTTTTTCGTGGCGGACGCGGCCCTCGCGCGACATGTGAATCGCTGCCTGAAACTGAAACAGCTCCTCGAAGATAAATCGTTTGTGGGCGCGGGAAATTCCGGCGTTATACGCGCGCAGTTCTTTTTCCCTCTCCGCTTCGGCGGCTGCGCGCAGCACGGGAAAATGAACCAGCCGCGTCGCTTCTATTTTTTGAGGCAGCCGGAATTTGCGCGCCAGATACGCCGGAAGCGCGTCCGGCATTTCCGTCAGCGTGTGAGAAAGCGTCGAGTGCAAAATCTGCCGCAGAGTCCGCGTCCGCAGATCGCCCAGTTTTCTGTAGACCGGAACAATCCGTCCGGAATGCAGAGATTTGTCGTCGCCGTCTTCCAGAATTTCACATTCCGGATTCATGATAACAAGCGCGCCGCCGACGTATGAATCCCGTTTGACCTGGCCGAAAAGCGCCAGTCTTGTCCCTACCGTATACAGGCGGCGCAAATAGGGCTGGTTGAAAAATTTTACCCTGATGCTTCCGTGTTCATCGCGCACCTGCATTTCAAAAATGGAAAATCCGCGGCGCATCCCTTCCTGTCCTCCGGCGACGCTTGATACGCGGCCGCGAATCAGAACCCATTCCTCGTCCCGCAACGACGCGACAGGGCGGAAACGGCTGCGGTCTTCATAACGGAAAGGAAGGTATTCAAGAAGGTCGCCGATTGTGCGGATTCCGTGGGCGGCGAGCATTTCCGATCGGCGCGGACCGACGCCTTTAAGAAACTGGACGGGCGCTTCAAGGTCAACGGAAGTCATTGATCATATTTTCAACAGCCCGGATTTCCGTAAAATATCCGGGGCGGCCATCAAGCGCCAGCGTCAACGTCAAGAACTGCCCTGTTGCGCCCGGTTTCTTTTGCTTTGTAAAGCGCATTGTCGGCTTTAGCGATAAAATCGCCGATGGGGACGCTTTTCAACGGTATTTGCGAACTCACGCCAACGCTGACGGTTATTTTTTTCCCCTTTTCGACGTCACACGGAACTGTCGCGTTTTCAATAGCAATGCGGATTTTTTCCGCAACCTTAAACGCGCCGTTGGAATCCGTGGCTGGCAGCAGAACGACAAATTCCTCGCCGCCCCAGCGGGCGGCAAAATCAATCGAGCGCTTGATCGAACGTTTTATTGTCTTTGCCACTGTTTTTAGCGCCACATCGCCCTGCTGATGGCCGTAAGTGTCGTTGTAGTTTTTAAATTTGTCTACGTCCAAAATCAAAATGCTAATGGGCGCTTTTTCCCTTACGGCCCTGTTCCATTCCAAATCCAGCCGGTTATCAAAACTGCGCCTGTTTGGTATCCCCGTCAACTGGTCCCTCATGCCAAAATCAGCCAGTTCTAAAACGCTTTCGGCAAGTATTTTATAGTCGCCGAGAAATTCCTCCGTGTCGAATCTGTAATCAATATTGCCTTTCTCATGTTCGGCAATCATGACATGGATGCCTTCAAGAAGTTTGTGCAAAATGCTTACCACTTCAACCGTGCTTTTGTGCAGCTCGCCGATTTCATCTTTTTGCTGGATAATGGCGAAAGATCCTGTCGAAGTATCCCCCATGGAAAGTTTATGAACCCGGTTGGATATTTTTATAATGGGCGTCACAACGCTGTTGAGGTTTTTTGATACCAGGAAAAGCCCGATGAAAACAATAAAAAGGCTTATGCCTAGCAGCACGAAACGATTGACGTTATTTGTGGATACAATTGTTTCTATAACTTTGTCGGTATCTTCGTAGTAGTTGCCTGTGCTTATATACCATCCATAAGGCTCAAATTTTTTAGTATATCCCCTTTTTTTATACGAGCCGCTTTCGTCGCCGGGTTTGCCAAAATAAAAATCCGAATATCCGCCGCCCGCATCGCCCAGCTTTATGAAGTTCCTGATAAAATACGTGCCTTCCTTGTCCTCCAGATCCCATCTCATTTGACCCTGATTGTCGGGGTTATAGTGAATGACGCAGTAACCGTCCGCCATGTCCGCCCAGAAATAGCCGTCGTCGGTCTTATTCATGTCGCTGCCGTAACGCGTATCCCTGACGATTCTTTTAGCGGTTTCGATGGCTGTTTCTTCGGGGACCAGTCCGTCCAGATACTGTTGATGATTTGCCTCCAACGCGCTTATAACCGTTTCCACCGCGGTTTTTATGTTGGAATCGAATCCCTGCTTGACGTAGTAACTATCCTGGTCGAAAGCCGCATTCAGAAAAATAAGCGACAAAACAAGTTGAATGACAACTATTGCCAGCATGAGAACCCCGGTAAGAAGGAGTGTTTTTCGTCTCAGCCCGGATTTGAAAAGCGAAAACCTACCGTTTTTTTGTTCCATGATGCTCCATGCGGCTTACTTTCTGTTTTTAAGGGAAACCATTATATCAGCACTTTCCTCGCTATGAGCCCTTGTAAAATATCCGAACCAGCATATCATAATTTGCAGACCGTAACAAATAAGGAATACTATGGCGTTGGTAAAACTCGAATGTCCGTCATGCAACGCAGACTTGGACTTTGACGAGAGCAGGGATTTTTGCTTTTGTACTTTCTGTGGGGCCAGGTTAACGCGAGAAAAACAGATCCTTGAATTGTCGGGCGAGGTCTCTGTCGATGGCATAGCAAAATCAAACGCATTGCTTGAAAGAGCTTTTATTCTTATTGAAGATGGTAATTTTTCTGATGCCGACAGGTGCCTTGAAAGGGTTCTGGACCAGGTTCCCAAGTGTGCGAAAGCCTATATTGGTAAATTTTTGTGCCTGACCAAACGTAAGCATATATCACAGCTTGCGCAGTTACGTTTTTACATTTGTAACGAAACCCATTTTAAAAACGCAATTAAATTTGCAAATGATACAGAGCGTAATGAATATGGGGAAATTGAGCAAAAAAATCAGGAGTTTGTGCGCAATTTCAATCTGCAAAAACAACAGCAGATTGATAATCTAACTCAGGAAAAAGATAAGCAGGTAAAAAAAATAAGCATTGAAGTAAATAAAAAGCTTAAAACTTTTAATATAGCGATGATTTCGTGCGCTGCATTGTTCTTGATATCTATTGTGTGCATAGCGAAGGAGATTTTCGGATTATTCTCTTTACTCTTATTTGTTTCTTTTTTCTGTTTTTTTGTATTTTTAACTAAACGCAACACTGTTAAGGATTCTCTCAGAAACAGACTTTCAATATGCAATGCTGATTTCGACAGCAAAATTAATGATGAACTATCAAAAATAATAAAATAGAAACCTCTCCGGCAAAGCCGATTGAAGCGGGCTTTGCCCGCGATCATTTATTAAAGCGCGGACGGGACGTCCGCTACCCCATGTCACGCCGGCGGGGACGCCCGCGATCCCATGTCAGCGCCCGCGATCCCATGTCAGCGCCCATTTATTATATCGAATTTTATATCACAGCTTTTGCCGTCGTCCCTCTGCAGCGGCGCGCTAAGGCTTAGGAAGCCGCCGCGGAAGTCTGGAAGCGAACCATCGACTTTTTAAGCAAAAACTGGCGTAATCGCGCAGGCATAGACATGGGAGCGCGGGCGTCCTCGCCGGCGTGACATGGGATAGCATGCGTCTCGCATGCGTATTAATAAAACGGGCGCGATTTATCGCGCCCATACATTTGAAGCGGGCTTTGCCCGCGATCATTTATTAAAGCGCGGACGGGACGTCCGCTACCCCATGTCACGCCGGCGGGGAC
>Ga0082212_10011855_pt1 | contig 11013 bp, 10 predicted proteins | sample TergutNt197P3_FD_71548 | JGI IMG/M metagenome (GOLD analysis project Ga0082212, IMG submission 71548) | Neocapritermes taracua P3 segment gut microbial communities from Petit-Saut dam, French Guiana - Nt197 P3 | ecosystem: Host-associated > Arthropoda: Insects > Digestive system > Gut ...
GGGCCATAATTGAATTGTTTTCATTTGCCGGGAGTCGGAGGGAGTTGGAAGATATGATGGACGTTCAGGTTGATGTGGTACGCAAAACCGAGTATATGCGTCCACGGTTTAAGGCAAGAATAGAAAAGGAGGTGATATATGTATGACAAAATGCTTGTAGTTGATGGTCTGCGCGATATAGAAGAAGCATTGCTACACATCATTGACCGTACTTCGTGGGTAAAAACCGTCAATGATTTTGCGACCACCCCCAGAGGAATGGATATGCTGGATGTGGCTACTATACGATTAATGGCTGTTGGTGAAGAAATTAAGAAAATAGACAAGCGAACCAAAGGACAATTACTCGTTCAATACCCAAATATCAATTGGAAAGAAATTACGGATTTACGTAATTTTATTGCACATGAGTATTTTAAGATTGATGCAAACGTGATTTTTGATACAGTGCAAAATAAAGTGCAGCCTTTATTAACTACTATACAGCAAATGATTTACGATTTAAAAAATAGATAATTATTCATTAAAAATTAAATGATTGAATGATATGAAGACAAAAATTTTTAGAAAAATACCATTTTTTCTAGCGATAGCGCTGTGCATTGCCGGATGCAGTGAAACCGTTCCATTAAACGACAGTAATGGCGAGGAACTTCAGGTTTCAAATGTAAGTTTTACGCCATGCCTGCAAACGAAAGCGAGTACTGAGCATTCGGACAGGGTAGATGTAGAATTTACCGGTAAAGGCGTAAAGATTACGCACAGTAATTTCGCGGTTACATGCGATTTTAGCGCTGTAAATGTAACCCACACTTTCGTAAACGGGTTTTTGAACATTACCCAGCAAGGTTCTCCAAATCAGGCAAAATGTGTGTGTTATACCGATGTGTCATATACAATAAACGGAATTTCGCAGAACGATGTAAATGTAATTTTTATCAATGGCGTACAGGTTTATTGTCATAATAATCAGACAGAAAATGCACTTGTTGGTAAATGGCTTGCTTCCGGTTATCATCCATATCGTGCAGGCTACAGGGATACTATCATTTTTACGGAAGATTTTTACGTGCAACAATATTTTGATTATATTATTGCCGGACAAGTAATTCCTGCCATGTATTTGCCGCCTTTTGCAACTTATTCGGTTTCAGGCGATAATATCACATTTACTATTCATTATTCTTACCCGTATATAGAGAAAATGAGCGAAACGTTCAAATATGTTTTAAATGGCAATTCGTTAACAATCAAAGGTTTTAGCAATCCGTTTTCCGATTCTGAAGAAGCAAGAAGTGATGTGCATTTTACAAAAATTGGAGAAATCTATACGGGATGTGAAGGTGTAAACTGTACGGAAGAATACGCAAGTGTTTCAATAAAATTGGAATACCCTGATGGAAGTCCTGTATTACTTGATGACAGTAAAGTGTTTTGGGTAAGTCAAAATCGTTACTTGGAGCAAGTTTCATGGGACGAAATACGTATGTATGGTTATTATACTGTCGTAGATGACGGAATAAGGAAAGCGCTCGAACACAAACAGGAAATAATGCGCTTTACAGGTTATCTGAACGGCGATACTGTTTGTGAACGCGATGTACTTGTAGGCGCTGATTGCTGCCATGTCAGATATTTCGGCGCTGAGCCGCTAACTCAGGTAATTCATGGTAAAGGAGATTGCGATAAAAATGTAATCATCAGTAAAACTGAATATGAGAACGCGCCTGACGCCCCTGTTTCCATATTGGATATGAAAATCGAAGGCAACTGTCTGAAAATAAAATTAGCGGCAAGCTCATGGTGTGGTAATCGTAATAGCGTAAAATTAATTGATTCGGGAGAGGTTACATACTCTATTGCTGCAGTTTATCCGCCTTTATGCTATAGAACTTTAAGACTTTCCCGCTATCTTGACGGTTGTGCGTCTGCAGTTGCTATAGAAGTGTCTTTTAATATTGAAGATTTACAAGTTCAAGGATTGAACGGTATTTATCTTGATATTTCGGGGAAAAAGATTCTTTATGAGTATTGATAAAGAATAAAATATGGATAAACGGACTGAATACATGAACATCTTGCAACGTTTCAGGAAAGAGCGTGGCAACGAATACGGTATCATGCGTATAGGTATATTTGGTTCAGTGGCTCGCAACGGGCATACCGAAGGAAACGATGTAGATGTTTTGGCAGAAGCGCCCGTATTGGATTTGTTTTCGCTGGCAATTAGAAGAGATGATGAGCTTTCAGGTTGATGTGGTGCGCAAATATGTATGATAAAACGCTGATAATAGTACTATGAGCGCTTATCTGGAACAGGACATTAAATTTTTGCCGAACGTGGGGCCCCGACGCGCCGAATGGTTCGACAAGGAACTGAACGTCCGTACATTCGGCGACCTGTTGTATTACTTTCCCTATAAACATATTGATCGTACCAAATTTTACGCCATCAGGGATATACGGCCGATGGACGCTTACATTCAGGTACGGGGACGCATCGTCTCCATGCGTAAGGAAGGCGTTTCGCACAAGGAACGGTTGGTGGTACAGTTGGCCGATCACACGGGGACGATTCCGCTCCTGTTTTTTAAAGGCGTCAAATATCTGACGCAAAGCATCAAGCAGGGAGGAGATTACGTGGTGTTCGGAAAACCGTCTGAATTTAACGGGCAGGTAAATTTTGTACATCCGGAAATGGAACCCGCTGAAAAACGCGAAGAAAGCATTTCGGCCATGCTTCAGGCGCATTACAGCATCACCGAACGGCTCAGGAACAACTACATCACTTCGCGCGTTGTCGGGCGACTGATGGTGACCCTCTGGCAGGGAATGAAAACGGACGTCCCCGAAACCCTGCCTGACGAACTGATCAAACGATACCGTTTGTTACCCTTGCACGAAGCGCTGTTCAACATTCATTTTCCGCAAACGGCTATCCTTTTGCAAAAAGCGCAGCACCGGCTCAAATTCGAGGAACTATTCCGGATACAGTTGCGCATGTTGTATCTGCGCGAAGAACGCAATGCCTGCGTCAAAGGGTTCAATTTCACAACCGTTGGCGATTATTTCAACCGGTTTTATTCCGAATATCTGCCTTTTGAACTGACAGACGCTCAAAAGCGGGTCATCCGTGAAATTCGTAAAGATATGGGTAGTGGCAGGCAGATGAACCGGTTGCTGCAAGGCGACGTTGGCAGCGGTAAAACGCTGGTAGCGCTGATGGTGATGCTGATAGCGCTTGACAATGGTTACCAGACCTGCCTGATGGCGCCTACCGAGATATTAGCTACACAACATCTGCAAACCATCGCGCGGATGCTGGAAGGAATGGGACTGAACATCGCCCTATTGACCGGATCGACCAAAAAGAAAGAACGCCGCGTGATCCACGAGGGACTGACCGACGGAAGTATCCGCATCCTGATCGGGACACATGCGTTGATTGAGGAAACAGTACAGTTTGCCAATCTCGGACTGGTGATCATTGATGAACAGCACCGGTTTGGCGTAGCCCAGCGCGCCCGCCTGTGGAAAAAAAACGACGAAGCGCCGCACATATTGGTGATGACTGCCACGCCTATCCCGCGCACATTGGCCATGACCATATACGGCGATCTGGAAGTGTCGGTGATAGACGAACTGCCTCCGGGGCGCAAGCCTGTGAAGACAGTCCATTATTATGACCATCGCCGCAGGGATGTGTTTGAGTTCATGCGCCGCCAGATTGCCGAAGGACGGCAGGTGTACGTTGTTTATCCGCTCATCAGCGAGTCGGAAAAGGTGGATTATGAAAATCTTGAGATGGGTTTCGGGCTGATACGGGAGGCTTTTCCCGAAAGGGACGGTTATAACGTCATCATGGTACACGGTAAAATGCCTGCAACTGATAAAGAGTTGGCCATGCGGCTGTTCAAGGAGGGCAAGGTGCAGATAATGGTTGCCACTACGGTCATTGAAGTGGGTGTAGACGTGCCCAATGCTTCGGTGATGGTGATTGAGAGTTCCGAACGGTTCGGGCTGTCGCAGCTGCACCAGTTGCGTGGCCGCGTAGGGCGAGGCGCCGACCAGTCGTACTGTATTCTGTTGAGTTCGTACAAGTTGAGCGTCGATGGGCGAAAACGGCTGCAAACCATGGTTTCCACCACCGATGGTTTTGCCATTGCCGAAGCCGACCTGAAACTGCGCGGCCCCGGCGACATCGACGGAACGCAGCAAAGCGGTGCGCCGTTTGAACTGCATATCGCCAGTTTGGCCACCGACGGGCAACTACTGCAATTGGCGCGGAATGCCGCTTCGGATATTCTTGCGGACGATCCGGAATTGAATCAACCCCGCAATGCCCTGCTGAAAGAAAGTATCCGCAAACAAATAAGCGTTGAAGTGAATTGGAGTAAAATCAGTTAGAAAGGATGATGTGATGAAAACATTTGATATAACAGCCGATGACGAGTTGCAGGACGAGGGTACGGAATTGTACGAGCATCATCACTGGATAGTGGACAGGGGACAGACTCCTGTGCGTATCGACAAATTTCTGACGTACAAAATCGAAGGGGTATCGCGTTCCAAAGTGCAGGCTGCCGCCGAAGCCGGATGTATTCTGGTGAACGGGCAACCTGTGAAATCGAACTATAAGGCGAGACCGTCCGATGATATTTCGGTGGTGTTGCCGCGTCCCAAGTACGAACTGACCATCGTTCCGCAAAATATTCCCATCAACATCATGTATGAGGACGACCACCTGATTGTCATCAACAAGGAGGCAGGAATGGTGGTGCATCCCGGACACGGAAATTACACCGGAACGCTGGTGAACGCCCTCACATACCATTTACGCGATTTACCCCTGTTTCAGAGCGGAGAAATGCGCCCCGGATTGGTGCATCGCATTGATAAGGATACGTCGGGAATCATTGTAGTCGCTAAAACCGAACGGGCGCTCAACCATCTCGCCAAGCAGTTTTTCGATCACGCCATCGAACGCAAATACATGGCATTAGTGTGGGGCAATCTTCCTGACGACGCCGGAACCATCGTCGGGAACATCGGGCGAAACCCGAAAGACCGGATGCAGATGCGGGTTTTTGAAGACGGTTCGGACGGAAAACATGCCGTAACCCATTATCGCGTGGCGGAACGTCTTGGGTATGTAACCTTAGTGGAATGCCAACTCGAAACCGGACGCACGCACCAGATCAGAGCGCATTTCCGGCACATCGGGCATCCGCTGTTCGGCGACGCGCGTTATGGCGGCGATCAAATCCTGCGTGGAACAACGTTTTCAAAATACAAACAGTTTGTGAACAACTGTTTTGCCATACTGCCGCGTCAGGCGCTTCATGCCCGTTCGTTAGCCTTTGAACATCCCCAAACGCGCCAACGGATGTATTTCGAGTCGGAAATGCCGGCGGATATGGCGCAGGTCATTGCGAAATGGAGGACATATATTCTTATTCGAACAAGCAACGACTGATCGTCACTCATAATACCAAACGTGCAGAGAAGGATCGCAAAGACAGAGAGAAATCCATCGAGAAGTTACGCAAAAAGTTGGAGAATAGATACTCTAAAATAATCAGTCATGAATCCGCGAGCAGTAAATGTAAAGCCAGAAATAGTAGAAAATGATACAGATACGGATCGAGGAAAAAAGTCTGTCTGTGCCTACCATGCAGGATTTCTATAAGGACGTCATATAAACGTTAATGATCAAAAATTCCACAATTGGGCATACTATAAATTTGGAAGACAACAATACTGTACTCGCTTATCCCTCAACAAGTTCTTTCAAGCGTTTCAACGATTTTATCCAAACCCTGTTTCAACGGTTTGGAAATAATCATGCGCACCATCGGATTTACATCTAATTTTGCGGTGAGTTTGATACGGGTGTCTGCGGAATGTACTTTTTTAAATTGAACCCACAAAAAAATATTTTCTGCCTGTGCATTTTCAATCGAAAATTTGATTAATTCTCCCGCACGACGTTCAACAATGCGAAAAGTGACATCGCCGGCGCCATCTATCGTAAAACTGCATGATTCGCTATCCGACTTCCAGTTTTTTATTTTGTCGTTGGCTACAAACTGCTGAAAATTACTGCAATCCGATAAAAAACCATAGATACGACTGTCATCGCAATTCAATCGTCCAATTTTACTTTCTACTTTAACTTCCATAAACTATCATATTTAGAAAAAGAGTCAAAAATTTCCGTAATTTACCTGAAAACAGGGGAGTTGAAGTTCCTTACGCCACATTTCCACCACCTGGTTGCGATCGTCAAGTACAAATTCAATGAAATATTTGCCTGTAATGTTTGTATCGAAAATTTCTTTTTTGATGATGGCGTCCTTGCGAAAATCCTTATTTTGGCGCATCCATAAATGGTGATAGAGAATATTGTGTTTTTCGAGAAATCTGATGGTCGGTTCGCGAAAACGCTCTTCACGCCCCGACACCAACAGGATTTGGTAGCCGTTGCCGGAAAAACACCGCAATACGCTTGCTACAGGTTCATTGAGTTCGTCCTCGTCGCAACGGGAGGCGTCGAACGGATCGCGGTCGTGCATCAGGGCAAGCGTACCGTCAAGGTCGCACACAATGGATTTCGGCAAAGTATTGTCCTGCACGGCAACAGGTTGATATAAGTCTGTTTTGGGATGGAATGAAAAATCAAACTTCTGTTTCAGTTCTTCCAATTCCTCGATAAACTTCTTCTGAACGTGTGCAGGAACTGATTTACCGGCGCTTTGGAACCGTTTTTCGCAACGTTCGGCAAGCGTGGCAGCGTCCACGTCAAACACCTTAAACGAAATATCGGCCAGATGGTTGAACCGCACAATGTAATGATCGATATATTCCTTACGGCAATGGGTAGCGTCCAACAGTACGTTGCTTCGTTTGAGCAACAATGTTTCGATAGCGGCGTCCATCATTTCAGCAATCAGATGTTCTTCATGATTGGACAGATTACCGGTAGAAAAGTGCATTGCGCGAAAATCGTCGCGGCAAAGACGCATCCAGTTTTCTTCCGTGCGAAGAAAATACCGTGCAAATGTGGATTTTCCAGATCCGGGAGCGCCTACTAATATCAGGATTTGCAGGTTTTTAGCCATTTATCCGGGACATGTTTTGATTTTTTTGCAACACAGCATCGCGTTTGGAATTTCCGCGATAAATGTAGCAAAACCGGAAATTATTTTCCCGGGCGCAGTTTACGAACCTGCAAGCCGGCCTGCCAGATTTCCGATTCGCGCATTTCCGTCAACTCTTTTCCCAGTTCGTCTCTGTAATTAGCGCCGCCTGTCGATTCGAGTACGCGCTGACATTCGCGACCGTCCTTTACACGGGCGTAGAGGTCTTCAAACACGGGCGCAACGGCTTCGGCAAAACGGGGACGCCAGTCTAAGGCGCCGCGTTGCGCAGTTGCCGAACAATTACTGTACATCCAGTCCATTCCGTTTTCGTCAACCAAGCGAATCAGGCTCTGGGTGAGTTCTTCAACGGTTTCGTTGAACGCTTCGCTGGGTGAATGGCCGTTGTCGCGCAACACCTTGTACTGTGCATCCATGATACCTGCCAATGCGCCCATCAGTACGCCGCGTTCGCCGGTGAGGTCGCTGTACACTTCCTGCTCGAAGGTCGTCGGGAACAGATAACCCGAACCGACGGCGATACCAATCGCCAGCGTACGTTCCAATGCGCGTCCCGTAGCATCCTGAAATACCGCATAACTTGAGTTGATGCCCGTACCTGCCAGAAAATTGCGACGCACGCTGGTACCCGAACCTTTCGGCGCAACCATAATCACGTCGATGTCGGCAGGAGGGACGACGCCGGTTTGTTCCTTATAAGTTATTGAGAATCCATGCGAGAAATACAGGGCGTCGCCCGCTTTCAGGCAGGGTTTCAGCGCAGGCCACAAGGCGCGTTGCGCTGCGTCGGAAACTAAATATTGTACAATGGTCGCTTTCGTGGCCGCTTCTTCCACCGTGAAAAGCGTTTCGCCCGGAATCCAGCCGTCGGCCACAGCCCTGTCCCAGTCGGCCTTAAATTCGGGCGCCTGCCCGATGATGACGCTGAACCCGTTGTCGCGCATGTTGAGCGACTGAGCCGGACCCTGCACGCCATAACCTATCACTGCGATAACCTCATCCTTCAAAATTTCGCGAGCCTTGCTTACAGGAAACTCCCCGCGCGTTACTACATCTTCTGTTACTCCGCCAAAATTAATTTTTGCCATTTGATAACCAATTTGAAATTTATTAAAACTGCAAAGATAATTTGTTTTATTACTATTTCATTTAATTTTATTGCGAATCACGCAAAAATAGGTTACTTTTGCAAATTAATTTCAATTGATTTATCGTTGTGATAAAACACAATACTAAAACAGTGATGACCGACAACCGATTTAGACGGCAATTTCTTTTCACAAAGCAAACAACTTTCGATCTTGCATGGAACAGGTTGATGTTTCAGGAATTTACCCTGTTTTATCATCCTGAATTGGAATTAACGGTTTCAAAATCGCAAGAAAAAGAAATTGTGATGATGGGAATGATGTACGATTGGGTAACGCCTGCGCAAACCAATCAGCAGTTGCTGGACAAATTGGCGCATACCCTGTCTTTTGAAGATTTTCTGACCGGATTGTCAAGATATGCCGGACAATATGTCATCCTGTATCGAGACGACAGCCATTTTGTGATATTGCATGATGTTTGCGGACAAAGCGAAATATACTACGATGCGTCATTTTCCACATTCGGCTCGCAACCCAAACTGATGGGCGAAGTTATGGATCAGGAACCTCACCATGATCGAGAGGCTTTGGAATTTTATGCTTCGCGGGAGTTCCTGTCCAGAAAAAATTTTGTCGGCGATACCACGCATGTCGGAAACATCAAGCATCTTCTGCCAAATCATTATATTGATGTTAACCAGAAAAAAGTAGTGCGTTATTTTCCGACCGTACCAATTAAACGACTATCCGCAAAAGAAGTAGCGCCCAAAGCGTGCAAAATGCTGAAAGGTTATATCAAAGCAGTTGCCCTGAGAGAAAAAATAGCGATGGCGGTTACGGCGGGCTACGACAGCCGGGTGTTGTTTTTGGCAAGCCTTGATGAGGAATGCAGATATTTTGTTTGCCAACACAAAAATATGAGTGCAAAACATCACGATATTACCATTCCGCAACGATTGACCAAAATGTATGGAAAAGCGTTTGAAGTGATCCCCGACAAGGAATTGAACGAGGATATTTACGAAAGTATTGATTTTCCGAGAACCATTCCTCAATCCGGTAAATATTTCGACGGGTATATATATTTTACCGGAAACAGCAGTGAAATCGCCCGGAATGTTTATGGATACCACGATAAATTGACGCCGGAGGATTTGGCTTTTTTCGGAGGATATAACGGTTCGCGCTTTGTTGCCGGAATATACCGGCAATGGCTCGAAAATGCGGCGCTTTTTCAAACTAATGGTTATGATATTTTGGATATGTTTTTTTGGGAACAGAGAGTGGGAACAAGGATTGCAAAAGAAAAAACAATGATGAACGCTATCGGGAAAGATTATTTTTCGCCCTACTGTTCGAGAGATTTGTTTGTATTGTTGCTTTCCACGCCTCGAAAAGACAGGGATTACAACGTGAACAAACTGTATTATTCCATTTTGCTGGAATTATCGCCCAATGCTCTGAAACTCCCGATCAATCCGTGTTTCAAGTTAGACCTCATCCGATTGACGACAAAACTCAAGTTATATAATCTGTATCGTGATTTGGGATTGAAATTCCGGTTTTTAAAATTCTGAAAAGCAAAATGTCCAACGAGATAAACCACAATCAGTACGGTGAAATACTGCGTTACACCAATGCCCTGCAAGGGCAAAATCATCAGCACAGGGCAACGCCCTGTGATTGGAGAACCGGGACATTCCAAGTCTTAAAAGGGCGCAAGCCAATACAACGTCTGCTATCGCCTTTTCAGGGCTTTCATCCGCACGTGTTATCGTTACATCGGGCGTTGCACGATGCTAATGCTAAAAGTCTTTCAGCCTTTACAACAGTTACAGGTTGTTTATTTTTCATTCCTAAAAGATTGATAACAACATGAAAATTTTGTTCGTTTCGCCCGAAAATATTGAGAAATCCTCCACGTTTATAAAACAGCAGGCAGCATGGCTTAGTCCTCAAGGGATACTATCCGGCGGATATCGACCATTCAGATATAACGGCAAATCTATTTTTACATTCCCTTTGCGTTTGGGCATTGTGCGGATGTTGCTGAAAAATGTAGCGGCTACTCTTTATACACATCTTTACAACAAAGCCTTATACCGTTTTCTCAAAACCGAAAACTTCGATGCGATACTGTGTCAATTTGGTCCGCAGGGAGCGAATATTGCCGACGCCTGCCACAAAGCAGGTGTTCCGTTAGTGGTTCATTTTCATGGTTACGACGCATTTGCATACAAAACGATTACTGAATATACTGCGGCGTACCGCAACATGTTTGATAAAACAGCCTGTATCATTGCCGTTTCCGAAGATATGCGGAAACAGTTGATTAAATTGGGAGCGCCTGCCGAAAAGGTGGTTTTGCGCCCATACGGTGTGGATACAACCATGTTTACCAATGCGCAACCTTCTGCAAACGAAAGGATTTTACTTTTTGTCGGACGTTTTACTGCCAAGAAAGATCCGGTATCGCTGTTGAAAGCCTTTCATTACGCCCGGCAAACCGTTCCCGACACACGATTAGTGATGATCGGAAAAGGCGAATTGCATCAACTTGTCTTAAAAACCGTTGAAGAGTTACATTTGCAGGATTCGGTGGAAATATCGGGATGGCAGAAACCGGAAGAAATTGTTCGCAGGATGCAGCAGGCGCGGGCATACGTGCAACATTCGGTATTTGCGCTCAACGGCGACTCGGAAGGCTCTCCGGCTGCCATCATCGAAGCGGCGGGAAGCGGGTTGCCGGTCGTCAGCACCCG